>Ga0209208_10013218_pt1 | contig 10343 bp, 11 predicted proteins | sample S1TSphfallax_3_FD_187694 | JGI IMG/M metagenome (GOLD analysis project Ga0209208, IMG submission 187694) | Host-associated microbial communities from peat moss isolated from Minnesota, USA - S1T2_Fd - Sphagnum fallax MG (SPAdes) (version 2) | ecosystem: Host-associated > Plants > Peat moss >... | reverse complement strand
GTGTTGTCTTCTGAATGTTGTCCTTTTACAATGTCACAAATGTGTCGTTTGTTTAGTGTTATCTTTTACAATTGTCATGATATGTTATCCTTTAAATGTAATTTTTTTTTCCAATGTCACAAATGCGTCGTCTATTTAATATTATCCTTTTACAATTGTCACAATGTGTTATCTTTTAAGTGTTATTTTTTATACAATGTCACAAATGTGTCATTCTTTTAGTGTTATCTTTTTACAATTGTCGCGATGGGTTATCCTTTAAGTGTTATCCCTTTACAATGTCACAAATGTGTCATCCTTTTAGTGTTATGGTTTTGCAATTGTCACGATGTGTTATCTTTTAAGTGTTGTCTTTTTACAATGTCACAAATGTGTTGTCCTTTTGATGTTATTTTGTTTTGCAATTGTCACGATGTGTTATCCCTTTACAATGTCACAAATGTGTCGTCCTTTTAGTGTTTTTTTACAATTGTCACGATGTATTATCCCTTTACAATGTCGCAATGTGTTATCCCTTTACAATGTCGTGATGTGTTATCCTTTTAATGTTATCGCCTTACAATGTTGCGATATGTTATTGCTTTAGTGTTATCCCTTTGCAATGTCATCTCGATGATGTTTTTAAAAGAAAAATGTGATTTAACAAATGTTTTCCAAAATTTTGACCTACCGGTATAGCTTCAAGGGGACCTCAAATCCAAAAGGGTGTTTGTTAATAGACCCTTGTCCTATAATGGAATGCCCCACCGTATGTGTCTTCTGGGTGGAAGAATGCATTATTTCTTTTGTCAGGCCTGCCCAGATGCCCGAATAAAATTTGTTGCTACTCAGACACATATTGTTGCTGCCCAGACACATATTGTTGTTGCCCAGGCACATAATTTTTGCTGCCCAAATACAACATTTTGGGCCCCTGATTATGCACATTTTGGTTGTGTATAAATGGGGTTGTGAATTGGTCATTGGGACAGGATGAAATGAAATTGGATGAAAAGATATGAAATTTAAATGGATGAAAAAACACACGCAGTTGTTGCCAGGCTTTTGGACTGCATTGAGAGAGAGAGAGAGAGAGAGAGAGAGAGAGCCCAGTCGCGAGAGAGAGAGAGAGAGAGTCGAGGGAGAGAGAAATCGCGAGATCGCAAGAGAGAATCGAAGAATTGTTGCGACCAGAGATTGTACCACCAATTCTCATCCAGAAGAACAGAGAACTGTGAAAATTTGGAGCCATTTCGAGCCATTTGTCACCAAAAACAGCCGGAAAATTTGTGAGGAAAAACCAGAAAGATCGAGGGAGAGAATTGTTGCGGGGAAGAGAGAACAGAGAGACTTTGTTGCCAGGGAGATTCTTGTGGTTTTGTGTGGGTACGATGGGGAAGGAAGAGGAGAGTGTAGCAGCGGCGGCGGCAGCAGCAGTAGCAACCAGACTTGGAAATGCGAAGTTGTTTTTGAGGGAGGACTACGAAGCAGTGGACCCGAACCTGCCGGGGTTGCTACGAGTGTTAAGGGACAGAGGAGCCGGGGAATGTTCGCACAAGCACGGCACCTTCTACGAGCACTTGCTGCATGTGTACCGCATGCTCAAGCTGTGGGACGCTCCTAACCCCGTCGCGCTCTGCGGTCTTTTCCATTCCGCCTACTCCAATTCCTATGTCAATCTCGCCATCTTCGAACCTAATGTCGAACGTCGCACGGTGTGTGTTGCTCTATTTCCCAAGAACAACGACAAAAACTGTGTGTGTGTATCTCTCTCTGTCCATGTCTCTATACGTCTCTCTGTGTGTTTCTCGCGCGCTCTCTCTCTCTATGTCTCTCTGTGTCTCTCAATCTCTATGTGTATTTCTCTTTATGTCTCTGCTTGTCTCTCTGTGTCTCTCTATCTCTCTCTGCATGTCTCTCAACATATAAGCTCTCTTTTCTCCATGTGGAAGAGGTTTGTTTTGCAGACTTTTGTTGTGTATTGAGTGTCAATTCCATTGTTGTACTGATCATATACAGGAACTCTTGGAATAGGAGGGTTAGAAAGTGGGGGACAAAATGAGCTTCTTTGCCTGAATCTCTTCATTGAATTTGCACTTGAGACAAACCAAGGATATGATATGCAGGTGCGGGATCTTGTAGGTGAAGCGGCCGAGGAGCTGATTCATTTCTTTTGCATTGTTCCACGGCAGCAGCTCATTTTTAACAATCTTCTGTTCACACTCAGCGATGAGAGATTGTTGTCCACACTTCATGAGTATGATCAAATCATGGGAGGAGACAAGACTGGGTCTGCAGCAGCTACACCAAATCAATACGAAACTGTGGGAAAAGCAACACATGATCATTTTGTCGTGAGCAAGAAGATGGAACAGCTCTTCAGCACAGATGTGAATTCTCATAGTGGGGCCAGACGTCCAGAACCACTGATCCCTTCAGAGGGGATGCTAGTGAAGCATATCCACACTGGAGAGGATGTATGGGTGCCAAGACGAGTTGTTGCAATCTTTCTTTTGCTCACAATGGCAGACTTTGCTGACCAATTGTTTGGCTGGCAGGTACATAGAATCAATCCTTATCTTCCATTTTCTCTTAAAACTTTGCTGTTTTTCTCCTACACCACCACACCAATCACCATCCCATTTGCTGTGTGCAGCAGGCAAGTGAGAGAAGGGCATCATCATTTGTTTTACTGCATTTTTGCTTTGTCGAAGGTGGATGCTTGAAATCGTTTCCATGATGTTTAGAGACTAAGCTTTTGCTACATTTTCTTGCAGGATGTTCTATTTGGGAATGACGACGGGGAGTTTCGGTTTAATGGAAATAACTTTTATGCACTGTGGCCTGGAAACTGTAAGCCTGGCTTGTGGATGACCGAAATATCGCGCATGGGGGTGCTACTGAATGTTCTACTTAAGGAAGATGAAGTGGAAAACAGGGAAGAACATCAATCAGCTGGAAAGAGGGAAGGTAAAAAAGCCTTTTCTGAACTCCAGATACCCCTGCCTGCCATTTTCAAAAGCTGCTCCGCAATAGTGTCAGCTGCAGATCAAATCAAAGCTCGTAATTTGTACTGGGAGGCCATCTGTATAACAGGAGGTGATGAAAAGATTCTTGACAAGGCACAACCTTTGCTTCAAGCAGCATGCAAGTATAATCCATTTGTTGGGGAGCCACACATAGTCCTGGCTCAAATTCTTCTGTCGAGAAGGGAATTTGAGCTCGCTGAGAAGGAGGCAACTCTGGGATTGCAGCTCTTATTGGAATGGGCAACCAACTGGGACAAGCGCATGACATGGGAGGGTTGGGTTGCCTGGGCTCGAGTTTTGCGACAGAATGCTCTGGACAAGACATGGGCCAAAGATGTATGGGGGATCATAAATCTTGGCCTTGTCAAGTGAATCAACATGGGATAATATGGCTTTGTTACTGGTGTTCCTTGGTTCTAGTCAATCATGCCTGGATGCATTGGATGGTTCTGTGCACTGATGCCCAGTGTAAGTATGTAGTGACATGTGACAAGACTTCCTAGATATTGAGCAATCACTTGTTTTAGAAGCACCCAACAGTAGAGGGAAGTAGTCATGTCAAGGACATCTATTGTACTTATTGTTGCTAAAATAAGTGATATTTCTGTATATACTAACTTCTCAATCAGGAAGTTATATGAAATTGTAGCTAGAGCTCAATTGGTTTCATGGTTGATGTGTGGCTGTGTAGTAGCATGTTCTCATCTGGTATTATTCATCAGTAAGTTTGCAACTGCCTAAATACGACCTGAATGGTACATACTGTAACCAAAACACACTACTCATTAGCCTCATTACCTACTAGATGCTTCCGTTTTTTCAAGTGCTGCTGTTGATTACTGTGGTCACTCCAACATTTCAGCAAACCCGTTAGTAACTTTTTTTTTCTTCAGATGTCTGGTGGCAGTCTTCTGTGTGGTTCTATTGTGTCATGATATCGCTGAGGAGGAGGAACATTACAATTCAGAGCTTGTTCTCTGACCAGATTTCCAAGAACTCCTTGAATCAGGTATCTGCATATTGAACACGAAAGTGCAGGGGAGCGGATAGCAAATGAGAGGGGTAAGATGCAAAGCATCTTGTTAATCTGAGAACATCAAATTGAGCTTCTGAGCTTTTTTTCTTTAGTTTTTTGCACTGCCACACTTGCTTTCTTTGAGTGCAATCTGATCAATTTCTGAAATTTCAGAGACGTATTACTAATGCTGGGTCCAAGCTTTTGTTTCTGGTGTTGCATTGAAGCACTTGCTTTCGTTGAGTGCAATCCAATCAAACTCTGAAATCCCAGAGATGGATTAGTATTCCACAGGCCCAAGCAATTGTAACATTAGTGGGGCTGGACAGGAAAGTCATGAATTATACAGAAGCAGAGAGGCAGGGATCAATGGCAAAGCCCCAAATGGACACCTCCGACCAATCCGTGCAGGTGGGGCTGTTGGGAAGCCATCTCCAGGTGGGTGGGTGGCTCCCCAAGTCACACATGAGCACCCTGGGAGTCTTCTTAACATGCAGGTACAGAAAGCTTCCAGAGCCAACACATTGAAAGGAGTAGAACATCTTCCCCTTCCTGTAAAACTCTTTGAATAAACGATCAGGCATAGCTTCCACCTCCACCCATTCTGCTACCAATTCCCTCAGTTCCCATATTCTAACTCCCTCAAACCTCTGATCCACACGCAGGGCTCCCACAAGCAACAACCTTCCAAAATGCTCCACCAAATCTCCATACCATAAGAAGGAAGGTCTAGACACAGGCACCACTCTCCACATCCCTTGATCAATGTTGTATGCAAGAAGTGCATCTGGAGGCCCTGCTGTCATACAGTAAAACAAACCATTGCAGAATGCACTTCTTGCAAATGACATCTTGTGAGGAAGGCTACCTGTGGCAGTCCAGCGATTGCACCTGGAGTCAAACACCTCAGTCATAGCCCCGGATTCATAGCTCCCGACAGCAATTATTCTGTACTCCTTTGTGATGGGATTGACATCGATACCGATGACAGGATCGATTCTATCTTCCTGCCATGGCGGCAGTTCCCTCCAATATTTCAGCAATGGATTGCAGACAGAGAGAACTTGATCACCATCCACATAGGCCCGGATGCATATGAGACCACCTGCAGCTGCGGTTGGATACATGAAATCTGGAGGAAGAAAGCTTAATGGAACCTTATGCCATGTATCAAATGTGGGATCATAAGCATAAGACCAGTCTCGGCAGTGTCGGTATGACAGGATAAACATCCAAGCTTCCTTGTGATGTACTTGAGTTCGGATCTCGAAGAAACTTGGAGCAAAGAGGCTTGCATGCCATCTCTTTGATACAGTGCGTGATCGAAAGTACGATGATACAGGTAAGTATGCTTGGATTCGATCCACCACTTCCTCAGGAAGCTCAGGGATACGGTTCTTTGTGTTTTGGCTGTTGCGATCACGGATCTGTGTGTCATACATGTAGGCTGCCAAGCCTAAACCTACAGGTCCCCCAACCACCCATGTGCTTGTGCTCCCGATGTTGCCCATCACAATGTGATTTCTTTGCTCCTCGTCTCATGTCAATCTTCTGCAAGCAACTTTATCTCATTGTGATTTCTCTTCCCTCATCTCTTGTCAATCTTCTGCAAGCAAATTTATCTCATTGTGATTTCCTCCCTCCTCATCTGTTGTCAGTCTTCTGCAAGCAAATTCATCTCGTTGTGATTTCTTTCCTCCTCATCTCTTGCCAATCTTCCTCCAGTGGTTCATCTTGGCAATCCATCTTCTTCTCAATCTGCACAATGTATATCTCTCTATTTGCCACGTGCCTCTTCATCTGTTGTTGTTAACAGTGAAGTTGAAACCCCACACTTTTTTCAAACCTGAAAACATCTATCTTCTTCCTTGTCCCTTTTTCTTCCTCCTTGATCTAGTCGTAGAATCATGCCATCCCGACAAAGATGCATTCCTCCCAAGTCTTGAAGTCTCATTTCTTCATTCCTTGACTCAACAACGTGGTTTGTTTATCATTGTTGATGTTCAGCCTAATATTGTTTGTCCTGGAAGAACTCAATATGCAAACATCAATCAAATTTTGGTGTTTTCAAGATTGAGTTCACAATCATCTCAAACTGCAAATTTTGGTGTTTTGAGATTGAGTTCCCTAACCTCTGAGACGACAATCAGTTCTCAAATTGCCAGTACTACTGCTACAATGCCCAGATTTTCTTTCCTCACTTGCAAGCAGTATTTCAAAGCTCAATCCTCATGTTTTGTTGTTTGCATCAAAATCCTTTTTTCCTTCCCTGGCTCCCAATCTTGTCTTCTTCTTTGGTTTTTGCAGCAACATTGCTTGTTGCTGCTGAATGCAGATGATGAGGAAGATGGTGATGATGCTGGTGATGACAATCAAGATGATGAAGATGTTGATGACGATGATGAAGATACAAATGATGAAGGTGAAATTCGCCTGTCGTATACACATAAACCTCACTTCGTTTGCTTTTGTAATAGCTTCATTTTGTCGCAAGATGGTCAATGGCAGATGAAAATGATGATAACAAAGAAGAAGATGAAGATGAATTAGCTTCTCATGTATTGTGCATTATTGTGTAATTTCTTGTTAGATTGGGATGAAGATGAGAAAATGGCATGATGACAATCAAGATGAAGATGATGAAGGTGAAGCTATTTTCACACACCATCTCTATTTTGTTGCTTTTTGTAGTAGCATTGCTCACTCTTGGATATGGCTATAACGACAAAGATTGTAGTGGTGATATTAATGTTGATTAAGAAAATGATGAAAATGAAGATACTAATGAAGATGATCATGATACTTGAAAGTGAATTGGTGCAATGTTTGTTTACATGTGTCTAATGGGTTCTTCCCTCAAGGGACAAGTCCCTTCAATGCATCTTTTCAATCTCTTCTTGATAGGTAGTCCCAACAAGAGTGGAATTCTTCTTCTTCTTCTTCTTCTCTCTCTCTCTCTCTCTCTCTCTCTCTCTCTCTTCACTTACATTTTGTGGATGTTTGAAATTTGTTGTCCAAACAAGGTTGCTTATTGATTTTCAAACAAGATTACAACTCTTTAAATTCTCTCTCTATACCTTCAATTACAATTTGGTTTTTGTTTAGAAATTATGGTGCCAAACAAGATTGTGCAACAATTCCTTTTTATCTCGATTGGGTTTGGCACAAGAGTTGGGTTTAGGGTTTAGGGGTTTAGAGTTTAGGGTTTACTTTGGGTTTGGCACAAAAGATGGCTTTAGGGTTTAGGGTTTAGGGTTTAGGGTTTACTTTATTGGAAAGAATTTGCAAATGCAATTGTTTCAAATTTTTTTTGGATGGCACCAAAATTTTTTAATATAATTTCAAAAAATTTCAAATTCTAATCACTTGGAGATGGATGGAGATCCCAATAAATTGATCTCAATTTACAACTGAAAATCCTCTTCTAAAAAACCATTTAAAAAAAAAAAACTAGCTTTAGTTTATTTACATAATTTGTTGAACATTTATTTCATGAATTAAAATTTTGATGAAATACATCAATTTTCATATTATTTTAATCCCCCCCAAAACAGAGAAAAAAAAAAGGAAAAAAAGAAAAAAAGAAAAAAAAGAAAAAGAAAAACAGCTTCTTAGAAAGGGGCCTGGACAAGAAAGGGGTAAAAGTGAGAGGACAAAAAAGAGCAAGAGTCCAGAGGTTAAGTGTGAACAACGAGAGGCCAATAATGAGAATACAACCCACTCATATGAAGACACGTGGCTTGGTCGCTGGTCAGGAACACCTTCGCTCTGCAAGAGCTATGGCGATGGCGATGTCGAGCTCTCTTGCGTTTCTCTCTGCAATCCGGTTTCCTGGATCATGCGCAGAGAATTTCTACACTCTCTCTCTATCTCTCTCTCTAAAAAACACACGTAGAGAAGAAAATATTTGGAGAGAAGAAGTTTTCCTCTCCCCGACGAATTTTTTGCCACGTAAATCGGTTCAGTAGCGACGAAGATAGAGAGAGATGGAGCTCTGGTTTCCAGGATCGAGGGCTCGTGCTTTTCGCTGCTCTCGCTTGTGTACTTGTCTTCCTGGTTTTCTTCGTATGAATTATGCTTCCTGGCTGCACATTCAATCAGAATTGAGTGTAATCTTTGGAGCAGCGAGGGAGGGAGGGAGGGAGAGGAGAGCAGGAGGAGGAATTGAAGAACAGTTTTCTTTTGCTCTTATTGCTTGTTGTTGGAGTGGTGTCGTTGTTGCTGCGCGATGCTTAGCTTTGCGCGAAATCTTTTAGCAAGTTCAAGCGGAGGGAAAGATGGCGAGAACCTGACTGAGTTTGCGACATTGAAGATTGGAGCGAGTTAGCAAGCAAGCAAGCAAGCAAGCACTACATCGTCATGCATGGATCCATGGCGCACGCATGCTCTTGTTGTTACGATAAGTGGCTTGCAATAGCACCAACGATTTTCCTGCTTTTTCTTGAAGGGCGACTCAGCAACCAACAAAGCTGTTCTTTCCTCTGTAGCGCTTGCTTGCAGCTGTTCTTTCCGCTGTTTTCTTGCAGATCTGTTACAAGCAAGCAATGTAGCACTTGTTTGCAGCTGTTCTTTGCGCTGTTTTCTTGCAGATCTGTTGCAAGCAGGCAAAGCGCTACATCTTCATGCATGGATCCATGGCGCATACATGTATTCTCTTATGGACTCTTCCAACCTTGAGCGAGTCAGCAAGCAACAAAACCGTTCTTTCCTCTGTAGCGCTTGCTTGCAGTTCTGTTCTTTCCGCTGTTTTCTTGCAGATCTGTTGCAAACAAAGCAAGCAAATGCACGCTACATCATCATGCATGGATCCATGGAAAGTACATGTATGCTCAAGATTGACGCTTCATTCTCTCTCTTGATTCTCTCTTGACTCTTGACGCTTGATTCTGTCTCTGACGTCGATCCGCTTCCCCTTCCTCCCATGCAATTCAAAATTCCTATCGCAGATTTTTCAAACTACAACGACTACAAGAGCGATGATGATGCGACTAGTCACTGCCGCTGCCGCTCAAGCCTCTCCGATTCATTGCGCTGCTGCAACGGCTGCCTGCGCATCATCAAACAATGTTTCCTTGAACGCTCGGTTTTCAGTCTCACCTCGTCAAGGTCATGAGACTTGGAAACGGCCGGTCGTCGACAGCTTACAGACAACGCCTCGTCTCCTCTTAAGCGCTGAATCTCGTGTCTATTCTGCAAGTTTTTCTCATCATCTTTCTCTCGAGCTCATTCTCTCCCTGTCTATCTCCTTGTAGTGTTCCTGCAAATTGTTGTTTCCGAGTGTTTTCTCGCGCACTGCCTCCTCCCCGTTGCTGCAGACATGTTGTACTTGCTGCTAGTAGATTGGAAGTTCTGATCATCGACCATTGTAGTAGTGTTGTCCCCCCTTTTGTTTGCTCTGCCAGTGCATATCTTTAAAGCTTTCTCAGAGCTCAACAACACGACCAAAGATCAATTCTGTGTTTTTGTAGCAAAGTTTTCATGGTGGTGGTGCACTCTGTCTGTCTGCTGAATTGGGTGTAAAGAAATGATGAGGAATTCACAGCGTCTGCCATCGCCATTGCTTCTGTGATCATTGCTTGTTGTCAAGTACAAGCCAAATTGACAGCAACCGATCAGCAGCGGACATTTTTTGTTTCATAAGATCTGTGCAGATTTTGTCTTGCCCAGAATTTGCTGCTTTGTTCTGGCTTAGTTTCAATTTCCTTTTTGTTGCAGTTACCAGAACAGAGGGCATATCCCTTGATTTTCTTCTCATTACTGCTTTGCTCAAAATGTAAAAGATTAGTTTCAGATGTATAACCTGATGCTGCCAAAATCTGTGCTACATGGGAAGTGGAACAGCAATCATCACAAACTGCAAGAATTTGTTTGATTTGTCCTCAGAATCATCAACATCTCCAGCTCTCTCTGTCTCTGCAGTTTCATTCAAGTAAGCATGTGCATTGCAATTCCTGTTCAGATTTGATAATTGCAGAACTCATAAGGAACTGGGGGTATATGAAGTTTTTCACAGAATTGCAATTTCTGCTTTCTTGTCTTTACTTTTGCAATTGAATTGCAATGTCTGCTCTCATTTCTTTACTTTTGCAATTGAAATGCAAATGGTTGCTACCAATCATGAAGTTTGTAGACTCAGCTTGTATGCCAGAAGATTCAGATGTTGTGTTTTGAGCATGTGTGTAGTTTGTGCCTGCAGCTTCTCTAGACTTGCAAGGTCCCATGAATGAACCTTCAGATCATAGCGCAATCTTCTGCAGAGAGTGAATCGACTGGACGACTACTACTTTCAAAGCTCAGGGCTGAGAACAATAGTGAATACA
>Ga0209208_10013217_pt1 | contig 10343 bp, 9 predicted proteins | sample S1TSphfallax_3_FD_187694 | JGI IMG/M metagenome (GOLD analysis project Ga0209208, IMG submission 187694) | Host-associated microbial communities from peat moss isolated from Minnesota, USA - S1T2_Fd - Sphagnum fallax MG (SPAdes) (version 2) | ecosystem: Host-associated > Plants > Peat moss >... | reverse complement strand
ACCTCTTGAATTTCTTCTATAACAACTTTTTCTTTTGTTGCAACCTTTTGGATTTCTTGTTTTTAAATTTTTTGTTGCATGCATATTTTGAAATTTCTTTATTTTTTATATTGGAAGCTTCCTACATTTTCTTTTTCTAATTTTTTTGACAACACTCATGGCATTTCTTTTCATTTTTACTTGTATAATGTAAGACATGAAAACACATTTTCTTATGAATTTTTTTGAGAAAACTTTCTTTGTTTTCTGTTTATTGCCATTTTGTTGTCATAATTACAATTCCAAATACAGATAGAAATTTATAATCATTGCTAGTGCGTAGCAACATGGAGCCCAAGTTTAATCTAGAATCTTAGAACTACAGATCTTTTGGCCATTCTTCCACTAAATAAATTGAAATGGGACACAATGTGTAAATTGATATTGAAACACATTTTTCATCCTTCATGTTTCTATAAGTATTCAAGTGGTTTTAAAATAAGGAAAAAAATAAAAATAAAATAGGTGATTGCCCATAACAAGATATTATAACATCCACATTCAGCAAATTTTATGAACATTTTAAATAAATAAATAAATATCTCAATACTTTTTTTTTTGTTATAACACTCACATTCCATGACTTTTATGGACCTCAAGCTCGCTTCCTAGGCCATAATGCACACACAGGAGTGCCTCCCCCTACCCTTAAGTGTGCATACCGATCCTTGTACTCTTAAGTTGTAGGGGAGGTTCTCATTCAAGTGTGTTTTCTTGAGGGCACCCAAGGGTGCGAGCGCGAGAGTGTTCCCAAACCTTGGGAGAATGCATAGGTATGAGAACCTCCCCTTGCGTAAACAACTCTCTTTTTATTTCCTCTCTTCTTTCCTATTTCATACAAAATAAATATTTCCATGGGAATGTGGGAACATATAGAGTTGGGGGAGCTCCTTTGACATAATGCCCTAGGGTTCTTTTGCTGGAGGGAGATCCCTCAAAATACACGCAGAAAGAAAAAGGGAGTTGTTTATGTAGCCATGAGATCCTTCTCACTTTTGAGAAGGTGTAGTATCTCCCATCATTTCATGGGTTTTAAGGTGCCATCAATCACTTTGGCAAATCTTTGTTAATTCTTCTCCATTTTGAGTGATTTAAAATGTTATAGGAGCACCTTCTCAAGCTCTACCAATCATCTTTGGAATGCGAAGCCAAAGGAGCAGCCAAGAAAGAGCAGTAAAAAAATTTATGTTTTAAAAATTACAAAACACATTTTTTTTTCATTTTCTTCATTTTGACCCCTCCTACTTCATCAGTGCATAACTCTCTCATTTTTTTCAAAATTGAGCAATTTAAACTGCTTTGAGACCGCCATCTTAAGCTCTACAAATCATCTTCTAACTCTAAAAGCAACAGAGTAATATTTAAAGATTTTTTTGAGAGAATGAAAAATAGGCTATTAGCTGTTCAGTCTGATTTAAAAAAAAAAAAAAAAAAAAACTGCACTCCCTTACTCCATTCGGCTGTAGCTTTCTTGCCTTCAGTTCATTTTTGCCAATTTTTAGTGCAATAGATGCGCCAAGAGGAGGGCTTCATCTACTCTTTGGACACTATAAACAATTGGGCCCTCCTGCCAAAACAGCAACCAAACCCTACCTTAATTGATCACTCATGGGCTGTTCTATCCTAACCCAAACCAAAACTCTGCCTATTAAAAGCAGGTTAACAAGGGACTCGTGGAGGTTTTGGTACTTAGTGGTTCCCTTTTTTTCTGTGTGGCGGCACACCTCTTTTGGGCTGTTTGTGGCCTGGACTTTGGTCCTTCAGCTTTGTTTCCTTTTCTCGCCCTTTCTTGGGTGCAATCTTTTTATAAGGTTTGGCAGGCAGGTTAACAATCCGTAAGGCCATGTTTATAGTTTAAAAAAAAGAAAAAAATCCTGGTTCCAGTTTTGGGTCTTCGAAAACAACAGCATCGTGTTTCTGGTTTCAATTTCAATACCTTGAAATTTTTTGAGAACCTGATTTCAATTCCAAAAATCAGACCTGGTTTTGATTTAGTTTTTGCTAGTCGAAACCAGAATCGATGATTCTAAGCTAAACTCTCCAAACTATTTTTGGCCTGGATTACTGCAGTTTACATGAATGGTTTCAACATAAATTATATTATTTTTCCATATTGTCAAAATTTTCAAAATTTATTTATTACTTATGCCAAAAAAGTTATAATTATCATAAAATAAAGAATCTGCAAAGTTTAGAACCGTCCAGTTTGAATTGCAAACCTTAAAGTTTCAAGAACTTAAAGATTGAAACAGTTTAGAATCTAGATATAGACACAAACTAGACTGTCCCATAAACATAACAAGAATTTGTTTATTTTTATTAATTTTGTATAATCATTATTACGTGCTGAAAAATTCAGAATTGAAAAACCAAGTGCCAAAGTTAAGATTTAAAAATTTAATTAATTGTTCACCAGCCCTTCCTAAGAACGCCCTACCCATTGAGTGCAACACTGACACCGACTGATTTTTTAGTATTAATTTCACTGAACGAAATTACTAATTAAAACTTAAGCTTATTTACGAATGTATAAGTTAGAAGATACTTGATGGTTTTCCTTTGTTGTCGTTGTTTTGGCGGGTTGCAACAACCACGAGAGACCTGAAGATGCATCTCGTCCGGCTTTGCGCAACGTCTTCGTCGTCTTCTTCTGTTCGATCGCTGGTGCTTCCAGTGCTCGAGTCGCTGTGGCCATGCTCCCTCGCTCGCCTTTGCTTGCCTCCTTCTTCCTCAACCAATTCGAGGGCTCTCGTGGATCTCACCTCGTGTGATAGGTTTTCTTTCGCTTCTGGTTGGGGTTTTGGTTCTTCGGCAAGAAGCGATAACAGTTTGCACACGTTCTTAGGAAAAAACACCGGTGTTGAGGACTCCGCTGCTTGTAAAGAGGAGAAGGAGGAGGAAACCGGAGCTTTTCTTGTACAGCGGATGATGTCGGTTAAGGATGGAGAAGAAGAAGGACTGGATCACAACGAAGGAGGAAGTTCGTTGCCGATGGGGGCCGGACTGGGGTGGGGCCCAGGGCTGAGGTCGCCGGACGGTGGTGGAGGAGGAGGAGGAGGTGGATCAGCTGCGGATGGCGATGATGGAGAGAAAAACCGCCGAATGGAGAGGAAGAAGAGGAAACGAGAGGGAGAGTGGTTCCGCCTCACTGATTCATGCTCCCTGGTGCTCCATCAAGGCGATATTACCAAATGGTCTGTTGACGGAGAGACAGACGCAATTGTAAGTTCCTAGCTCGCATAGTTTTTGATGCTTGACAATGAACTTGACATTGTCTCCGCCCTCTCTCATTTAGTCCTGGTTTCAATCAGATCGGCACGTTGTCTATTCACATCGTTGAGGGAGCGGAGAAAAAGAGCTTGTATGCTCTTTTATGAGTGTGAAGGCATTTTTTTATGCAGAGGGGCAATTGTGTTGTACAAGAATCAAGGAAGGTTTTGTCCGCCTCTCTGCCAAGATCATCTTGTGCGTCTTACTAGCAAATTATAGCTTCGGTCTGAAGTAAGGAAGGGAAGCTGATGGTTGCTTTATGCAGGTGAATGCTGCGAATGAAGCAATGTTAGGTGGGGGAGGTGTTGATGGAGGTATTTGCTTCATCCTGAATCTGAAATTGTGATTTGCACATTCTTTTCTAGTAGAAAGCAAGTGCTGATTTTGCTTGTTGCTTAAGCTTGACATCTGTGTTAGTAGGGTAGTCTTGTCAAGAATCCTGGTACAATCGATCAGAATATCTCTTGTTTCTTGTTTAGTGGTCTCATGTGCCTTTTGAAGAACAAGACCTAAATTATAATGGTGAGAGTGGATTCCTGTCTGCAATGAAGTTCCAAGGTTTATACCACTTAGTCAAGTCTAAGATTGTAAACAGATACAGTCTTTTTACCAGAAGCTTGTCTATGGAAAGCTAGCTAAATATCTCTACCTCTGCAATTGTGAACTCTTCTTGATAAATGTAGCAATACATAGAGCAGCAGGGTCCAAGCTTTTAGCAGCATGCTATGCTGAACCAGAGGTGACGAGAGGCGTGCGATGCCCAACTGGGTCTGCTGTAATCACGAGGTACTACATTGGACTCTTCCACCAATTTCAGAACTTCTTGCCATAAATCCTTCACTCATGTGCATGTATGTAGTATGATAACAGCTATGGTGCTGTGTGCAGAGGATTCGATCTTCCAGCATCAAAAGTTGTTCACACTGTGGGGCCAATCTATGAAAGTGATGAGATTTCTGCAGAGCTTTTGGCTAAAGCATACAGGTATATCTTTGAAAGGATGGTAGTGCTGCAATAATGGGCATGAACTGTGTAGTTTTTGTGGAAGTAACCAGATTGAGGATTTGTGAAGGTCATTCAACTTGAACATCTGGTTTTAATTGTTTACAGGAGTTCTATGGATGTGGCTACTAAAGCTGGTGTAAAGTACATTGCATTTCCTGCCATTTCATGTGGAGTGTATGGGTAAGTTGCAGCATCCTCCCACTGACCACGAGCAGCCAGCATTGTTGCTCCAGTTCTTTATAAGATTGATGCCTGTCTATAGTTTGATCAGTATCTGCAGATGGTGTACTACAGGCACTAATAAGAGGTGTGAATGACAGTTATCCATACAAGGAAGCAGCAAAAATTGCAATTGCAACAGTGCAAGAAACATCAGCCGGTCTCTTGGAGGCAAGTTTGCTTGTCCCTTTCTGCAGCCAGAGTAATGTAGTTCAAGCATTCAGTTTGGCATTAAGTTGAGCTTGCAACTGTGTCAGTCATGTGCTTTTATTTACTGTAGGGGACTTCTGCATGGTGGGCATAACTGGTATTGAACTTGAAAGGCAGTGACTCCTTATGTCTAACTCCAGGCAGTTGGCACACACTCAGAATGAAAAGTCTGCAAGTCCATACCTTCTAGATGAGCAAACTGTAGTTTCAGATACTTCTGACTCAGTTGATCTGACAATTGACCTTGCTCATTCTTTTCTTGATTTGGCAGGTCCACTTTGTGCTCTTCCTTGAACGTTTGTGGAAGGTGTGGCTTGCAGAAGCAGAGAGACGGCTTGAAAGATAAAATGCCATAGATGCCTGAAAGTCCTGTTCTGGAGAATGATCTGCCACCATTGAGGTTTCTCCATTGCAAAACTTAAAGAGCTAGGTGAGCTTTTCTTCATTGAGAATTTGAGCCCAAGGATTCTTGTAGCTGCAAAATGCAAACCGGATTATGCATTGGTCCATGTCCTGACAATATAGGCTTGCTTAATGAAACTACCCCTATTTATTTGTGAGGTATAAGCCTCAATAAGTGACCTGAGCTGTTTTGAGATTAGGTTGCAGTGTCAGGTTCTGATGTTTGAATTAAGGGGTGGGAGGTGCTGTACAAGATAGTTTTGTGTTTCCAAGCATCTAATGTATTCAGCTACTTTCAGGGTGCCTATACAATAGGCAGAGGCTACTCAGCAAATCCCACACATCAGACTCCAGTTTTGCATTGGATTTTGGGCATCAACAAAACTGATCTGGCTGTCAGGAAGTCAACCATGTTAAGTTAACAGTGAGGACTAGATTATGTTAAACCATTTACCATATTTAGGATGGTCTTGGCTCACAGCACTTTGTTTATTGTGGCCATTCCTATCTCCTCAAAGCCACACTGTTTCAGCAGCCAAATGGTGTTCAGTATGGTAGGTCTTTCAATAGAGCTGTGAGCTTAGTCCTTGCATGGGGTTAATAGTATATTGTGATTGGTAACATGATTACTCACGAGGAAGTGCCTTTTGCAGTCAGAGCCACATAAGTCATCACTAGTTTTCAATGTAATATTTATTGCTTTATCTTTTCTGTTCCCCATGGTATAAGGTACTTATATGGGAGGTACTACTACCCTTTCTAGTTGCCCAGAATTTCAGAATGCATGTGCCCACATGACCCCTGAGCTCTGGGGCAGGTGGGGGAACAAGGTTGTAATCATTCACATATGAATCATCTGAGTTGGAGGGGGGTGGCATCCAGTTTGACTGTCAAAGCCAAAGGGTCTTCTGACATTCATTTTACATTTGGTTGAATCTGAAGCAGCTTGAAGGAGGATACCATTGACTCCTTTGATCAGCCAGGCCTCTTGAGTGTCAGTGGTCATCATGACTGTGTCTTCTGAGTGCTTGTGTAGGAAGAAAATCAGGACTCAAATTTTTGCATTGTTATTTGTCTGAAAATTTTGAACTCATTCTTATGCACCCACTGTTGGGAGCTGGTGGTGTCAGTGGGGAGTTATGGCAGTTAGTGTCTGCTATTCATGAAGAGGCAATGGTCTGATAGTTTGTGAACAACAAAGACATGACTGCACTCAATTGTGTTCCCCACCTCAGGTCTGTCCTGGCTGTTTAAATCCAAGAACAAAGAAGGGTCTATATATGACAGTTTTCTTTCTTTCTTGCTTCATTGTGTGCCTCTACCTTAATGTCAGATATTTATCAATGAGAATGTTTATTGATTTGTTAAGGGTAGAATTGTTGAGCTCTTCACCTTCAGAAAGCTGTACCAAAATGTGTGCTGTTGAAAGTCATTATGTTGATTGTGTTCCAACTTGATAATGAAACTGGTCTTTTTAGGGGATTGAGATTAACAGGAAGGTGAGTGTCATCTGTGGGTTTACATGTCTAGGGGATGGCAGCTCAAGTCTTGACTGATTGTTTGAAAAACTTAGCTAGAATTGTATAGCGATCCAGGTTAGAAGAACTTGGGTATGGGAACTGGAGGTCTCATGTGCAGAGAAAAGTCAAATGAAAAGATGTGCCAACTGTCTTATCAGCATGCTAGCAGATGGTGCTGTTACTGAAATGTGTGGAGGATCAAATGTGTGTTTTGCGTAAAAGAACTTTGTGACCTCCACCATGGGGTTGTGCACTGAGTTCTCCACTCTAGTATATGTTGGCAGGGTAGGTGAATTTGTACAAGATTCCTGCTATCAGAACTGAGCACAAGGAGCAGAGGTGCCATGGCAAGATGAAGGCCTCTGTTGATAGTTGGAGAGATTATGTCTTCCAGCATTTTTGAGGAAGCTTCTTTGTGGTAACCCAACTCACAGCACGAGAGGTACAACCTCCCCTGTATGCTGGGGTGGCAAAGTTAGATGCCATTCCTAAGGGAGGCTAAATTGGACTCTGTATATATGTGTTTCACTCACACTGGAATTCTAGTCTTGTAATATACAATTGCAGTTCATGACCCAAAAACAATTTCTATAGGTTTCTGGAGAGGTCTGGGCTGGCTTCCTAGAGTGTCAAGTGTATGTAAAAACTAAGAGAGTGAAGCTTGTTTGACTCCAGTTTGCATGTGATTATTGAAGGCCTAGGTATGTTTTTATGCCATGGGGTTTCAGCCAAGATTTTTGAGAGGTTTTTGCAGCATGTACTCCTGTTCATTTTGAACCTTATTAAAAGAGAAGGGACTGACTTAACGGAGTTAATTGGGGCTCATATCTGGAAGCATGCAAATTCCTATTGCACCCCCATGGATGTGGTCAAAATTGTGTAGAGTTATTTCTTTCAGATATTGGAGATCATCATGCACCATGATTGCTTTACCAAGTTTTTGACATGGCACCAGCACAGACTTTAAAACAGGTATTTTGTAAAGATTTGTGACAGGGTTTCCATACAGAAGGTGCAGCAGATCAGAAATCTGTCAGCATAAAGAGCAACATCTGCAAATCCCTTTACCTCACCACTAGAAATTTGAAAGCCCTGACATGGATGCTCCCAGGCTGAACCCATGTCCATAGGCTGAGGGATCCATGGTTTGTGATCGGGATATCTTAGAGGACACACTGTACTGCTAGCAAGAAGTTGGTCGAACACTCTGCAATTTTCCCACAACTCAGGTATCTTTGAGGATGCAATGTGTTGGATGCAAGTTACCCATGGTATCTCAAAAGTGCAGCTGCAGGAGGCTATGGAGCAAAAAGCTGATCACTAAAAGCAGCTTCATAATCTACCAAGTTGATGGCAACAAGAGTGGATAGGCCTGCTTTGCTTCGCTTCAATGGATGGCAGATGTTTTATATCAGTTCAATGGACAGCAAATTCCATTTTCGAGACCCAAAAAGGATGGCATTCTATTGCCAGCTGTTCTCCCCTCTCTGACAGCCGCATTCAGTGGCCAATAACAGGTATGTTGTTGTGACAAACTCCGAGCATAAGCAACAACTCCTCAACTAATTACCTTCTGGCAAGAAGCAAGGTTCAGCTTTGTCTCAATGAGAAATTTTAAGTTCTGAAAAGAAATCTGGATCCATGTGCATGATGGATGCTTTGCTGATTCTTCATTTACCTTGATTGTCCTTGGAAACATTAACAATAAGTAAAAAAAGTTCTTTTTCTTCAGTTGAAGCTTGAACCCATACACCCAGTTTTGAATATTTCAACTGCTGGATATATTCTTAATACTGCTTTTCTTTGTAGTGCACTGAACTCAAAACTGTACCCACTTTTTGAAACCATCTTGCTGATTTCTTTGCATTCTTATATAGTCTTTGCAAATTGGTGGTGCATGCAGGCCCCTTCAAAATTAAGTTTGTAAAAACTCAAATAATATGCGGGGTTGTGTTACCTTACCTTTTTTATGCAATGCAATGCTACAGGCATTTATTGGCAAGAGTCACTCACTTTCATAAGACAATGAAGGACCTGGACCAGTTCTGGACCAGTTGGACACTAATTATGTTACTTTCATAAATGTTGAAATGTTGAAATTTTTTTTTTTCAGAAGTGTTATTTTCCTGAAGGAAATTAATAAATCTGATGAAATATTTGGCAATGACTCATTTGTTGAGATGGAATTCTCAAAGTTAATTAATTATTCAACAAACATGTTGTGTTGAAGGGGCCAAGCTACGGAGGTAAATAACAATGTAGCATCATGCCTTTTTACTAGTACATGATTTGTTGGCTCTTCCTGGGAGGTAGATACTATGGAACAATGTAGTTATGATTTGGTCACACATTTTTAGGCTTGTTGAAAAGGTATCATTATGAACTGCAAGTTCATTTCTTGGGAGACTTCTTGGAACATTTCCTATTTCAATTTTTGCTGGTTTAAACTTGCTATAAGCGGCAAAGCCATCAAGCCAGCAGGTGGGTTGTTTTCATTTTCACTATCCCGGGACACAACAAGGCGGCAAGTATGAATTTCCATGAAATGTCACCCGATCTTTCTGAAATTTATTTAGTATGGTCAAAATTAAGGGGAGTTGTTGGTATCTGAAACTTTTTTCAATCCTCAGCGGCACCTTTGCTGTGATCCAACTACCACCAGATTTGTGAAAGATAGGAGCTCATACTGAGTAGGGTCTAAACAGTCTAAACTCAGAGTCATTCTGAAATTACTGACAGATCCTTTTGATCAGAATGTCTTTAATGCGGAAGTGTGAAGTCATAGGGTAGAGGTTGGCACCCATCAAAATGGTGGGTTTATATATATACAAATGATGGGTTGGAAGGCCTCCTCACTCTCCACATCAAAACCTTGGGACTAAACCAGAAGGTGGTGACATTACTGAGAGTGCAAAGGTTTTCTTGAGCTTCCAATTGGCCCTCTTCTAGTTGCTCATGATGCATAACCACCCCTCCTTTAAAATTAAAAAATAATTTGTCTACATAGACATAGGTTAGTTTTTCTCCATTGAGGGGAGGGTTACATGTTTTTTCATCGATCTACAAGCTAATTAAAAGACATTTATCCACAAATAAAATGACTACAAGGTTGCTCTCGAACCTATGCACTATAGGTTATGTCTAATAGTTAGTTCAAGCATGTTCAACTAATGTGAATAGTATTGATGTTCACACTCCTCACCTATTCACAATAACCTGCACACTCTCACAAGTTATCTAATTCATAACTTTTTCATCTTTTGTTTGACAATGCAACATGTATAGGCCTGTATCCCATATGCTTTACCAAAAGTTGAATAATCACAACCAAAGAATCAAGGCCTGATTATTGCATTAAAAAAAACCCTTGTATTTATATTGTTAGAGAATGTAAGGAAAAGAATTTATTCGAGTTTGAGTTTCACTTTCAGCAAAGAGACTATTTCAAAGTTCATATCCAAATACACTTTTAACAAACTTCTGAACCTCAAGTCTGTATACCCAGGACTTAACTTAAAACCTGGACCTAAACTTGTCAAATTCCCTAAACACCCCCAAACCTGCCAATTCTGATCAAAACCTTCCACACTTGGGTAAGTGCATTCGAAACAGTATGTGACCTCTCATGAGAATGAACACAAATGATAAATAAGCACAAAATTTTCCAACTTCAGTAGA
>Ga0209208_10013215_pt1 | contig 10343 bp, 10 predicted proteins | sample S1TSphfallax_3_FD_187694 | JGI IMG/M metagenome (GOLD analysis project Ga0209208, IMG submission 187694) | Host-associated microbial communities from peat moss isolated from Minnesota, USA - S1T2_Fd - Sphagnum fallax MG (SPAdes) (version 2) | ecosystem: Host-associated > Plants > Peat moss >... | reverse complement strand
GCTGAGCGAAGAAGACATGAATAGAGAGAGAGAGAGAGAGAGAGAGAGAGAGAGAGAGAGTGGCGAGTCAAAGTCGCCCTCGGACAAATGGACCATGCGCGTGGGGACTACTGTTGGACCTGTACTCGTATAAAGTCCAACAAAAGAGACGATGGCGACGAACAAACCTTCTTTTTATTTTTTCTTTTTTCCATTTGATTTGTTTTTGTCTTTTTGTGTTATTGCCACAATTGCGGAGAGTCACGCAAACATCGCCGCACAACAACACCATTGTCGTCGCCATCATTGTCCTTCACGCGCTCTCGCTATCTCTCTCTCTCTCTCTCGCGCGCGCGCACGCGCGGGCGCACAGCTTCGCGGCGTTGAAAATGTCCGGTTTCTCACAGTGGCTGCGGCCCACCAAAAGGGGCCAAGTCGAAAGAACATTGGCAACTGATTGGACCAGCTCAGCAAATGTGGACTCTGCACTACGACATTTGATTGGGCTCATGGATGCTTTGGACATGCACTTTTGGGCCTTTTTGATGGGACCAAAAATTAATGTGGTGGGAATGGGGTGAGTTCAATACATTAGTACATGTGGATGTTTTTTTTTGGGGGGGGCTAGTTTTGATGAGTGATTGTTTATAATGAAAATAAACAATGGACAAAATAGATTTAGTTGGATTAGACCAATCATTTTTTACACATATTTATTATTATTATCGAGTGTATATTAGCTATGCTTTTGATTAAAGGGTTTGTCGATGTGTAGGTGTCCATGTCAATGTTTCTTTTACTGGCAAATTTTCGCCAAATCCTTACCTTGGGAAAGGATTAACAACCCCTAAGCTTATAAAATAGGGTGATTTTATTTTTTAATTGCCAAATATTGCCATTTAGTTAGTGTAATTTTGCATTAGAACACACTAAAATATGGACACATGTCACCATCTTGTGGCACCTACATTTTATATGGATGGGCCAAATGGCTCCTCCTTAAGGTTATGGTTTGCAATTTTGAGCTTCCCCAAGAAGCAGGAGTCTTCTCTTTTGACAATCTCAACTACTCCTTTTGTCACATCCCTAACCCTGTTCAAGGTAGAAAAACATTCAATTCTTATGACGAATCATGATTCATTTGCCAAAGTTTACTTTCACACATGGACGTGCTATCGCTAGTTGTTCTTTGATATGATGTATCACCAAAGGACTCATCAATGGTGGAGGTAGAATCACCTCACGATTCTTTTAAACCCTATAAGATTTCTAAAATCCTTTCAAGTTTTACCCTTGTTGCTTGCAAATTGCAATGGTTGCTGGCATAATATGTTCAAAGTTGAAGCTTTCATTTTGTTTTGTAATGCAACAATCATGATTCGTTACTGGTCATGTGGTACTTGGGTCTTGAATATGGTTGTACCAACAACATTTGCAGTTGGGATTCGATTAGGACTCAAGAGGCTCGAGGCTTGAATGGCAAAGGTGTTGGTTGCCAATTTGTAACCTATTACATTGTTGCAACTTGCAACATGCATTGTTTTTACAAGTTGAATATCATAGTATAGTAACAATTAGTTTTTTTAAAGTCCTTATTTCATTTTGGTGTTTTAATTAAGGTTTAAAGGCCAAGATCAAAAGATTTAGATTTTATAAAGTCCATGTAGTGCGAGTATGGTGTTGTTTAACAATCAGCTCACGCACACTACAAGTGAATCGCAATAAGTTGGTCGTTATTGGTTGATAGCAGCTTGTATAATGTGTACATTCAAAAGTCAAATCTTGTTGGACTCAAAACTTTATAACAACAAGGTATAAAGAATGAAGATGGTGGCTAGCTAGATTGCAAATTTTGTGACTTCATAACCTAGGTAAGCAATGAACGCCTTGCCACCTAATGTTTCTTCGAAATTTGAACTTACATTTGTTATTTTTTTAGGTTAAAAATGTAGGTTCAAACCTACACTTGCTTTTCGGGGTCTTGAAATATTGTGATTCCTTTGAACCTATATATATCAATTGTTATAGACTCTAGAGGTCTATTGTTTCTTTTGACCTATGCTTGCTACAACATCACATACTCAAGAGTTTAGGTTTGATGTTTATATTTGTTGCAAACTCCAAAAGTGATAGGTTTGGTGTTTCTAAACTGACCTATGTTTGTTGCAAAGTCATTCTAGAGTCCAATGGTCTTAGGGTAAAATTTGAGTTAGTGCCCAAGGTAGGTGATAGGTCTATCTTGCGGAATTAAACACCAAGGTTTTGTGTTTGTTGCCATGGCACCCCCTATAGATGTCCCCAAAAACTTCAAACATAATTTATTTTTTTCTCTAATTGAGTCCCCATTGATCCTTCAAATGCTACAAGTTCTACCAAAACTCTAAGCCTCTTGTTCTGTTTGTTGATCCAACCCAAGTAACTACATACCTGTGAGGCAACTTTTGTCCCTCTACTTCCGGTTCTACAAGGTGACTATGCTTGAAAGCACAAATGTTATCGGTGAAAGACGAATGCGAGTGTACTTCTAGATGCTAGATTGCGTTCGTAGTTGAGATTAAGTACTTTGCCTCCTATGCATCATTCACAACTTAACATTGATAGATATTTATTTTTTTTAGATTCACACATTCCAAATCCTAGAACCTTATATTAAATTGTCATCTCTTTAAACAACCTTTTATGGACTCAACACCTTCTGAAACTTGGCTACAACCAGCAATCGTTTGAAATATTGTTTCTAACACATAGGTTGTTCAAATCCAGCTTGCATTAGCTCTTTAGAAAGCTAACCACTAGGCGCACCTTCCTACCAAATCTCAAGATCTGTAGCTAAATAACTAAAAAGTTATGCTACGAAACCCGAGAGGGTTTTGTGAAAGTAGTTGGTTCAACTTGACTACAGACCACTAGTCACTTGGAGAATTGTTTCTAACACAGATGTTGTTCAAATTTGGCTTGCCTTAGCTCTTTGGAAAGCTAACCACTAGGCACACCTTCTTACCAAATCTCAAGATCTACAGCTAAATAACTAGGAAGTTATGCTACAAAACCCGATAGGGTTTTGCAAAGGCAGTTGGTCCAACTTGACTACAGACCACTAGTCATTTGGAGAATTGTTTCTAACACACAAATTGTTCAAATCCGACTTGCCTTAGCTCTTTGGAAAGCTAACTACTAGGCGCACCTTCCTACCAAATCTCAAGATCTGCAGCTAATTAACTAAGAAGTTATGCTACAAAACCCGAAAGGGTTTATGAGCTTTCTCTAAGGTTCCAACCTTCCAATACTATCCCTACTCACCTCCATCCCTTCAAAACTATTACAAGATTTTCATTCTATTTTTTTTCCTCTTCCCAACTACCAAGGTTGATCATCCTTTTCCTCTTCAAGAAGCTTGTAAGAACTAGAACTTCTCAAAATTGAATTAGAAGTTAACTCCGGTGGGAAAAGAGCCAAAAAAACCCCAATCATCCGAGTTCGTCTTTTAAAGAGAAGGAAAAGGAAGGTAAAGACATACCCAAAGTTTGGTGGCCAATGGAAGGAGAAAGAGAAGGTTCCTTTCTACCTATTCCCACTTTCCCACCAAGCAACTTTATTTAAACCTTCATTTTTTATCCTTTGACATAAAGGTTTTACTGTACCATGGTCCTAGGCCATTCTTTACCCATTCCCTTCCTTTCCTTGGCATATAAATCACGATCTCGTAACTTGATGTCATAAGTCCCCCCCACCTTCATTGTCAATTTGATTTTGTTGAAGATCTTTCCTCTCTTCCTTGCAAGTATGGTGTCGCGCACGATCACCTCTTACGGGCCCCAAGCCGCACAAGCGAATGAAAAACCGCCTTCGGAGTCATCTTTAGATTTGACCCTAATGCAGCATCCTCGTGATGAAGAACTTGAACCTCGAGAGGTGCGCGCTCGTTTTGAAGTTGAACCCCCTCAAGCCTGATACTATCGTATTTCGCCAAACTCATGCACCCTGGTGATCTTGTTACAAGTCAACCCTGCTTCCGGCGACAAACCCGAAATTGTTTGTGAAGGTTGTTATGAAACCAAAGACACTTCTATCTTTGCTTGGTCTTCAGTTCTCGGCGTTGGACACTATCATTGGTTGCGCGGTCCGATTCGTCGACTACCTCCTAATAGCAAGGCAGACTACCTAGTTCGTACCATTCGACGCATTCTAGACTTCCTACAGTTATGAACTAAGGCATAGGCTAAGACTTAACATGTACCTGCAGCTCCTTGTCGAGCTTACTCATAATCTAAATAAATGTTTCGATCCTTATGAGATTCCTATTATCATTGGCACACTATCACATTGTCTATTTAATCATTAAGCTAATTCGAATCAATCTTAGGTTCCTATAGCTTGAAGATTGCTCTATCTCTATTGGGCCTTTCACTAACCCCCTCCCCTTGTTCATAAATTCCCAACATCCTTGCTACTTGTTAAATATTAATACAAGACCAATGTTTTGTTACACACCATGAACTCTGGTGTTTATTTTTCTCCCCCCAACTTCCTAGCAATTTCTCACCCCTACTTACGCCACTAAGGTTCTAAAACTATAGTTTACCAACTTTTTACTAAAGAAAAGAACTAACCCAACCAATATCGTATTGCAGAAAACAAAACAACCCCCCCACACCCTGTGCGCATTCATCAACCCCTATTATAACACAAAGTTGTTAAACCCCCCTAATAACCTCACCACACTTGAATACTCCTAACACAATTCTTAAACATTGAGACTACCGACCATGGCCATGTCGGTATGGCTCACAATACCTAGCCAATAACAAGAAGAGAAATAAAATTTATGAATTAAATTGTCATTTCTAAGATTCATGGGTTGTTAAGTTACCTTGGGCAAAAACAATCAATGCAATTTGCACTCATTTTCCATTTTCTTTCATAGGGCAGGCCTATGATTGAATATGAAAAAATGCAATTTTTGTTTGCATTCTTCAAAGTGCCAAATTACCCATCCAAACACTAAAATGATTGTGTTAGATGGGAGATTGCATAATCATTACACAATATGGTATTAAGTGCCACTAAAGAGGTTATTTTAACTTCTAATTTTTTTGTCTATTTTTACATATGAAGTAATTACCGTGGATAATGACCCCTGGATTTCAATCCATTATTACGTGGTGGCAAGATGGAAAAACTTCCAATTTCGCTCACACTTGAACGATTTGAAGGTGGGATTGATTTTAATATCAAATCTGTAATCATGGATGCTTTGGTGACCTTTGGTGGTTTGATTAATGAACAAATTATTGAACAACTTGTGTGTTTAGACGTTGATGGTGTCTCCACATTCCAAAGGGTTAGATCTGGAATTATTAATTTGCTAAAGACACATGCACCTTATCTCATTGGGATCTGTTGTATGGCACGTTAAACAAACCTTACAATACAAATTTTGTTTCCATGCCAATGGTTTCCAAACTAGAAGATCTATTTTAGTCGTTTTATGGGTATTTTTCTAACTCCTTTAAACAACGTCTTGAATTTCAAAAACTTGTTGAAATTGTGGAAAGAAAAGAATTAAAAGTCCTTCAGAATGCGAAAATGAGGTGGATAAACATGCTAACACCTCTAAAGCATGTTGGGATATAATACAAAACCTTAATCGTTAAGATGGCGTCTAATGATGGTTATGTGGAGCCAACCAAGGCCCAATTGGTCAATATGTGTGATATGGGCTTGCCATGTGTATTGCCTATGTTGGAATCTATTAGTGTTTTGATGAAGTTTGTGTAGGCTAGGGATGTTTTTGTTTGCGACTACATTATAACTGTTAAGATTTGCCAAGCTAATTTGTACAAGATGTACAATAATCCCACCACTTCATTTCAACATGAAAATTTTCTTGAATTCACAAATGTTGTTGCAAACACATCTTGTAAAATTATGCATGATTGGGTGATTAACTTGAATGACGACAATGAACATTTAGTTTTTTGTATTATTAAATAGTCACACATGGTGCATTTTGTTATCGCTTTAATGAATGAACATTCTCCAATTATTCTAGAACATTTTGATCAAGTTATTAAAGTTGTCAAAGTTCATTACATTGTTACATGTGTTTTGTTGGTCCTTGAGTTGGAGTGGAGGTTTCTAGACCATAAATTGATGAATGTTCTTGGGATTATCCACCCACAATATTGGTTAGAATTAGATTGTGAGTCCACCTTTGTGGACTATTTTGCCTTGATCAAACATCATTTTGTACCACCAAAAAAGTTGGCACTAATGGCAAGTGGGTTCTAGAACCATTTTCAGGGGATGTTTTGGATTTAAATAGCTTTCTTTTCCAATTGACCATGAAGAATCAAGCTACCAAAGCTATGGTGGAACTTAAAGATGAAAATCCAAATACTAGATTGTGGTGTTAGCTTGCCACAAATAGTTTGCTAGTTGTTCCTTTCTCTAAGTTCATGAACCTTATTGAGTTGGCCATTGTTCAAGTCATCACCAATGTGGAAGATGAAAAACATTCTCCATTTTGTCTTTTGTGAAATCCAAATTGCAAAATCATTTGGCAAGGCATTTGAACATTACCGTACGCATGTTTGCCCATGATATTTCCACTAAGGAAACTTTTCCTTTTCACTATGTTATTATAGATTGGAATGATGGAGATAAAGTGAAGGTGGGAGTCAATGCATGAACATTTGGCTTGGAGTTTGGAATCTGGACCTTGGAAGGTTGAAGGTGGTAATATTGATTCCATTTTCCATTGCATAATCATGTTTGTTTTTGTTATAGTATGATATTAACATTGTCAACTACTACATGTATTTTGTGCTACAATGGGCAAGGTCCATATGACTAGGGTTCAAATCCCCCACATAGTGCTTAGAATTAGAATTTGTAAATTTTCAACCTACCTATAATTGACACACATACATTGCCAAATTGCATAAGATATTTTTTTATTAGAAGCCTATAAATTGATTGTTTAAACATACGGAGAACCTGTTCTTGTACCCACACATGTCAAAGTAGGAGCCGCCAAAAACCTTTGCAACTTTAAAACTCTTCACCCAATTTGCACTTTTACTAATGCAATATAACCACTTGCATCACACTATTTTTTTCTTTAAGTCATATAGGCTTTTTCTTTTCAAATACCTATGCCACTTGTGCTACAAATTAAAAACATAAAAAGAAACACCGGTCCATGTTGAAAGATTTGACTAAATCATGACATACCAAATGGCATATTTGTTGTGATTGTCTTTATTAGTATGTTTGTTGATATGGTTGTCAAATGGCATGTTTGTTTTGACTAACTTAACAAACATGGATGCCAATGTTTAGGTGTCACATGGTAATTTGTTTTTACTTATTTGATTAATATGTGTGTTAGTCATCCTTTTTTTACTAGCAAAATGTAGCAAAAAATTGAAGATAAAACTATCCTTGTGACATTACCTTTCAAAAAATAAAATGTGAAACGAAAAATGTTGTCACATTGAATCCACCTATCACACATTTATAAGCAATGAATATACAAAAAAAATGTTAGTTTATGCATTTTTTAGCACTATTTGTCCATTCATTTTTTCATTTATTTTGTATTTGTCATTAGGTTACACACATCGAGACCATTAAAGTGATGAATTAACCCAACTTTTAATGAAATTATTCATTACTTGTAACCAAATCTCAACTTATTTAGCTTGTGCATAATCAAAGGTGTTATGCTTTTGAACTTGTAATGTCCCAAAAAATGCAACAAAACTACCTTGATCAAAGCCACATGTTCAAATTTTCAAATTTCCTAAAATACATGTCGGTGCCAATGCTTGTGTTCCACATGGTAATTTATTTTGAGTGACATGTTTGCTAATGTTTGGTTTGTTTTGAGCAACTTGACCAATTTTGAGTACATGTGGCATGCCAAATGTTTATTACCTAACTGTGTGTTTATTTTCTAATAAGCTAGCAAGATTGACCTAACCTACTATTTAAACCTTACATTAAATTTATTACATACACACACCTATATTAATTATATATTTTGAAACAACAAATCCACATCCACATGCAATAAACACACATTTTTGCAACCCAAAATATTAATATTTGCATGAAGTTTGAAAAAATACAATGTATCATGATAGAATTTAAAATTACATGGTACACTATATATGTTGCACATATCCTTACATGTATGAACTTGTTTGTTTTCAAGGTTGCATCACAATGTGATCAATTGCATCTTCAACAATTTAGAATGGACAATCATGTTGAATATGACAACCAATGACCTTTCATTAAATTTGATATAATCCCAACATACATACGATATTTTGGGATGTGACAATGATGATGCACAGATGCCCCACCCCAAACTTGACCCCAAAAAAATGATTGCACAATCTTTTGCCTCCATTGGAAGCCATTATATCATAAAAAACTCGTGTTTTAATCACAATGATTCATTTGTAAATGACCAAGTTTAATCATTTTAGTCATATTAGTCAAATTAAATAACTCCATGTAAGCACTAAATTCATAGTGTGTCTAGTTTAATGTCTAATTTGACTAGACAATTCATTTTCCTTAGTTAAAATGGACATTTTTATTTTTGATCTTATTCAAATCAAACAAATTTAATTATAATAGACTACTAACCTTGACTCTATAAATATTTCAGTTGTGATGCTACTAAAACAAAATCATATTTTGTAGTTGTGAGTAAGGTGAGTTAGGTGAATGATAGGTATCACCTTCTATGTACTTTGGGAAGGCATGTTCCACCTAATGATGAGGTGAGCTTGGTAGGGCAAATCATTGTTCCATTGGTAAGGGGTTATTCCAAGGCATATTTCAAAATGTAACCACTTTCTCATTATTGATCTACATTAAAACAAACATTAACATAAAAAGTGGAGCCCATAAATGGTTCCTTGCCCAACTTTGAAAAGACTTTAGAAATTTTTAAAGAACCCCAAAATCAATTATATACTATGGAAATGTGCAAGGTAATGCCATTGTGCCTAGTGAGGTAAATGTTAGCTTAACATAAAATTTTCATGGTAACTAAATTTAAGTCCTAAATGGCTAGCATGCTGTTAGGGAACTCAACCTTAGAGTACGTAACACAGAGCGTGAATGCACCTTAAAAACTATATAGGTCATAAAATCATAACCTAAATGATTATTACAATATTTACATTGCTAAGCTTTATGAATAAATGTAGCTTTTGCAAGCATATTTCTTCATTGGAGTCATTGTTAAAAGGTGGTCACAACTACAACTATAGAACAAATATGAATAACTTGGGCAATTTGTATTAATTATTATTTGCATTAAAGTTTTCCATGGGCCATGATCTTGGATGACTCACATGGACATTAAACCATGTCCATTATAATTGGGGAATGATATTTATAATTGTTTAAAATTTCAAGCAAGATCATGTGGATGAAAAATAAAATAAATAATCATACATGATTTTTTTTATAATCATGGGCACAACAAGTGTTTCTAAAATTTATGATGATAAGTTGATTTACCAATATTGGTTTATGGCGCATGACTTTGGTAATAAAAGTGAAAGGGCCCTAGAAACAACAATGCAATGGGATGAGAATTATGCACACATACATTTGAAATTATCATGTTTCACATTCATACATTTTCTTGTATTTCCTAAGTTGTTTCCATCATTATTTTCCATGTTCTAAGGCCCATCATTTAGGAACCTCCTTAATGCTTTTCTAAAATATATCCATTGTGGATAAAAGTGGATGATGATGGATGAAATTAAATGTTGAATTTGAATGGATGAATTTTTTCAGGAATGATGAACTAGGTGATGATGAAAATGAATCCCATATATTTGAATGAAAAGTGTGTGCTAATGGATAAAATCATCCATTTGCATTGAAACAAGTTGTATATAACCTCAATATGACCATTGGGTGAGCAAATTGAAACTTGATTGTTGATGTGTGTTCCTTATTTGAGTTTCCAAATGTGGCATTAATTTTCTTTTAAAATGTTAGGATGATAAATGACATTCAAAAGCAAGGGTCAAAATGAAGCCAAATCCTTGCATACTAGAAAATTGTCCACAAGTTCAACTTGGGCAAGGTCATCTCCATATTGCTGAAACTAGAGTTGAATGATCAAACATACTTGTTGATGAAACAATAAAACATGGAATGTGTTTCCTTGCATTTGTTTGATTTGATCCATGGCTCCTTGCTGAAAGGTTGTATGATGATGACAATTTCAACAATGGCAAAACTTAATTGTTAGTTTTTGTATATTTGTAATGCATTAATGTTATTTCAATAATAAGTTGTAAATGCATTGTTCATTTCGA
>Ga0209208_10013214_pt1 | contig 10343 bp, 7 predicted proteins | sample S1TSphfallax_3_FD_187694 | JGI IMG/M metagenome (GOLD analysis project Ga0209208, IMG submission 187694) | Host-associated microbial communities from peat moss isolated from Minnesota, USA - S1T2_Fd - Sphagnum fallax MG (SPAdes) (version 2) | ecosystem: Host-associated > Plants > Peat moss >... | reverse complement strand
AAGGCCTTGTTTCTTGTTGCATGGAGAGCCACATTGCAACTGAGTTGAAAATATGTAGAAAGCAGCAATTGATATAAGGCCTTGTTTCTTGTTGCATGGAGAGCCACATTGCAACTGAGTTGAAAATATGTAGAAAGCAGCAATTGATATAAGGCCTTGTTTCTTGTTGCATGGAGAGCCACATTGCAACTGAGTTGAAAATATGTAGAAAGCAGCAATTGATATAAGGCCTTGTTTCTTGTTGCATGGAGAGCCACATTGCAACTGAGTTGAAAATTATGTAGATAAATCAATGCTGCCAACTCTCGGAATTACGCTCTCACAGGAAAAGAAAGACGAATGTGTTACTTTGTGATGAGTAGTCACAGTTTAATTCGGAGCTAGCTAGCTAGCTCCTGTGTGTTCGATCAATGCTTGACCAATAGAGTTGTGAGGTGACTGTGAGCAAAGGTAGCTGGAAAATTAATAATAAAAAGTTGCTGTGATCACATGATTTGTGTGATGACAACAGCCTGCCTGATGGAAATATGTCCCTAGCCACATCAAAACTAAAGACAACTAAGGAAAAAGGGCTGGGCTTTTCAAGCGTGAAAACTGAAAGTTGTGTAAATTTCAATCCATTTGACCCAGTGCCCCTTGTCAGAACACAACTGGACTATGATGATGATGATGAGCATGAGGTGAACTGGCACAAAAGCTCTTTGCAGTTCATTTCAATCTAGATAGACCATGGAAACAAAACTCAAATGGAAAATGTTGAAAATCATCATAATAATTATTATTATCATAGGCTACACTCTGAATAATTTCACTATTCATATCACAATATTATAGTAGATGATGGGAAAATATATAATTTTAAAATTAAAAAATGAATTTAATTTTTGAAAATAAATAATTATTCGTTTTGTCAATGTGGAAACTGACCCTAGCTGGCTAGGGTAAGTAAGTTACTATGGATCTAGCTCTCCGAGTGGTGCAAAGTGTTCTAACTTCTGCCCTGCAAAGTGTTGATGAAGTGTGTGTTGTTAAGCCCTTGTATTGTAGTAGATGGATGGATGGATGGATGGATGGATGTGGGGCATGTATGGAAGGACATTCTGAGCTCATGAATGGAAAACAAGTGTCTCCTGACACTTACACCTCATCCATCTTCCATGGTGCACTGGTGGGTGCTCACTGCTGCTGGTTCACTCTGGCCATTCCATGTGAATATTTTCCATATCCATCACTTCATGGCCCTAAACCCTAAAAACCCTAAACCCTAAACACCCAGCTGTATGTAAGAAATTATTAGAATGATATGGGATTTGGTTTAGCCATTATTAGATTTGCAACCTAATTTACCAAATAGTTGAGATTATTATCCACCTGCTTTGTCAGCATATAACAAATGATTGGGTATTAAAAATGAATATTTAGGTGTGTTAATTACTAATATTTTTATTTATTTTCTCAATTTTCTGATTTTGCCTCATTGGCTAGCATCCCAAAGAGGGATTTAACATTAAAAATGGAGATAGGTTTTTAGAACCTCTTGTCTAAATAGTTTTACAAAAATAGTTATAAGAATGTTACCAAACTAAAATCAGAGTCCAAATGTGGGGAAAAAAATTGGAAATTTTTTTCCCCCCAAAATTGGGCTATTTTTTTCCCAGAAGAAATTTAATATGGAGATGGAATATTCCCTTTTATCTGTATATTTCTTATTTTGGAGAAATTTCGTTTCCAACAAAAATGATGGTGCAATGTACAATTTAAGGTTTTTTTCTTTTTTCTTTTTTCTTTTCCTGGCGAAATTTGGCACACCGGCTGAATTTTCTTTTCAAACTGGCCACAAATCAGAGCTTTTTATCTGAGTGGTTTCTCATTCCCAAATTTAAAGAAACCCCAAATTTAGACGTGTTTTTTGGGGGCCTAAATTGCCAACATTTCACATCAACTAGCTTTTAGTTAGTACCCAAGATTTAGTCTATAAATGTTTCTAGCTTCATATTTTGTTTGTCGCCAAATTTGGCTAAATCTTTTTATGGATGATTGCAACTTGTGCTACATCATAGAAAATAGAAAGGTCCATAAATGTTTCTAGTTTCAATTTTTTTTTAAACCTAAATTTGGCTAAATCTTCTTATGGATAATTACAAATTGTGTTACATCACAGCAAATAAAAAGGTCTCTAATTGTTTTATTTCATTTTTTTAAAAAACCAAATTTGGCTAAATTTTCTTATGTGCAACTTGTGCTACATCATAGCAAATAAAAAAGACTCTAAAGGCCTCTAATTGTTTCTAGTTTCATATTTTTTAAAAACCAAATTTGGCTAAATCTTCTTACGGATGATTGCAACTTGTGCTAAGTCACAAATGAAAAAGAAAACCCGGTTTAAATTGTGTGGCCCCTTCTCCCATCCCCACTCCCCAATATGCTCACCCTAAAACTTGACTCTTAATCAATGTTGTTTTCTATTGGTGAAATTTCATCAAAAATTATAAATTAAAAATTAAGAATTTGAAAAAGAATTGATTTTGGATGGATTTTAGTTGCTAGAAGTGAAAGAAAAAAAGGGTAAAAAATTGTCATATTTGTGTACTCTATTTTCATTGTGTGGGCAAAAATAGAAAAGGATGATTAAAAATTTGTAATTTATTTCTAGTTTATGCTAGTTTGATTAAATCTTATTATGATTGTCACACTTTTTCTCCATGTTGTGCCCATGAATGATCTATTGTCACTTTGGCTACAAATAGAACTTCCTAAAAGACATTGCTCTTGATAACATTTTGTTGGGGTTTTAAGAATAAAGACACATTATTTTGATTCACAATTCACTAATAGCTTTTTCTCAAAGAAGTCTTCCTAGCCCCATCTAGACCTTTGGTGAATCAAATAGTAGGACCTCAATGCTACCATGATACAACCTTAAAAATTTAAGTATTCTTTTTTTCTTTTTTTAATTGCTTCTAAACATTTATATTATACACTAAATCATGATCAAATTTTAATATTTCCCAAGTTGATTTTTTTTTTTAAGAGGCCTCATTCAAGGTGAAAATACAAATGTAAGTGTTGATTCATTTAGCCCCTCATCCAATGACAAATGTATTATTTCATCACATTTTTTTGATGGGCTATTTTTTTATGCCAATTCTTTTTTCTTCTTCATTTTCGACCTTTTTCTTCAGAAATATTACATTAGGATCTGCCTTTTTTTTTTAACTAAAAAGATTATATAAATGAAATGATTTGGGAGGGCTTCAATTGACAAAAGTGAATTTTTGTTTTGTGGCCAACTTTCTAAATTTTGTTTTTAGTATGTAACTATAAATGCACAAGGTTAATTAAAGATTTGTAATTCATATCTAAATAGCTCAAGGAATAAAAGATCAATGGTCAAAACCATCATAATGGGGACAAAAAGGGAAGGCCAAAAGATGACCAACCCACAAGAACCCAAAAAAAAAAAAAACTAATCCCTTTTATGGTAGGAAGCTATCTCCCCCATGGCCTTTCTAATGTCACCTGCATGTAAATCATGAGACCTAATAGTAATGGGAGGTCTAGAATACACATCATTCGTCAATGCAATCCTGCGTTCTATAGTAGAAGCTAAAGCATGTTGAAGGGCAATACTAACGTGCTACATGAAAAATTGAATGCAAAAATATAAAGATAAATGACCTCTTGATCATCTATTGTGGAAAAGACATGCACATTCCCTCATGAAATGATCCATATCATTCCTAAATGCATTGTGCACCTCCATGGCCATCAAAATAAAATGGTGCCTCTCATGAAACCGTTTATACTTGCAGTTTTTAACAATGGCACTAAATTCCCCATCTGCACCTACTAGTCGAGTAATGACATTCAAAGCCATTGTTTCCCACATCAGGTGAGTAACCACCACATTAACAATGAGGACTTGGTTCTTTTGGGTCATGTAAAGATTGGTTTGTAATGAAATTATTGATGTAAGGGCGTACCATCACTTTCTCCATACAGTGTGGCCATTCTTTTGAGCAAGGGCATATATGACATCTCCAATGGTGTCATGTGTGATTATCCACTGACCTCCAAACGGGCAATGTGCTAAATGCATTCAATTTGTGTCCACACTCACACACGAGGAAACTATATGTCGAAAGTTGAATCAAATTGAAATGAAAACACAATGCTAAAATGAAAGTAGAGTGTGCAATGTGAAACAAATGCATAGATGGCCTAACAATTAACCATAATTTTGCCCCCTTGCCCAAACAAAAACAAATGTGGGCTTTGGATGTTGAAGAAATGGAGACATCCTCCAAAATAGAGCTAAGGGATGTGTCATGGTGGAAGTCCATCAAAGATGCCTATAAACCTAGGGTGTTGGTAATTGTTAAACTCTCAAAAGAAGGGTGCATATCCCTAGTAGGAGAAAGAAGGCCATCTCATTTTGCACATAGGTAAAATTGAAGTAGGTGGGGGCCCCTTTCAACCTTAAAAACATATTTTTCCAAAACAAGTTTATTGAAAATATGAAACCTTAAGCACAAATAGAAGCCACTAAAGCCCAATTCCCTAGAAGGAGGTATTATCTGTGTAAAATAAAAAGGTCTATGAGTTACAAATGAGGACAAAATGTCCAAAGCAACTTGAACATCTCCCAAGAGAGGAAGATCATCGATATGCATCACATTTTGGGATAAAACCTCATCCAAAAAATGTATGACAAAGTCCTAAAAACCCATTGGCACACCCAAAATGCATAAGCCATATGTGACCAAGGTGTAACCTTGAGGAATTTCTATGCTTGGAAAAAACTGTAATGGATTCCAAAGCTTGCACTTTGACACCTTGACCCTAAGCCCAACTAAAGTTAATTGGGTCGAAAGGTGGTCAAAAATGTAAAGTTAACCAAATTTAACCAAATCGTATTTATATAGCCAGATTTGACTAACTTTTCATAAGGATAATTGACAATTTTTTTACATCTTACTATATTATATAATAACCATGGTTAGCCAAGGAACTGGAACCCAACAGAAAATTATTTCTTGATTACTCAACATCCATCTTTCATGGTGCGCTTTGGTTCACTTTCTGGCTCCTTTGTCATTCATTTTTTCCTCTGACAAATATGTAAGGGCCAAATACCTTGAAATTATTTTACTTTATAATGATTTTCAACACATTATCTTTGAACTACTATAATCTATTAGATTTTTCAACACAATATCTCTGAAGCTATTATATACTCTATAATGATTTTCAACACAATATCATTGCCTTTGAAAACATGGCCAATAAATGCATGTTTATAACAATAACAAAAATATTGTTTTAAGTATTCCACTTTTAATGGTGTGTGGGTATGGATTGGCGAATCCACTTCCTCTATGATGGCCTTGCCTTGCAAGATGTCAAATTGGTTCTCCTCAATTACACAATCAAGTAGCACCATCTAAAATACCATAGCCTAAGGTCAGTTTCCACATTGACAAAACGAATAATTATTTTTTTTTCAAAAAATGAATTTTTAAATTTTTTTGTAATTATATATTTTTCCATTATCTACTATAATATTGTGATATGAGTAGTGAAATTATTCAGAATGTAACCTATGATAATTATGATGATTTTCAACATGTCAACTTCATATTTTCACAAAATTTCATTTCACTATTTTGAGGATTATTTAATCACAAAACAGACCTTAGGGTAAGGTAACAATTAAATCTCCTCCAACTGCTACCTACATCATAGTGAGTGTTTTTTTTAATGATATGTTAATGTAGCCTGAGTGGCTGTCATACATAGGAAGATGTTGGGGGGGGAAAGTGGCTATCATCCTTAGGAAGATTTAGCCAAATCTGGCTATGAACCAGATATGAAGAACAAATCTTTAATCAACCTTTTATATCTGTGGCTACATATTGAAAAACCAAAGAAAGAAATTTGATGATTTTCTCACTTTTGGCAATTGAAACCCTTCAAAATCATTTAATTTTTTTTTTTAATTTCTCATTTTGACAAAAATTCACCAGTAAAAAAAAGGGCTGATGGTAGACCACATTTTGAGAAAGTTTGCTTACATGACGACATTCATTTAGTGGTGCTGATTGGGCCGGGCAGCTGTTTTTCCCACCCCCCATGATTTTTCTTATCAACCAAAAAAAATAGGTACCATAACTATGACTGATGTTTGACACAAAATAATTTCCAAAAGGTTTTGCCAAAAAAGAGAGAGAGAGAGAGAAATTTTTTATTGATATTTTGCCAAAGTTGTTGAGAATTGAACTCCCAACTTCTGCAAATTTGTTTATTGTCTCAACCGTTGGGTTACTATTACAAATACACAACTCAAGATGTATTTTGCATAGTCTCATCAATTGATAAAATTCTGAAAAATTAAAATTTGAAATTGCCAAACCTCACTTTGTAAACCCAAAAAAAATAATTCCATGAAGAAGTGCCAATTATCAATTGTAGGTCCATAAGTTAGTAGCTAAAAATAGCTAAAGAGGCAAATAGCAACTGGCAACCTCAAATAATATGGTTCCCCCCGCCCCTCCCCCACCCGCAACATTATTTGATTTTTTGGTGGCTTACCCTCCCACCAACAAAATTGCCACCCCCTTAAACCTTAAACACAATAAGAAAAATGATCATCTTTTTCCTCTAATAATATTTTTTTGGGAAGGTCTTCAAGGCATTGAAACCGTGTATATTAAAGAAAGGCAAGGATGGGAACCCATCCACAATAAGGACAAGGCAAATAAAAGCACCAAAAACACATGTCATAAAAGAACATAACAATCAGGACATCACTAATATAATATGCTAAATAAAATAGAAGATTGTAAACTAAAAAGGTGATTTTTTCCCTTGTAAAAGCAGGGAATATGCAACAATGTTTTTCAATTTTTCATAAGGTGCAATATTTCTTACCCAACCCAAAAATTTTAAAAATAAAAATAAAAAAATAAAAAAAATAAAAAAGTTTAAATCTGAACTGACTATGTCAATTATTCTTCACAAACATAAAATAAAAATGTGGCTAAGAAGAAATTATTACTATTTTAACATGGGTACTAAAGACATAGCACCACCTCTTTGATAGCCAAACATAAGTTGACTATTGTTGTCTTTGCCTTTAGTCCTTGAGGACCCCACTCTCACAAACATAACCTTCCCTTGTACGTTTCCAACAATATGATCATACCTGGGCACCTTCAGCACTTTGTGTGCTGAATAATTAATATATTTATAAAATAAAAATTTGGCAACATGTCTTTTTAATTTTGAGAAATTTGGCAAAAAAAAAAAGTAATATGGTAAGAATTAAAAAGCACAATAATTATTGGAACTTTCTTACTATATCCTTGTGATTAGAAGATTCATAGTTAGTACATTTGAGTGGATTAGGCTAGGGTTTGAATTCGGTTGCCTTTAAGATGTGATGTAAAAAATTTGACAACATTTTAAAAAAATTTGATATAAAGGGCTAATCAAAATTTTAAAAAAATTAGCAATTTTTTTAAAATTTTAATTTATGCTAAAGTTGGTGTCTTTTAGGGTTTCAACTTGATTAACATGTAAGCATTTGTTAACCGAATGGGTCATGGATAACCCGACCATGTGTTAACTCCCATTTAATAATTGAAACCATGATTAGGTTTGGATGCCAACTTTTTCATTTCCTTTTTCAAGCTTTACATCTCTCTTTAGATGTCGGAGTTGTTGAGATATTGTAACACTTTGGCAGCTTTAACACTAATTATATTATTTGTAAAAGATATTGAAAATTTCCACCAAAAAAATTCAAAGAACACAATTTTGTGAAGAGAGGAAAAAAAAAGGAATGTTTTCAAATATTCAGAAATATTCTTTTTTTCAATATGGAAATTTTCAAATTTAATTAATTATTCAACCAATATGCGTAGTATCACAAATTTCAAGCCTTTGTCCGGAATTTTTTTTTTAAATCCGGAATTTTTTTAAAAAAATTTATAATTTTTTTTTAAAATCTTGCTTTGTGACTTGATTTGCTAATGTTGGATTATGTGACCATCATCACCCACTAGTGGTACCATCTCGTTGAAAACTTGTTATGTCCTTACAGAAAAGGCTCCTTTGGTCCTTTCCACTGGGGCCTAGGAACAAGTCAAAAAACCTTCTACTGTTCCGCGGCCAGGTGGTCTTGGTTACAGGCTCTACAGGCGCCTGTTTCCGGACTGGTTTCAAATGCCTTTCCAACAGGTTTTTTGAAACGCCAACGAGTAATTTTGCAAAATGAATGAAAATATTTGGAACTGGTTTTTGCCCCCATCGGTGTTTCCCCTTTCCCCCGAACCGTTCATGTAAACCCTCCTACTTGCCCTTCACACTACCCTTTGTAAGTGGGAAAGTATCATCGGTAGGTCGATAAGGAATGTGAGTGGTTAGTATAGTCATCGATAAGTAGGTAAAGCTACCTTCGTGGTTACTAGGTAGGTAGAGATGCATGTGGATGGTTAGTGGTTTGGTAAGGTTATTTTTCAACCAGTTGAGAATTGAATGCAATCAACACAAATACAAATTGCAAGTGATCTTTCCTTGAAAAGGAGAAAACCCACCTTAAAAAATGGAATCTTGCCCACAAAACAAACACTTCAAAATTTGCATTAGAGCTTTTACATGTCAAGGTTGGTCTATGTTGATGTGTAAACTACTACCCTTGTATGCTTTCGGGTTTATTACCCCTTTAGGTTTACCCTAAACCCTAAAACCTACTGTTCTCATAGAGTGAGACTACCTACAAGGGATGTTGTGCTTTCATGCAAAAAGGCTTTCTTTTGGTGGACCCATTGTGTGGATCTTTAGCAAACACCAATAAGGTGCAATTACTTCAATGCAACTTATCCCCCATGTTGTGTTGTCAAAGGACAATGATGAAACCCTACCAAACTTTATAAAAAGAAAGCACCCAAGGAAGGGAGAGAAAAAGAAGCAAAGGGGCAAGCACCAAATTATGATAAACATGAAAACATGTATCATATATTGAACATTGGTTAACTCATTGAACTTGTTTAATGTTTATTGCTAATTTTTATCAATACTGGTGCCATTGCATTGATTTACATGTTTGTTCCCAAATATTGGGGTTAATTTATTTTAGGTTTCAATTTTAGGATTAGATTGCTACTACCATAGTAGTAAATGGGCTGGTTCAGCAGCAATTTGCCAAATAATAATAATAATAATAATTTTGTCATTTACTTTCAGCAGTGAAAATAACAATATTTTAGAATTAGGCAATATTCTAAATAATAAAGCTAGTGTGCTTTCATATTTTTGGCATGGCAGTAGGTAATTTTCAGAATTTTCAGCAAATTCAAAAATAGTCAATTAACTCCTAACCAGCCTAGGTACTAGGGTAGTTTGTGTATGTTAACTACCATTTATGTGGTCCAATATCTTTTGTGGTGTTTTATTTTGTAGCTTGGGAAATATATTCATTTATAGCCATATGTAATGATATAGTGGCCTTCTTGTAACACTAAAATTTGATCTTATGAACCACAAAGGGAAAAAGAGATGGTGACAAAATAAACACACAATGAACAACAAATTTGGCATTTCATTGCTTTCGATTTGTGACCATATTTCAAAATAATAGTAAATAGGAATCAACTTAACTTCCATGGCTCATGATTAGATGATATTTTAAACTAAATGTTTAATAGTTAGAAATTAAATGATTTTCTTAAATAAATTACCTTTTGGAAATGATTATTGTATTTAGACTATTCCCCATGACATTAGGAGAATGTCACTTGCCTCTTTTGATTTTATATTTTGCGAAAACCAAATTGGCCTAAATTTAATGATGATGATATCTCAAAGTTGGGTTAAAGGGGTTTAGGGTTCTATAGAACCTAAAGCTTTAGGTCCTATTAGGGGTCCCATCTTTTAAAATGATGATCCTAAAACATAATTTTAACATGGATTCTTTCAAAATTGATAATATTTTATTTTCAAAAAGTTTTGACATTAAACTTATTGCCTTCTTATTTTGTTTTCATTTTTTTCACTAATTGATAATTCTTTTATGGTTCACAAGTTCCAAAGCATGATTAATGGTGGATGGTGTTGATTAGCTATAGAAGAAACTTGAACAATTTTTTTTGTAACTTGGTCATTAACAAATAAATACATGTTCAATTTGAGCTTCAACAAAGTGCACAAATCTTATATATTAATTGCGTTGTCTGTCTGTGACGTGACAATTCTGGCTTTCCATTCTATGGCAGAACCGGCCTCTGTAAATGGCGCTGCCCAGGGTTAATACCAGGGTTTGTTTTTTTTTTTTCCGCCCTTTT
>Ga0209208_10013213_pt1 | contig 10343 bp, 11 predicted proteins | sample S1TSphfallax_3_FD_187694 | JGI IMG/M metagenome (GOLD analysis project Ga0209208, IMG submission 187694) | Host-associated microbial communities from peat moss isolated from Minnesota, USA - S1T2_Fd - Sphagnum fallax MG (SPAdes) (version 2) | ecosystem: Host-associated > Plants > Peat moss >... | reverse complement strand
CATTGATTATTGTATTACAATGTCATTACAACATCATATGTCGATACAATCGTTCACATGATGTTAGGATGGCATTGTAACATATCATGATCATTGATCGTTGTATTACAATTTCATTAGAACATCATATGTTGATACAAAATCGTTGACATGATGTTAGGATGGCATTGTAACATATTATGATCATTGATCATTGATCATTGTATTGCAATGTCATTACAACATCATATGTCGATGCAATCGTTGACATAATGTTAGGATGGCATTGTAACATATTATGGTCATTGATCATTGTATTACAATTTCATTACAACATCATATGTCGATACAAAATCGTTGACACGATGTTAGGATGGCATTGTAACATATTATGATCATTGATTGTTGTATTACAATGTCATTACAACATCATATGTCGATACAAAATCGTTGACATGATGTTAGGATGGCATTGTAACATATTATGATCATTGATTGTTGTATTACAATGTCATTACAACATCATATCAATACTTGATCAACACTTCACTAACATCTAATTTTGAACATATTATTAAAGTGTTATAAAAACATAAATACATGAGAGGGAAGCGGGGAGAGTTTGTAATGAATGATTGCCAATCCACATACTTGACAAAATTGAAAAACAAATCCCTAATTTATAATCAATATTTAAAAATGTTAAAAATGTTATGCTTATTTAGTGCCAAAAACATTAATAATTATTTATCCCAACCAAATGTTAAATTTGGACTCATAAACCTTGATTTAATCTTTTTAAAATAACAATAGGTATATTTGTGTAGGCTAAAGTTCACAAGGCAAAGCTTTACCCAATATAAAATATGGTTGGATTTATTTTTTAATTCCATGATACCCAATGTGTACCTGGTGAATATCACCCCAAAAAAATTAAAAATCAATAGATTTTTTTTAATTTTAATGTAAAGCCGGTGGACATGCCGTTTTTTGTTTATTTATTTATTTTAGGAAATCTTCAATTTGGACTTAGAGACCTCGATTTAGTTTTAGGGTTATAATTTAATGTCTCTTTAGCCTATAAGTTTACTATTCCTTTTTGGAGGTGGTTGATTTCTAAGTTTTAACTTGAATTAACAAGGGAAAAACATGGCTACCAAAGTCCACTTAAGATTTGAACCCCTCACCCCTACTACATGAACCCACATTCTTTTCTTTATAATTAGTTTATTTGCCTAACCTATACTATGTTTGTATGAATGTAACAAGTGAAATTTAGCATGGTCTACTCATGAATTGAACTCATGAGTCATAACCATTTTGAAAAACAAGTACCTAAGTTATAAGTCTAAAGCATATGGACTATTGACTTGATGTTCATTGTGCTAAGTGTAAGATTTTTCAAGGTCAAAAGTTCGTACTTTTTAGTGGCTTTTCATGCTTGGTCTTAAACCTATATTAATATAAAATAAGACCTTTTAATGGAACCTAAGATTGAAGAGAATTCTAACTTTATTTGGAGGCAAGTAATTGGCTCATTTGAGTGACAAAAATGGGCCTACTAGGGTTGGATTGATGGAACATATGTTTTTTTTGTTTTTTTTTTATGAAGACCTACAAGTATGTGAATGCCATCACGTGATATTTGTGCATAATAGGCCCTCCCTATAAAGGTAAGGGTCAAGTTTAAAATCGCATGGAATTTTTTTTGTCAAATCTTTTAAATGTGAACTTTGATCTTGAAAACTACAACGACAATTAACAAATCTATAATGCACAAGGAATAAAACAAATGATATCAAAATAAGTCTAAACCTATGTTCAACTTCGCAAAGCAAATGACTTCAAATAAGAACATGAAACTAACAACTTGTCAACAAGGAGGCTACAATTGCTTTGAAGGACAAAATGGTAGTGTGTTTCAAAAAAGAGAATGATTTTTGCAAATTCATTTCAAATATATTCAACATGTTTAAATCTCATTTTTAAATCACTTTTAGATGTTCATCATAAAATGACCACGTGGTTGGAAGCACTAACACAAATCTCTCGATTGAATCTTCATTTTTACCCTTTTTTGTTTTTGCAAAATCTTTAAATACATTTTTGAAACATAGATTGTTAAATGTTGTCATGGCTTGCCAATCATGTGTAGACAATGCTAATATGTGTACAACAATCCATCTTCGTGAGCTCAACACTATCCATGTATATTGTGTTAAGGGCATAAAATGAACATGACATTCATCTTGTAAAATAACTATTTTTTAAGGAACCAGCACATGTCCACAACAATCTATAATAGAAAGCAAATGAAATTAAATGTTGATACACATTGAACATGATTCCAAATAAATAGCCAAAACTTGCATATGAAAAATTAAATACACTTGGACTAAGTCTTGCATTCATAACAACTATCTTTATTAATGTAACAAAATTTATCAATAAGATTAAAATCACACATGCAAACACACCATTTGAAACATTCATAAACAATAGTAATTTGTGCCTATCTTACTCAATTTGTAACATGATTTTTTTGAACTAGTGAAAAACATGTCTTCTTTCTTCCATAATATTCAAATGTGATTTTTTCAACTAATGCACAATTTGTTTTCATTATAGATATGCAACACCTTTTGAAATTGACTAATGATCATCCATGATGACTTTGATACTTGTTTATCATTCATGAAATTTAGGACAATGTTTTCAATATCTTGTTATATTTTCATCAAACACCTAAAGTGATTAAAACATTTGTAAGGCTAATGAAAACTTTAGTAGTGTCCAAATCATTTTCTTATATTTGTTTAACATGAAAAGTTAGAACCATTGATTTGAGTTTGATGCTATCCACTTGTTAAACTATTTTGAAACACATATTATACCCTTTGGAAATAGTCAATAAAATCATAAATGTGGAAGAAGAATTTTGTTTACCATGGATTTTTCTTAACCACTCTTTTTTAATATTATATGTGTACCCATCAGTAATTGGGTTTCAATGAAATCCTTTCAAGAAGGTTTTGTAATTATTAGTCTTGTTATAATTTTAAACCTAACAAACAAGGGCACTTTTTGATAGTAAATCAATGGTATGATGAACACCATGTTCTTGGAGCAACTTATGAATGTCATTTGAGAACACGACTTCCCCAGCCATCTCAAATAATGTAATAAATTTTGGCCGCTCTCGTAGCTTTTATGGACATTCACACAAAAAAACTCATATCTATGTTTCAATTTCCTTTCCATTTGTAAAAACAATTCAAGGTAGGTAAACGTGAAGGGAAATATAACCTATATTGAATTGACATGCATGCTAACATATAAAATGGCATGTCAAAATGTGGTAAACGAGCATGTAGTGAAAAAATGTGTCGATATGTAGCAATTAATATGTCTAGAAAAAGTATACAAACTTAGGGAAACAAACATAACAAGGCAACATGCAAAGTTATGTGACCTTCAAGAAGATGACATCTATCAAGTCAACAATGACAATTTATTATATAAATAATTTGGTGAAGGATGACAACTTAGTGATGGATTTTCAAAGCTTTAATCTTATATATAATTACAACAGTGTGTCTGTGCGTGTGTCCGTTCGACGCGACAGTTCCGCGTTTTAATGACGCGGCGGAACCGGCCCGGACAGTCGGATTTCAAAAACGGGAACCGGCCCGACCAGTCGGATTCCGAGAACGGGCGGCCAGACAGGGCAGGGGGCCGGGCCGGGCCGGGCAGGGGGGCAGGGGGCAGGGCAGGGGCACCCACGGGCCCGGGCCGGAAAAAACGGGGTTCTGAAAAACGGGGTTCGAGAGAACGGGCGGCCAGACAGGGCAGGGCGGGGCAGGGGGCAGGGCAAGGCGGGCAGGGCAGGGGCCAAATAAAGAGTAAAATATAAGGAAAAATAAAACTTCTAAAACTTCACACTGGCGGCCGAAGGTCATGGGCACCCACGGGGGACTTTCACAGTGGCCTTCGGCCACGGGCACCCACTAGTATGTATTACTTCCAATAGTGTCATGTGATTTTGAAATTAGTGGTATACTTTTGTGTGTGTGTGTGTGTGTGTGTGTTTTATGTGTGTATTTGTGATCAAAGTCAAGAAATGTAAAGTAGCCAAATGAGATTGAAAAGCTTAATATGTCTCTTAAGAAGACATGCATTAGAGTTGACTATTATCCAAGAGTAGACTTCACAATGAACACCTTGGAAGACAATGTTGCATGTTTTTAATGTATTAGGATTTAGTTCGATATTATAAATAAATTTACACCCATGCACCCCTTTCCTTCCTTTAACCTTGATAAAAAAAATGGTGATAAATGGTTTTAGAACATAGTTTGATGAAAAGGTTCAACATGCACTCAAGCTTTCTTTTTGGGTTTTGAGGGTTGGGGGAGGAGGGAGAGGAGGGATTTTTTTTTTTGGTTCCCATCAAGTTTTCAATGTGTTCCCAATAGCACCACACTTTTATCCCATGTGCTTTGACCAAAGTTGAACTTTCTTGTATATAAAACAATAAAGGAGAGGCAAAAGGAGATGATGTCCACTTACTCTTGTTTTGAGGAACCAACAACGTTAAAAACAAATTGTGATGGGTCAATGAAAGTGGTTCTCTAGGGGGAGGGTGGAACTTTGGGCACAATCCTCAATTAATTAATAAGAAGAATGAATATGCACCCATAATGTCCATTTGCAACTTGGGCTAATACCCTTGCCTAGCAACATGGGTATGTACTAGACAACTATGATATTATTGTCAAGAGAGAGAGAGAGAGAGAGAGAGAGAGAAAGCTAAGTTGATTGTAGGTACTTAGTGTGCATCAACTCTCAACTCCCAATAGAGCAACTTCAGTCATCATTGTACTCACGCCACTTGAGATTCTCTAACAACACCAAAAACAAGGTCCACTCCACTTTATAAAAGAGTCATAGGAATATAAACAAGAAACGGCGTGAACTTCGAAGCAGGATTTCCAAAGTTTATTCTTTCTTGGGTCCAAGCATATGGGTTTGAATGTTGAATGTTGTCAGTCTGTTTTGCTGACAAATGACTTCAATTTCCATGTCAACAATTTTTCTCTCCGCGCTATGATTTCGTGACTGCAAGGGCCCAGGGGCCAGCCAGCAGCGGCTGACTTGAACCATGTGACTTTCTTTCCACTGGGAGCTGGTTTTTGGTGTGTCCTACTCAGGTATCTTTTTAGGGTTTTGTCGTAGGTGGGATAGGCAGTCATCCGCTGGTTCCACTTGTGATCTTGTGTGATGTAAACCGACTCTTGGGGGAATACATTCCGCAATTCTTTCCCAGAGAATTGCCCAGAAGAGCGTTTAGGGGGTTACCATGAACAGTTGAGGTCAAATAAGCACCTACACTATTCATAGTAACTCTAAACCCAGTTGTTGTCAGACAGTTGATTGTACAAAGATTGTACAAGAGTGTCAAGCTTACGGGTGGTGGGACATAAAGAGTGTGAGTTATGAGGTTCAACCAACTAACAGCAACAATGAGCGAAAACCAGGTACAAAAATGTCAAAAGGCAGGAAAACATGTACCTAATATAACTCAGGAGCTCCTTTCCAACAGCGTGCTGCCACCTTAGCACGATGCCCCTACAATCTGTTGTGTTGCTGATGACTTCTATTTTGGGCCATGCCTTTAGGCAAGGACTATGCATACTCCTGGATCTACAACACCTTAATACTACAACAATTTTGAACCTTATGAAAAACAAGTTGGTGATCTTCAAGCACAAACCCATATAAAGTACTTTTAGTAGCTTTGAATTAGCTTTAAAATATTAAACAATTTGGACTTAAAAGTTCCAAAAGTATGTAAATGAGGGGCAAATGATTTGAGATTCAACTTATTTCTACTCCATTGCAATCCACCTCATTTTAATTTTGCGTATTCATATGTCAACAGAAACAAGTCGTAATAACAATACAATGTCATTGTGCAAGATGGAAATTCCTAGCTCCATAGACGGTCACAACTTGCACCTAAGGAAAAACACAATTGGGAAGGGAATGAAACAAAGGGAAATGGAAATGGAAAAGGGTGAAACATCTGTACAATGCAGTTGGTGAAAATTGAAAATGAGTCTCTTCCATCAAAATTCAACCTGCTTTATTTGGTTTCAAATGGCTCCTGGTTTTTTAACACTATTCACTACATTATGACTAAACCAATTTGATACATAAAATGGAATGACAAAACTGTGAAGTTAAACACCTTGGATCAAGAAAAGTGATGCAATAGGTTTAGCGTTTTGCAGTTTAAGCATCATCTCCCAAATTTTCTTCGATATCACACGCCAACAAATAGAGCTAAAACAATCAGATAAACCTTGGATCAATAATCAGATTACTTGAGCTTTTGTGTGATACTCAAAAGTTTGTATGTTGAGACTTTCCAACTTGAGCAGCAGCATCTACCCACCTGAATTCTTGTTGCTTCTGCTATTGCAAGCAGTTATAAAAAGGAACCGGTACAAGAAAAAAATTCAGTTGCGGTGTTACCATCGAATTACAATATGGAAAGCTCAACAGTTCAGCAGTAGATTTGGAGGTAATGGGGCGTTGTTCTTCACTTACAGGAATGGATGTTTGGCACTTGCATATGTCATGTCTAGAGATGGAATCCACTTCAAGAGCTTCAGGATTTGTTTCTGTTGCTTGCATTGCACTTCATGATGGAATCCACTTCAAGAGCTTCAGGATTTGTTTCTGTTGCTTGCATTGCACTTCATGATGGAATCCACTTCAAGAGCTTCAAGATTTGTTTCTCTGTCCCATGTGTTGCACTTCATTACCAAAACTCTGTAATCAAAGTCAATGATCAAAGCACAGACACTCAACTGGAGCTTGAATGGTTAGCTCGTCATCTGGGGTGAAGGTGAGATTTTTGGGACTGTCTGTCACTGAAGCATCAGATGAGAAATACGCTGACCGACCAGCATATTGAAAGTGAAAATGATGGAAAGCTAGCCATTATTTTGTTCACCATGACCACCTCTTCATGCAATGGGATTCCCATGCATTGCAATCAACTTACAGGTCAACCTCGGTTCCTGTACTTAGATAAAACAGTGACTCCACTGAGTGCTCTTCAGTCATCACCACCTTAGCATCAATTTTCTTGCTGTTTCCTGCATGCAGTTGGGTTCTAGTAGGCACTTCAGCCTAAGAAAACCCTCAGGGTACCAGAGAGAGAGCTTAGCCAGCCATATGTGTATACATTTCCAGCTAAAGACTTTACAGACATCATCTAGGAAGCAAATAAATTACCAGGACTAGGGCAAAAAGAAATACTCTGTTCAACATTCAAATAATTCACTGATGACATTCTATTCACCTGTGAGAACAATCGGGTGAATCTGAAATCAACCTCACTATGCACAGGTTTACTGGTCATGGATGACAATCAACATGAAAATGGACCTAAGATAGACAAGTGGCTATCACCATTGCCTCACCCTGCCTTACATATGCAACCTGAGAAACAGCAGGAGTACAATGTAAGAAGGAAATCGTCCTCCACCAACATGTGGTTGTCTTCCTTGAATGCAATAACTAAACAAGACCATGCCCATGTAACTGGCCAAATTATTCAGTATCCAGGGCTAGCTACAGAGAATTTGAGTCCTTGAAGGGCAGAGTTGCTGCCCCTTTCCCAGTTTATAGCAAGTTTTTGCTAAGAGCAGGTTGACCAGGTTGACATTTACACAATCCATTGGGTCGAATCAAGAGCAACATTTTGATGGAGGTGAAGGATCCGGTGACTGCTTGTCAACAATGACCACACTCTTTCTTCGTGGATTGACTGTCACTGTTTCAGGACCATGAGACTTTCTTTGCTCTAGGACACCTGGCAACATAACCACGAGAGGACAGTGTGAGCCCAATAGAAAGCAACAGAAGCACTAACACCAAGAACCATGTGACTAATCAAACAAACAAACAGATGTCCTGCAAAATAGGAAAGGAGTGAATGACCTTCTTTTGAGCTGTCAAAGAATAATCTGCAAATCTGAACAGGAAGCAACATTTAACAGGGACTAGATGGGCAATTGCTTGCAACCCTGGAAAGAGGAAAGGCAGGCAAGGTCTGCAGTAAGAGGCAGTTCCTTGACTGTGAACCTGTTCTGGTTCCTGACACCATAATCCTCACTCCCTCTTCAGATGCACTGAACCCTCACCATTGTTCATGAGCATCTATATCAGTAAGAGCACTTACGATGTGCAACATCAAGGAAAACCTCATTAATCCCAGCGTTGAGCTTTGCTGAAGTCACAAAATGAGTTGCTCCTATGCTCTCTGCATATCTGCACATCATCATGTACACCCATGGAGTCACACTTCATGATTTGAATTGCACAAAACTTCCAAGTGCTTGTCCTCCAGTCATATTGAAAGTCCAGGTGCATTGGCAAGGCACCTGCCTGGGCCATGTGGAAAAGGTGACATAAAATCGACAGAGGAAGAGGACATACAGCAATCATAAACCAGAAAAATGCAGCAGTTGATTCATACAAGTTCAGTGAGTACATAGGTCTGGACTCATCACAGAAACATAGAGAAGCAAGGCACAAACCTCTCGGTATCCCCCACATTTACATGTTGCATCTTATCCATGTCACTTTTGTTTCCTGCTATTGCTAACACGATGTTGTTGGGTGCCATCTTTCTCAGCTCTTTCACCCAGCTCTGTACTCGGTCAAAGCTGTCTTTGCAGAGTAGATCATACACCAACAAAGCCGCTGTAGAGTGTCACAAGGATGGAAAACTCATCATTCCTGTCCTTGATCACATTGCACAAACTGTTCAGCTTTAATGTTCTACGTACCAGCTAAAGTCCATGGATATACTGAAGGTCTGCCAATATGAGTAGAGAGTATCATGTCTCTTTGACATCCTGGCAGAGGTAGACACTAAACACCATCTCATGGTTGTGGTTGGAGCAACTTGATTGTCCACTTTCTACCAAAGGATTTTGAGCCATGTAGCTTCCAATTCACTCTAAGATAGATTTCACCCAATCAGTCCCATCGTAGCTTGGCTGTCTTGATGCTTCACTTAGTAAGATGACAACAGGTTGCAAGAAGGTTGATGCTTGGATAGCTCAGCTTACTGTGAAGCAAACAAAGACAAGGGTTGTGGATGATGGGAAAGGCACGCAGAACAGTGGTGTGAACATTTTCTGCCAGTGATGAGAAACTAGGAAATGAAGAAGAGTTCAAGGGTTTGGAGCTTCGAACCATCAGCATCACGATAATAAATTGGGCCAAGTGCATGGAAGCGTTCTTGGCCAGCAGTGTCCTGCAGAACAGAACAAACCAGTTTCGACATTAAACAGGCAGGGAAAGAAGAATATTTTGAATAAGTGCCCACAAGGCTCAGTGGAGAATTGCACACTTTGATTCTTCGAAAATCAGTCTCGAATGGCAGATGCTGTAATGTAACAGCAAGCTAATGTGTAAGCATTTAGAAAAAATCTACTGCCAATCCGATCTCCACACATAACCTCTAATCCCCAGAACAATTAGCCAGTCCCAAGCCCCTTCCAGTACTGTCAGACTGAAGAAATTGTGAAAGGAAATGCTTCAACTAGCACCATTCTATCATCAGTATCTACTACTGAAACCGAGAAACATGAATGCATGGGAAGGATAGGTATGGCTTCGAACCCAGATAGAGAGTGTCACACTTTGACCATCCACAGTAAGACGTTTTGTGAGGTAAGAAGCCTGCACAGTTGCCACTTGCTTGTCGGAGAATACATTTTCTACATAACGAAGCACAAGAGATGTCTTCCCCACACGCCCTGCAAAACACAGTTTCTCAGGGGGCATATATTCAAACAATGTAGTTTTTTGAAAGTTCCAAACTGCCTGGCTGCAGACACATACCATCCAGTCATGAAACCTATGCTGGAAATTTGCAGATTTTCTTCCTCCTAAGTGGCATGGTTGTCATAGGAGCATGACAGAAGATGGTATCTTTGGTATGGTTGTTATAGAAGCATAACAGAAGATGATGGTGTCTCTTTTGCATGTGTGTGCCTTGAAGCTTATGGTGTGAAGCACCAGCAAGTTATCAGTTAGGTATCACTTTGCTTCCAGTTTCTCAACTTGAAAACTCCCAGAGATAGGCTTTCCTGCAGAACAAAATCTGGCCTAAACTGCTACCAAAAAAAATTCCAAGCCAGTTCTGTTCAAGCAGTTGCTATGAGACATATTAGATCCAGCTTCCAACATCACCTCCTCTTTGCATATTAGTCAAGCCTGAGCTTAAACTTCTCAATTTCTAAGAATTTCTGTGCTGCTGATGATACTAAATTAGAGAT
>Ga0209208_10013212_pt1 | contig 10345 bp, 12 predicted proteins | sample S1TSphfallax_3_FD_187694 | JGI IMG/M metagenome (GOLD analysis project Ga0209208, IMG submission 187694) | Host-associated microbial communities from peat moss isolated from Minnesota, USA - S1T2_Fd - Sphagnum fallax MG (SPAdes) (version 2) | ecosystem: Host-associated > Plants > Peat moss >... | reverse complement strand
TTTCATAGCAACATGTTCCTATGAAAAACAAAATTTATAATCATACAAAACGACATCTTAAGTAACAAAAGCGATACCTATAACACTTAAAAATTGAAAACTTACACATGTGACCTCAAAAGAACGTCCCATGAAAATTGCCAACATGAAAATTGCTACCATAAAAATTTGAAAACTTACACATGGATTTAGGAATCATAAGATTGTGCTTGTGCAGATAGTACCATTTCCTCCTCTAACTGATGAGTTACAAATTTTGTGGTTACATGTCATTATGAAAAATGGAACTTATAACATGAAAAATGCCACATGTGATATAGAAAAATGATACCCATAAATGTAAAAAGCTTAAAGCTTGCACATGTAACCTTGAAAAAATATACGATGAAAGTTGTAACCATGAAAACTACTACCATGAAAATTTTAAAACTTGCACAAAGAAATGTGACACCATGAAATGAACAAAAAATATTCCATAATATCCAATAGAAATTCAATAAACATAAACAAATCAAATGAAAAAAAAAATCCCTTAATCAAAGGATGAACCATGGAAGCACCACACATGACTCATAAGCTCACAAAACACACATTATTAAGTCATTTATTAATGATGTGAAATTTCACAATCCATTAGAAAACTACACCCTTTAAAAAAAATTAGGTTCCCTTTGTTTTATAACCACCTTTGTTCTAACATGTAATAAAACTCCTAACATGTAATTGCTTTGGGTGGCCTATTTGACTAGGGTGAACCACAACACCCACAATGTAAAAGCTAATCGAATTGCTTCCGCTTTGATGGAACTTGGTACCATAGTAAAAATCCCAAATTTTATTTAAATAGTTTAAAAATATTACATATATCTCATAGTTCCAAAAGTATGTGCATGTAACATAAATATCTCAAATAAATATAATTTAATAAAAATAACTTAAGTAACTTGGTAGGAAGTTGATATTCAACATAAATCAGGGTTCAAATCTAATGGGCTTAATATGCACTAGATAAGGTGCCCCCTAGGACATTCTGCATCCTAGTGAGCCTCTAGGGCAAAGTCGAGACCTAAAGGGAAAACAAGGTGCAGAATGTGCCCTAGCAAGACACTTTAGGAAGATTTGAGGGCAGATTCTGCGAGAACCAGCATATTTATGTCAGAATCAGTACCTTTTTCCAAGAAAGCTTTTCTTCTGCAATCTAAGATGCCTGAAAAGTGTGCAGAATCGACCCTCAAGATCCTTTATGGTTTGAAACAGGCCCTGGAAAGAGCCCATGCCACCTAAGCTCGCTGTGTTCCGAGGTGGAATCGGTCCAGTACGCAAAACACGAGTCATGAGGTCCCGAAACTGCCATTTCAGGTCCTAAGAGTCACACAACATTTCGGGACCTGGAATCGGCGGGTATGTATGTTGGTACGTAGTTATCCCGAGCTCGTGACAACGCCATCAGCCCCAGAAGAAGACAGACGCATATTCCGCGGAATAATGCATATTCCGGGAGTAATATTATGCCACCGAGGCGTCCGGAATGTACGTCTCTTTCTGTCTATTGCCTGCTCTTCCCTCTCCTCCCTCCTCGTGGTAGCCGAATAGTTGCGTTGCAGTGCGGAGGTTGCGCGAAGGAATTTGATCGCCAGAAGTGGGAATCGTGTACTGGAAATGAATTTTCAATAGCGGAGAAAATTTCTGAAAGAAATTGAACTAGGATTCTTCAAGCAATCTAGTTTTTTCTTTGGTTTTTTCTGGGTGTGTTTTCAGTAGAAAACAGTCTGTGTGACCAAAGCTCGAAATATCTAACATCAGGGGGAAATAGACGAGAGAGAGAGAGAGAGAGAGAGAGAGAGAGAGAGAGAGAAGAAGAAGAAGAAGAAGAAGAAGAAAGCAGGGAGAAGAGCGGCGGAGGAATTTTTGAGGATTGCTGGAGAGATCGGAAGAAGAATTAGCATCTTTGGGAATTTCATTTGATCGATATGGCGATAGCAGTGGGAGTAGGAACGACACCAGGGATTTATCGATGTTCTTCTTCTCATGATTTTAGTGCGAAAGCCGAGTTGTCGATTTTTTTGCCTGCTCAGAATGCTCTTCACGACGTCTCGAAAACCTCACAAGTGACTCCACGACGAGGAGATTTAGCGTTATCAAGTCTCAGGTTACTGGACTTCTTCTGTCGACACAACAACTGTAGCAGCAGCATGATCCACCGTGAAGACTTTAGACATCGATTTAGGAGAGAAGCTCGACAAGGAGTAGATATTATGCCGAAGAAGAATTTCTTCCAACAGACATCTGTTAGGGCAGACGGCAGTAACGCAAACCTGCAACAACGGAGCACTGAAGAAGTCGATAGGAGGAGGACTCAACATCAGGAGATCCGTGTTTGTATAAACAAGACTTGCCGGCGCAGCGGAAGCTTAGAAACGTTGGATATCATTCGAAGCCTTGCACCTCCAAGTGTTACAGTTCAGTCCTGCGGCTGTCTAGGTGAGAAACCTCGGCCGCTCCGTGCTTCTGGATAGACCCCGCTCTGTAGTTGGGGTTAGACACACGGCAGTTCTCTACAAGGTGCTCTTTGTCAGGGTTTAGGGTTTAGGGTTTCTTCTTCTTCTTCTTCCTGCTACATATGCATAAGTTTCCAACTCTACATTACGATGCTGTTGGAATAAAGGTCTGAGAAGAAAGCAGAATGCAAGATTTCTTTGCCGAGTTTCCATAATACCTCAAATGCAGATCCTGTCCACTGTTGTAATGAGGGGAAAAAAATGCACAAAGAAAAAGTTGGAAAGGTTTATAATCAGGAAATGTGTTAAAAATCAGCTGGACTGTTTATGAGATCTTATGATTGTCATCCTTAACTACGTTGCTGCTATCTCTCTATCCTCCTCTCTTGATGCAGTTTGTGAGACCTAGAGCTGAATGTGAATTCTACTGGATTAAGATGAAGGTCTGAGATGTTTGGTTTCAAGATAGGAAGAGTTCTAATAATGCTGGAGTTTGTTGGGGTGGTAGGAAGTTGTGGAGTGGGGCCAAATTTAGTGATTTTGCCTATGGAGATGATTGTTAATCATTGCAATACGGCGGCACATGCTGCTCGGTTGCTTGCGTTGCAGTGTGGAGCTGAAAACCCAGATGTCAACTTGAAGGCCTTGGCACTCAAGCAACAAGCGAATAAGGAATTTGAACTTGGTAATTACCCCAAGGCAGAGAAGTTGTACTCTGAGGTCTGTTTCTCTCTCCTTGTCTTGCATTTTTCTCACTTGTTAGCAATTGAAGGCATCAGAAAAAATCTCCAAACTTGTGACAGAGCTTCAAAGTCCAGTTGCACTTGCTGGTCTATGCTTCTGTATTTAGGGTTTATGATTGGGAACAGTTCTCAGGATTATGAGCAAAGGGGTTGCTTGGTGTTACAGGAGTAGGCCTTAAATGAAGATTTTTTTAACTAAAATGTTCCAGTAAAGTTTCCAACGATCTGAGATCTCTTTTCTAGGTTCTATTGATGTGCCACAGAATCTTTCAATGATTAGAGACAGTGTGTAAAGGTGGCGTACATACTTGCAGGGGTCAATCTTGTTTTGCTGTAGTCATGCTGTTATTATTTGCTGTTTTTTTTATGGGTATTTCTGGATATGTGTCTCTCTAGCTGAAAGTATTTTTGGGCATTTTGATTGAGTAAATTGCTGTTTGATATAGGCAATAGACTTGAGTCCATCAGGAGGACTTCACTTCATATTTGCCAACAGGTATGTTTTTTTTCTGGACTTTGAGTTTCATTCCTGTATGTGTTCTGATTGTTTCTTCCCATAAAATGGTGTATGCACCAAACCTAGTTTGGTATCCTCTGATGTGCAAGCACTAAAAATGAAGCTGTTGTTTGTTTCATTTACAGGTCAGCATTACGTTTGGCTCTAGGAGAATTTAAAGCGGCCCTGGAAGATGCCAAAGAAGCTGCAAAGATTGCACCGCAGTGGCCCCAGGTATGATCATCTCTACTATGGAGGTGTTCCTGGCTTTGATGTTAAGAGCATTGTGATGCAGAGCTGTAGTCTTCTCATTTGGAGGTGGATTTGAACTGAATCACATCACACAAATCTTATATGTTATGAATATTTTTGTCCACTGGTCTGATCTAGTGTAATTGAATTGGTAAGCATGGTGTATTTTTAGCTAGCACTATCCTCTCTTCATTGGTATCAAAACTCCAAAACTATGGTAGGTTTGGAGGAACCTCAAGACCGCAGATGGCTAAGTTTTAAGCAAATTTCCATTGATTGCAGGCTTTTCTTCGACAGGCAGATGCATTTTCAGCAATGGGTGAAATTCAAGCTGCTCTGTCTGCTCTAAAAACTGCTCTGCATTTTGACCCCTCTCTACGGCGCTCTAAAAGCTATCAGGTTGACACTGGTCTATGGACTGACAACATACCACCTGCTGTCGTATGTAAAACAGGTCACCATATTGTTGTAGTTCTCAAGTTAAACTAGTCTAGGAGGTTGGCATGCAGTGCAGATGATGGCTATTCTAAGGTGTTAATTCTTTCCATTGAGTGTGGTTAACTAGAAATTCTGACTCAGTTTAATTTGTTCTCTGCAGGTCAAGTCCCGGGATCTTGAATCCAAATTGGCCCTTTTGATTGCCAATGCTTGATCTTGAAGATGGCTTTCACCCCAGGGGTATATTGCCCGTGATAGATCAAAGTAGCAACCCTAGAAAGGCTGAAGTCAATTTCTTGTGCAGAATGTGGGAGTCATTCTGCAGATAGGTTCCTTACAGTGTTAACTATTGCACTGAGGTGAATGATCAAGGTTTTTAATAAAAGAAAAAGTTGTACTAAGGGCCTGTATCTCACATGTACCTAGTGCTTTGCATCCAACAGAGAGGGGCAGTCAATCTGGAAGTGATTGATTCACTGGGCCGAGTTTTAAACTGTCTTTGAGGGGAGCTGCCTGCAGTACTTGCTGCACTGTGATTTTGAGTGGCAAAGCTGCTGGACAGATCTCATCATCTGTTGTACAGATTTATGACAGAAACAATTTTACATAACAGTTGCATAGGGAAGAAGAGCATTAACATGCTGATATGTTGTTGCAACTTGAAGGTCACGTAGCAAGTGTTCCCCTCAGTATTGCTGAGAGCATCCTGCAACCGATTTTGTGGCCATGTCCTGAAGCTGTTGTACTTTAAACAGAGTGAAAGCATTAACAGGGGATGGTGTAGGGCTGGCATATTTGGAGAAGCCTGAATGAAGGGCACCAGACCAAAATCCATCGCAAGACAAAAAATGTCAGTGAGAAAACAGTTCAAATGTGCAAGACTATTCTTAAGATGCTTAGGAACAAGATGAGGCATCAATTCAGCCAGCAACCGGGTTAGTATGAGTGGTGACAAGGTATAGAAGGGGACATAAGGCAAAACACAGGAAAATTTCATTGCAGATGTAGCTCAAGGTGTAACGAGATCATGTAACAAGGCATGTTGTTGCTTTGTCAGTCACTGGAGAATTGACTCCTGAAGATTAGTAACACCATGTGACCAGGTCAGTTGTTGCTACTCATTCATTGGAGAAGCAGCTCTAGAATTTGGACTGCGACAATATGACCTGTTAGCTTTAATCATTCATTGCATAACTGGCATTAGAAGGAAAATTGGGGCTATAATTTAACCTGAAACATTTCTGATTACATCACAAATGGCTACATCCTCAACATACCAACAAGTCAACTTGGTAACCCAGTACTTTCTTCTCACAAAGATGAGCTCATGATGCACAGAAGATGCAGAGTGCAAAAGTGTTCGATAGAGAAGCCTATCAGTGTGAAAAGTTCTTATTTTCTGTACTGGACTCATCAATAAGGCTGGTAAGAGAAGTCCTGACTAACTACATGGCAATGGAAGGTTGAAAATCAGGAAATTCCAATTTCTTGCAAAGAATTGAAAAGCATGTTTGTTGAGAAACACACCATCTTTTGAATACATGAATTGTGTGCTACGGTGAAATGCAAGAACACAAGCACTGGAAGAAAGGTCTTCGACCACCTTCCAGACAGAAGAGAGGGCATGTGTGCATGAGTCAATGAGTAACAATGACTATGGAGAAAAACTAAACCTTGAAGGTTCTGTGTGTTTTTGTTTGGCTCAAGAGCTTCCACAAGGCCATGTGTGTCTGTGCTCATGACAGCAGGAGGGAGCGGATCCCATGCTGAAACCAGGGAACATGTGGCTAATCACCTGAAGTACACATATCATTGCCAAAAACCAGACTTGAAACTTTTCAACCCAAAAGATGAAGACACAAAGATTTAGGAACAGATGAGAAGTGGTGGAAAAGAAGACAGGAAGGGGACACTGTTCCAGTACACAGAAGTGAAATAGAAAAGAGGGAAGAGGAAAGAAGAGCAAAGACAATTTAGTGTGGTGATGATGCTACAGAGACACATCCAGATTAGTGAGAGGAATACTTTGTCCCTCCTGTTTCCGCATGTGCTCAAGAAGCTGTGTTGCTTTTCTCTTGGCACGGGTGGTGCCATTACTTGCCAAATCTGTCAGAGCAGCATAAGCACCAAGCTCCCGAGCCTTTTCAATGTTTGCTGCATCTGTGACCATCAAAGCCAGTAAAACTGCCGCTGCATTTTCTTTGTTCCGAGAAGACCCAGAATGGATGAGTTCAACCAGCACTGGTATAGCTGAAGCCTGACCAATTGCAACTCGACCTTCTTGATGTGTTGCAAGGATGGCAAGAATTGCTAAAGCTTCATCAACCATGCCAGCATTTGCATCTTCCAGAAGCTCCAGTAAAGGTGCAACTACACCTGCCCGAACAGCCCGGGCCTTGTTTCCTTGGTATATGGAGAGGTTGAAAAGTGCGGTTGCAGCATCTTTTTTCCCTCGAGAAGTTCCTGTTTTCAGTAAGTCAACCAAGGCTGGAATGGCACCCGAGTTCCCAATACTGATTTTGTTTTCATCTACAACTGAGAGGCTGAAAAGCGTTGCTGCAGCATTCTCTCGAGCTTCTTTACTCCCAGTCTTCAGGACTTCAACTATGGGGTTTATAGCTCCTGCATTCACTATTGCTCCTTTGTTGTTATCATTTATGGACAGGTTCAGAAGTGCTGTTACTGAATGCTCTTGAGTCTTTAGATCTTGTGTTGAGAGCAGCCCCACCAGTAATGGAATAGCTCCAGCATCTGCTATGCAAATGCGGTTCTCAACATTACGTTTCGCAAGCAATCGAAGTTCCCCCGCAGCAGCTCGTTGCATGTCAGGTTGGCTGCTTGTAAGTTTCCGGAGAAGATGATCAACAGTGGCTCTCTCACCAGCAGAATACTCAGGGGTCTTCACAGGCTTGGGCTTACTGCCTGGTTTCTTTGGGACTTCCAATCCATGTGTTTCACACCACTGTGCAATCACACTCCGGAGGACATAATTTGGTGTCAGCCCTTCGTGGGGGAGCAGCACACCTGTCTTTGGACATGATCGGTGGCCTGACTCAAGCCACTTTTGTATGCAAGACCGCTCATACGTCTGGCAACACATCAAGGCAACAACCAAAAAACTACGTTAGGAATTACACTGCAGACACCCAGGAAGCTAATCAACACCAAAGAACCATACGACCTACAGGAGAGCTCACATCTAAGGTGCATTACTGAGTCAATGATGACTGTGTTTCTAACACAGAGTGTTCACCACTTTCAGCTGCTCTATGTGGAAAAGGTGAAGAAACAAACAATGCTTATTGCACCTGGTAAGAAAACTAACCTGTCCAGTAGCTACAATGACAGGATCTTTCATCATTTCCAAAGAAATTGGGCATTTGAAATCATCTGGTATAGCCAGATGTCCTGCTTTTTCTCCTGCATTGGTTTCATTACCATATAAAGCTCTCTTCTCTGGTCCAGAACCAACTCGAACCTCATCATGCTTTGTTGGTCCAGGTTTTGGAGTAAAAACTCCAGCAGCAATGTTAACCCTGTCAAGCTCTGGTGTATCACTGTCCTCTCCATCCTCTGCTGGCAAGATGCTTGTCAGCTTTCTACACACAGAGAAAAGCTCTGGGAAATTCATGTCACTCTCGCAGCCATCCAATTGATTTTCATTCTCCAGCATCATCTCTTGCAGTGCTCGATTCTCTTGTCTGATTGCTCCAGATGTTTTGAGTTCAAGCTTCTGTGCCAATCTCTGTAATGCTGCAACTCCTGCAGGCTCATTGTCTTTATCTTTGAGAACTGAAACCAAGTCTGTGTAGAGTTGAAGCTCATGTGAATCAACTCTTCCCTTTGCTCTTGTCAGCTGATTATGCAACAGTTCAACCTGGAAATCCACACATCCCTCTCTATCCATCAGTCCAGTATTCGAACACCATTATTGACAAATCTCTACTGTGAGTAAAAAGTCCACCCAGAGAAGAGGTTCAGCTGGTTGACAACAGCAATCCTGATGCAAATTACCACCAGGTGATGGATGACAGGGGAATCCCATAAGAGCAATTGGTAAAACACCAGTCTGACATGGAGAAAGAGGAGTGCTACAAGATTGAGCATCCAAAAAAACGTGAAGCAGTCAAGGAAAGACAATGAATACCTGTTCCCGGACTTCATCTGAGATATCAAGCTTAGCATAAGGCAAGGCATCTAAGGTCTGACTCAGATAATTGGTCACCTTCTGAAACCGCTCTGCCACAGCCTGTCGCTCCAGCACCTACCCAACTCATACAAAGTTCCTCATCAAAACCTTGCATCCCATAGCACAAGGTACAAACCTCTCATTTCAGCAATTGAGCTTCCAACAGACTTTGCAAACTTCAGGGTCAATCCCTCTCTCTTCTTCCAGTGTCTTTCATTTACAACAATTCTTGATAAAATATTTCTCAGAGAAACCCCTCTCTGCCAATGCCTCCATTCCAATAGGAAATCTGCTGCTTCAATGTCTCCTCTTCCAGACTCCTTCACTTCAAGCAACACGTATCTATGGAATATCTATTGCAGAGAAATCTTCACAACAACAGTTGGAAACAAGCAGTCCAAGCCACAAACCACACCCATTTTCCAAGGTCCTAATTTTTAGGCATTGACATCAGGGGACATGGTTGCAAGAACAGGACCAGCTGCAAGATGCTTTTAGGGTTGCAGGGGGGAGAAAGAGACACTACAAAAGTGGACACCATGAGAAGTTGCAGAAATGAGACTAACTTTGGGAGTGACATGATTCCTAAACCCTAACCAAGAGAAAATGCAAGTGAAAATACACGCATCTGAGATTGAAGATGAGATTGAAGAGGATAATAGCACTGACAAAAGTAAGCTCCAAAGAGAGAGGTAAAACTGTATCTTAGAAAGTAGGCAACCCTAATTTTGCAAAACAAAACACAGGACAAAAGGGGGAAATGTGGGGGGGATAAAAGAAGAAAGACTGACCAGGTACAGTTTGCTGCCACTGTGACACATTTGAAGAAGCTTGTTGGCAGACTGCAAAGCATCCTCCAATGCATAGAAGCAAGGGAGCACCGTCTGTGGGATTCGCTGCCTTGATTCCCTCAGCTCCTCAAACAAAGGAACCAGAAGCTTCACCCGTCTGCTCAGTGCTGCGCATTCCTTCTTGTGGCTCTTTATGAAATCTCCCTTGAGAGCTATTGTATTCACCAAATCTATCAGTGACTGCACTACCTGTGATTGTGAAGATCCCTCACCCATGGCTTTTGTTCTCACCCACCACACACACACACTCTCTCTGTCTCTGTCTCTGTTTCAGTCTCTGTATCTGTGTGTGTCTCTCTCTGTGCCTGCCTCCCACTACATCACCATGCCACCATGGTATGGTATGTCACCATTTGTTCTCCCTTCAAACTACAAAACAAAAGCTCGAACCTTTGTCAATGCTGCTGTCATGTGCACAAGGGAAGCTTTGACAGATTTAGATCCAAAACTCTTTCTTTTCCCCCTCTTCTCTTCCAAACTTCGGAATACCAAATGGTGCACACCTTTCTCTCTCAGGACCATGGAGCTCTCTCTCTCTCTCTCTCTCTCTCTCTCTCTCTCTCTCGCACTTGGTAGCTACTTGTTTTTGTCAAGCTCCTTTCTTTTTCTCTAAATCCTATCCATTTTCGTTTCTTTAGGAGTTCCTCAAAAATACAAGATCTACAAGCAACCAGAATGCATCCTCCTTTTGCACCCAACACCCATTGTTTCTCCTCACCCACAAAACACAAGGAAGCATATTGGTGGTTCCAGAAGCACAAAAACTCAACCCAGAAAAACCTGGAGTCGCCCCAAACCCGGAGGGAAAAAAGAAGAAAAAAGAAACCCAACAGAAAAAGAGGAAGAAAAAAACACGAAAGAAGAAGAAGGAAAGAAAA
>Ga0209208_10013211_pt1 | contig 10345 bp, 7 predicted proteins | sample S1TSphfallax_3_FD_187694 | JGI IMG/M metagenome (GOLD analysis project Ga0209208, IMG submission 187694) | Host-associated microbial communities from peat moss isolated from Minnesota, USA - S1T2_Fd - Sphagnum fallax MG (SPAdes) (version 2) | ecosystem: Host-associated > Plants > Peat moss >... | reverse complement strand
ATAGGAGGTTACAATATGGTTGCATAAGTAACAATGGCCACACAAAAAAGTTCATTGACCTTTGTATGTTGATATGTTAGAAAGTAGAAACAACTCTCAAATCTTGTGTCTTTTTCAATTGTACAAGAAAGCACAATATCAAGGTGTACATGATTTCAATATAGGCTCTCACGATGGTATTCCTCCATACCTTCTTAGAGATAAGGGGTACCCTTGCATATCATGGATTATGACCCCCTTTCAAGGTTGGAAATCACACTATTTTGAGGTTCTTTATAATGTGAGACATAAGTGCGGTAGGTCCATTATGCAAAATAACTTCAAAATTATGAAATAAAAAATTCAATAGATGCTTCACACAATTGAACTACATGTTGTGCTTGATGTGTTGGTGTGTTGTTTTTTATTACACAACCTCATCCATGGTCAAAGGCCCATTGAGATTGAACAACTCATATCATCGAAAATGTAAAACTATCAAAACATATAGAACATGCATTTGAGGAAATCAAAAACAATGTAGGAGGTGATTTTCCAAGAAATGTCAAATTTCAAGGTCATGAAAGGTTTGAACATCCATTGTGTAATGCAATAGCATGTTATGTGGACATTAGCACAAATTGGCAAGAACTAGTACAAAAACACATGTTTTTCACTACGAATGTTTATATAAAAAGTAATCAATTGGATCATGGTAATGACAACTAAGAGATGATTTTTTTCATCGATATGGTTAGATGTTATCCTCTAAATTTATGTTTTTTTGTAGAGGTTCCATTGACATATTGTGGGTAGAAGAAGTTGATGTGGTCAAAATGGTTCGAAATGTCCAATTTGACTACCCTATTTGTTTTGATTAAAAATTTGATCAAATTGATTAAAGGCCGATGGTTTATTAAAGTAATTCTTTAAAAATTAAAATCAGTTCAATTGACTAAAATGATTTTTTTGACTATTGGTCATGTGACATATAGTAAAATATGACCCAAAAATGAACAATTATAGTAAAACAAGACAAGAGTGTAGTTAAATGAAACATGGAGTCAAATAAGACATGTGGGCGAATAAGACAAAACATGAACATTTCTAGTCAAAATTTAAAGGACATAAATGTAGTCAAATGAAATATGTAGTCAAATAGGACATGTAATCGTAAAATTTGAAAATAATTAAAATAATAAAATTATATATATAATATAATAAATACTTGTAGGTTGTGGATAAGTAGGTAAATAAATAGATCTATTATTATTATGGTCATTAATTATTTAATATAAACAGGTTGTAAGTAAAGTGAAATAGGGTAGAGTAACCAATGAACTAAGTAGGGTAAATAGGGTAAATAGTTGAAGGTAAATGATTAATCAATTATTAATTTTGGCATTAATATTTTTCAATTAATCATAAATTATAATTTAAAATCTCATAGATAACATAATATAGATAATATAAGTAACCTAGGTATATAAATGCATTACCTAACTTAGGTTAATATAACATATATAGGTACTAGGTATATTACCCTAGTCTATGTAACATTAGATTAATTATATCTTAAATAACCTAGTAATATAACCTAGGTAGGCAAGTAAACAAATAAATTTTATTTTGGGAATTATTTTAATAATAATAATATCTTGTTGCTTGATCTCATTTGACTAATAAAAATGACCTAGTAAAGAAAACCCAACCAAAAAAACCTATCAAATTGGACATGTCAAAATTGACTTGTTGAATATGATTGTTTGGTCAAGTTGCCGAATTTCACTTTTTGATCTTTTTTGACCAATTTTTCTAGTAAAATAAATCATGATTTGTTGTAGTGATCTAGCCTTTAATACATTTGTACTTTCCTATGCAAGTGGAATGTTAGTTTTGAAAATGTTTCATTGTTGTTGTCCTATAGTAGGAGATGTTACATTAGACATGTATGGACTTTGATAGGTTGGGGGATATTTTCTTGGGAAATTTTGGATTGAAATGTGGATTCTTTCTTTATGGTTCATATGAACTATTTTTTAATGTTAAAGGTGTTGAGGGTTTCATAAGAGGGAATATGTGTGACAATTGTCATTTTTGGGGGATTTTTGACCCAATGTTTAACGACTAATAATAAGTAGGGTCCATAGATATAAAATTATTGTTTTGATTTCCTTGAATAATCATTGTAATGTCATTAGAAATTTGGATAGGAGAATAAACATGATCATGAACATACAATAAATCACATGAATGAATAAGGTTGAAAACTAATTTGATTATCATGAATCTCTCTATCATTTCAAATGCATTTTTGTTGAAATAACATAAGAGATTGAGTTGCACCTTGTATTACAAAAATAAATACCAACATATATGCATAATATACTTTCCATGTAATTGTGCACATGCTTAAGTCTAAAAAGAGGGATCCCCATTTTGTAATTGTGTGAAATGTCTACTTCCATGACTATGGTAAAAATCTTCTTCCACTTGCTCACCACAAATTTAAATTGATTTCTAGGATCAACTAGATCCAAGCTTGTTAGATACCCATTTATTTTTACTTTAACCAATGCAATGATCTCATCATGTTCCCAACTAGGCTATCAACATTCCCTATACTTTATTTCACAAGAACTAGATGTAGCAATTATTTTCCTTTTCCCTTTGTTGAACCACTTTTTTGGATCTTACATGCACTTCTAAATTTGCATAATCAACCTATGTTGTGAATACAAATTAGTGAATTTAATTGCGCTACTACTAAAATTTCTTAAGTTTTTGCATGTTTTTATAATCATTTTCATAACTAATTGATGAAAACTCATATAAATGATTATTGGTTAAAGTGGGCTCCATAACCTGGGAGATGTTTGAACAATCTAACAAGTAGATCACAAATGATGTTAAGTAAAATGACAATGAAATCTTACTTGGAATGTTGTTCTTTTGAATAGCTTATGTTTTTCCATGCCTCTTACAACTACTATCTTTTGGTCTTTTCCATTTGCACCATTGATTATTTTTTTATTTATACTATACCTATTTACAAACAAGGAAAAAATTGCAATGTGGAAGAAAAGTCTGTAAAATTTGAATGCACAAAAAATGAAGGACATTAACCATGCAAGCGTGGAAGACAATGTTGAAATCATATTTATTTAATATATATTTTTTGGGCTTTTGACTTAAAATCAAATTCAACTATCAAATGCATGAATGTATGTGACTATTGATGTTAATTTACCAATCATGCTACCATCATTATGACACCAAGGCTACCATGCCAAATTTGGTGTTACCTCACATTGTTGGTTTGAATGTGAGGTTAAAAGTATTAGTGTTATTGTTAATAATAACACTAATTTGTACCACTAGGTTTAAACATGACTAAAGTATCATAGATGATTCTAAGCGGTTACTATGTATGTAAATGAAGGAAGTAAGACATTTGGTGGTTACTAGGTAAGTAGATGCATGTGGATGGTAGTACATATAATAGGAATACAATGCAAAACATTCATGTCCACATATCCTCCATCTTGCATGGTGCTAACTCAGTTTGGCTAGGCCAAAGGTAAGGCAAGAAAATAGAATGGGTTATGAAGTGTAAGGTAAAGCCCTAGGGTGAAGGCATTCCAAAAATAACGGGCTAGGATGAAGCAATACCATAATGCAAATTAAGAATGTGACCCATCAATTGGCTTTATTTGTCATAAAGCACAAGGTGCACATTATCATGAATTTAAATATAAAAAATCACAAGGCATTGATGTGGGAAAGGGTTTTTCCACCTTCCCCTTAGGAGTGGAAAAGATTTTACAAAGATGAAGATTGCACAAAAGTCAAATTAACAATTAACACATGCATTAAACTTGTGCACCTTGGAGCAATTTCTTTCAAGTTCAATAAAACATGTACACAAATATAAGCTTGTGCTTTTAACATAAGAAGGTCCACCCATGTCCAAGTTTCATGGTTTGAAAGATTGGCCAGTAATGCCTAGGTCTAGTCACTAAAGCCCACGAACACATCATGGGCCTTGGTGGCTAACCTATAAATAAAAAAACTACCTCAAATATGGGTTGTATCTTTCAATAAAATACTCCAAGGTACTTTTATCTTTTGTAATAAAAAATCACCTCCTAATATAAAATATGCAAAAGGCAATCAAATAAACTTTTTGCCATTTGCATGCATAGGTCTTCCACCATTTAGGTTTTTAAACCTTTGCCATACCTTACACTAGAATAATCATCTCATGAGGCCTTCACCTAAAATTAAAATTATACCCTCAAGCTAAGGGCTCCTACAAGCCTCAACTCATGGGAACCTTTAGTAGTAGGCCTTCCCTTATACCAAATGAATTGTATTATGTCAATAATTACATAATCCAATGGCACATGTTTGTATTATGGAATGTGCCAAATATAAGCCATTCATCACAAATTTAACATATGACATATTAATAATGAAAATTGTGTGAAGTTCATTCATTCATAAGTTCATAAATTTTACACGCAAATATCATGCATTGAAAACATGCTTAACACACGGATATATGTGTTAATGAGTGGAATACGAACCTATAAATGAATGAATGTCACATGAACTTTGCATCTTCCTACAAATCCATGTCACAAATATGATTTCAACACACAATATTAGTGTGTAAAATGTACAAATTATGAATGAACAATTTTTGCACAATTTCCATTATTAAATCATGAGATGTTAAATTTGTGACATTGTGCATGGTGAATGCTTGCTATGAATTTCAACGAACCAAAATTTTCAAATGAGTGCAATGGCTTTTATACAATGCATTCCATAACAAAATGGTTTTCATGATTTACACAATGGGTATGTGGATTTTGAACAATGATTAGGTTAGGTAAACCCAAAAAGACATGTCCATTGCACCTCATATAAACCAAAAAAATGATATGGAAACCATTATGTGATGATAGAATGGTTGGATATTACTAGCACTTTACCTCTAATTAGTAATAAAATTGCTTATGTTTAATCCTTGGATCTTCCAACTCTAAAAGACAACAATTCTTCAAAATTGTTGGTTTTCGATATTTTTCCCAATATGGTAACCAACTTGGTGAAAGAAAAAAAGAGTAGCAATTCCAATCATACTCCCATCAATCATTATTCGTGGGGAAGTGCAATATCCGGGAAGGGTGGTGGCAACATAACATGTGAAGTTTGCTAAAGGCATGGTACTAGAAGCAATATCAAATGAAAATTTCTATTCACTTCACAAGGATGATATGTTGGTTGTTTCATTACAGCATCCTTGTAAGGTTGCATTCCTATGAAAGGGTGATGAGTTCCCTTCTAAAGTGTTGTTGTTTGCTTATCATTGGGTTTATAATACCGCCAACAACTGTCCATGGTGGTCCATAGATTGTGATTGCATTAATTAAGTTGAAAATTTTATGTACATCATTTAATGAATAATATTTAATCTTGGTTTTGCTTTTTTTTTTTGGTATATTTTAATTTTCTTTTGTGGACAAAATTCTCATGTGGATGTATATATCATATGTTGAAGTACTATATTATATGTTAGGGTAAGATCATATGTAAGATCCTTCATATTGCAAATTCATTTTTATTTTCTAATTCAATTGGTGACTTTATTGTTGTTTTCACAATGTTTTCATTTGCATCACATTTTTCATTACATCCTTTTTTACAATAGGCTAGTTATTAGTGGTATTATTCACTACCATTCAAGGAGTATCAATCATATTTCTTTCCTACATAATAATGACACGTAGTTTTCAAATTTGATGATTCTAAAATCCTATTTCTAGTGTATAGTTGTTAGGGTGTACCATTGAAGATTGTGAGCATTAGTTGTTATGACTATTTGGCCAGTGACAGTTGTGTAACAATTTTGAGGTCCAATTCATTTATAACATATAAAACACACCTAGAATTTAACATGATTGAATATGCACCACTAGGTTGAGAGTAACAACATATAAACATTTGAAGATGGGTTGCAAAAATTACTTATTGAATGCTAGGTAATTCTACAAGAAGGACCCTTGACCCTTGAACAAAAACCAACATCTAGATTTTGAATATAACATTGGAGGTGAAGAGGATTGAACAACAACTTGCAAATATAACCATAACTAAAACATCTTGCAACATAAAAGTGGAGAAGGAATGTTTGCAAATTAATAATGTTTATGGGTTGTAAAACAACATAGTGGTAGCAACTGTAGTGTAATGGAAACAACATCATGGCAACAACAATAGTGCAGTGGTAGCAACACAACACAATGGTAATAACAATAGCACAACATGTTGTTGGAAGCAATGGCAACATAGTGGCAACAACAATAACAACACAACACAACATCGTGGCAACACAACATTGTAATAACATAATAACAACACAATAACAACAACATTGCAACAACGTAATGGCACCACAATAATAACACAATGACAACAACACCACAATTATATAACAATGGCAACATAATGGTAGTACAACAATGACATGACGACAACATGGCAATAACCATTTAACAATTGTGGTAGCAACTAATGGAGGTGTGCAACCTTTGAATCTTCTTCTATGTACATTGTTGAATTTTGAAGCACAACAATAGAGGTAGCAATGACAATAACAATAGTTATGGAACATTGATATTCAAACGTTGTTCCATGATTTCAAGCATGGAATCCTTTGGATCCAATATTGTGATCCTCCTCTTCTTGTTGTTTGATCTCAAAATGAAATTAACTGAAAATAGAGGTGTGATAACATTCACTTTCACTGTTTCAAGTTGGAATTATCCATTGAAACTTTTCAAAAACCTTGTTTTGTCCCAACCTTTGCAAATCATATTGTCAATGTTTTTCAAGTGTTTCCCACATGTGAAAAAGTCATGCACAAAGTCATGGTTTTTAAATTGACATTCAAAAATCAACTTTAGGATTTTCACCTTATTCAAGTTGGTTATTGATTGTTGAACAAGTATAGGAATTGAATTCTTTTTTGAATGCATGTTTGAATGGACTTAAAGAATAACAAGAGCAGGTTGAAGGGTGCTAATGCAATTTGTTGGAACAAATATCACACACACACACACACACATGGGTATTGTTGTTTCATCCAAGTTAAAAACTTTGCACTTTTGTGAATTGATTAACAATCAATAAACCAAACCATTTTTGGGTCTTTTGTTAAGTTGTGTATTTTCACTTGAATTGCATGATAAAATATAAAAATGTGTTCAAAAAATTGTTTGGTGGTTTCCAATGTAGACTCGTGTTGGTATTATAGGTCAACTGAAACCTTGAAAAAATATTTGTTTTTCTTCCTTTGTTAATGGGGGGAGGTGAATGATTGGTTGCCCCTTGGAACACAATTTATAATAGCAACAATATTCTATTGGCTAAGGATGAAACAATAATTGTGATTTTTCATCTTCTATTCCAAACACTTAAATGTGTGTTGATCTTTTTGTCTCCCATGTTCTATCACCTCTAGTGGGCACAAGATGAACTCAAGTTTGATTTGTGTTGATTTCCAAACAAGTAGGAGTATTGTATGTTTGATAAGGTAAGCAACCTTGTGAGCCATGGTTGTCTTCTTTTGTTGCCATGATACTAATAATTTTCATGTTGTTGTAATGGCTATTTTATATGACTCGTTAAAGCCGGGTTTTAGAAAGTTTTTGGTCCAAAACAAAGTCACTTTGAACCTTCATTTTGTAGAGTCCTTCGAAACTTTAAGTGCTTAACACTCAAAGATCCCTCTAATGATTAGTTGGACAATTGGCACAAAAAGGCCTTGTCTAGTTCTTGCATGTTTTTTAACATGTTAATGAGTTCATTTTTCAATTTTGATCATGTTTTGAATTAAAAATGTATAGGAATGGAAGTAATCCCTCTTGTTATATCTGCTTTCAAATGTGGTTTGAGTTTTCCTTTTGGTGTGAACCATTCATAAATCTCAATTTTTCATACAAACCACTAACTTTTCCTCGTTTTCTATGGAAGGTTTTCAAGTAACAAAAAACACCAATGAGATCATTTGTGTTTTTTCACAGTTACAAAAATGGAAGGCCAAATGTGTGTTGCAAATTGATTGGTGTAATTACTTTGTGATTTTCTTCTCTTTGTTGATTTGGATTTTCATCCTTTTTGTTGTTTTCTTGCTTGATTTCCTTCTTTGTAACCAAAGTTGCTTGAAGTTGTTTTCATGGCCTTCTAATTGTGGAAATCACTTGTTCATTTTATTGGTTGTGTTTGATCTTTTTTGAAAATAACTCTAGTTTGTGAATTATAGTCCTTGATATATTTTTTAATCCACACATTAAAACATGTAATTTATCATTTTGTTATTGTTGTTAATATCTGCCACATTAACAACTATTGTAAATAATTTTCAAAACAAGAATGGAAGCTTAGATGTCGCAAAAAACACTAGATGTGAACTGAATTAAATTTGTCAATGCTAACGTGTGAAAAGAAAAATTATATCCACACACACACACACTTTTGCTTCTAATGTTTAAACAATAAACTCATGCACAAAATCACATTTGAAAAATAAAATGCCAAGTGAAAGAATGGACATTTTTGAGTCAAAAGAACATTAATGGATGATAAAAAATGTAAAAATGGATGTGTTTCTAACTATTCAAGATAGTTTAAAAACTTGTCAAAATATTTGAATTAAAAAAACTAAATTGAAAATTTTAATAATTAATAAATTTTCATTTTTTGGGGGGAAATAATTAATGATTTTGGCAAAAACAACTAAACCCTAATGGCAATTATGATATATTCAAATATAAAATCAAGGGGTATTTATCCTAATCATTAATAATTGCCCAAGATGAGTTTTCACACTAACTAGCATGTCAATATCTTTTCTCCATTGTTTGTAACATACATGTTCACATTATGTCAACACTCTTATTATTCTATTCACCTTTATCCAAAACCTCCATATCTTCAAGGATATCCTACCATGAACAACATTTTAATTTTTATGATTATTTACGATCCCTTGGTGAACAATCAACTTAACAATACACATAAAGCAATGGAACGATTGAGGTACATTGAACCTCAAGTTTCTAAACCTTGCTTGTGGTGACCCAAAACCCATTAAAGTAAAATAAGTCCATTTCTTTAATTTAAAACATGAGAATTAAAATCCATAATTTCATCAATGCATACTTTTCTTATGTGTCGAAACAAGGTCCCACTTGCGTAATAAAGTTAGTCAATTATATTATATGTTATAAATAAATAAATAAATAAATTGATTAACATGATTAAAGAGCCTTTTTTTTTTCTCACAAGTAACCTAAGCTACAAGTCATTGTAATAGTTCACCATGCATGCGATTCCTTACAACCAAAAGAGATAGAATAGAGAGAAAGGACAAAACATGCTTTGTACAAGGGAGCTTAACAATTCATGCAATTCATGCCACCAATTGATCTTCAACCTTGGCGTGCATCCTTTCCTTTCTTCTAAAGTGATTTTTTAAACGATTTCATCGTAAACCACAATACGTTAGTATTCTATAGCAAGGCTCATTTTAATTAGTTGTGGGGACCTCGCCTAAAGTTCAATGTTTTTCCTTTTGTGATGGGCATCTATGATTGGCCCACCACAAAAACAATTTAATAAAGCCTTGGATTATCCCAACATAAATACATTGTAGTCTACCCTTTTTGGGCTCCTTATTATATATATGCTACAAGAATAGAACTTATTAAAGGTCAAAAGGATATGGGATGCTATTGGGAAAATATTGGGGAACATAATGAGAACTTTGAGGAACACGTTGAGAACCCATTGGGATGTTGATGTGAACACATTGGGAACTACAAAAATCCAAAAAAATCCAACACTCTCCACCCTATCCCCAAGGAAAAAAAAAATGGGCCCCTTGGGGTCCATGGTGGCACACCTCATTGGTTGGCCAAGAATTTCTATGCCTACCTCTATTGTTGATCATATTTGACCTAGAAAAAAAAAAAAATCAAAACTGGGTCCCTTGGGGTCCATGGTGGCACATCTGATTGGCTACCAAGAATTTATATGCCTACCTTTATTTATTTTTTAATCATTTTTGGCCTAGGCTAATGGTAGGGGCACAAACTAGGGCACTATAAATAAATATATACACACACACACACACACCAAATGGACTCATACTTTTCATAAGATCCACCTAACCAATGGTGGCGTGTATTTTAAAATAAAAATTAGCTTTGTGTCACTCTAGTCAATAGGGTAAGGTTAAGTGGATTTTGGCTTTTTTTGGGGGGGGGGGGGGGGGGGGGTCTTGCCTAGGCTTGCC
>Ga0209208_10013210_pt1 | contig 10345 bp, 10 predicted proteins | sample S1TSphfallax_3_FD_187694 | JGI IMG/M metagenome (GOLD analysis project Ga0209208, IMG submission 187694) | Host-associated microbial communities from peat moss isolated from Minnesota, USA - S1T2_Fd - Sphagnum fallax MG (SPAdes) (version 2) | ecosystem: Host-associated > Plants > Peat moss >... | reverse complement strand
GAAACAACGTTTTAAGTGGCTAGGGGTCTGCAGCCATGTTGGACGTGGTGTTGAATCTTTAAACATTGATTTAAATGAATGATAATTTGACATGAAGCCTAGGATGTGTAGTGTGTGAGCTTGGAAATTTTTTTAAAAAGAAAATGTATCCATCAGTTCTAATCATAAATGTTGCATAGAAGGTGGGCTAGTAAATTTCAACTATAAACGCAATCTAGCATCTAGAATTATACTAACGTTCTTTCCTTCACTAGTAGCAATTGTGCTTTAGCATAATCACCTTGTAAAACCGGGAGTGGAGGGACGAAAAGTCACCTCACATTTTGGTGCGTCTGCCGGGATAAGGATCAAGTTCAAGAGACCTCATCAAGATATCCAAATAAGGGGAAGGATGAATCCTCTAATCCCATTAGTCATGTCAATTAGTTGTTCCTCCCAAATCCACCGTTAGATTTGTGTCAAATTTAAATCAATTTAGTTTGAGAGGTGTAGAAGGTTCTCCCCAAATTTCAGCATCATTGGGGTTACTGTAAGGGAGCTACACTGGTTGGAAGTAGAGGATGTTATAGTGGAGTTCATGGAAGGATTTCCATGACAAAACCTCTGGATTTTTGTTTCAATTAGTTGTTCCTCCCAAATCCACCATTGGATGTATGTGAAATTTAAATTAGTCATAGTTTGAGAGGTGTAGAAGGTTAACCTCAAATTTCAGCATCATTGGGGTTGTTATAAGGGAGTTACACTTGTTGGAAGTAGAGGGGGTTGAATTGTCTATTTTTTCCCTCAATCTAAGCAAAATGGTTTCTAGTTCCGAGGCTTAACTCTTGATTAAAAAAAAAAAATAAAAACTTATGAGATTTTGTAACATGGCTCCTTTTATATTAGCTTTTCAAAAATTCAATGCATGTTAGATTAGGAGGTTGTATTTAGATGTTATGACAAATGGAATGGAAGGGTTCCAACCATCAAGCGTGACATTGAATTGAACATCAACATACGGCTCCTTCATATTCCATCATGGTGAGTTACGATTCTCTCACAATGTTTTTGTATCTTCAAATTGGACACAACACATTAAATCTTTAGTGAATTTCATTACTTACTTTGAATCACCTTACTTGTTAGACTACAACTACATAGTAGTTCCACTTATAACCGGGTTTTTTGTGAATGCATATCTTAATGGTGAAGGTGTGCAAGAAATCCTCACATGCTTCTAAACCTGAGAGGGTTTGTGAAATTTCTCTAAGATTTTAAGCTCCTAACACTAACCCTACTCACCTCCATTCTTTCAAAATTACTACAAACATCCAATTTACTTTCCTTCTTTCTACCATCTACCAAGACTAATCATTTTCTCCTACCAAAAAAGGTTATAAAAATAAGTATTCTCAATATTCGAATAAAAAATTTTGTTCGAAAAGAAAGCTCGAAATGATGTGAATTCGCCTTTTTAAAAAGGAGAAAAAAAAAGGTGAAGGAAGATCCAAATTCGATGGCCAAAGGAAGGTTCCAATATTTGGTGGCCAAAGGAAGAAGAAAGAAAAACACATTTTCACTTCTTTTCATTTTCCACCCAACAAATTTTATTTAAACTGTCACCTAAAAAACAAGGACATAAATAAACAAAATGTAAAACATGTATATTTTGAACAACAAATAAACTCTTTGAACTTCACACTAGCCCAAGCTAGTGGCCACCTAATTTTTTTTTAAAACCAATAAAAAAATCGTCTTCTTCATCATTGAGAGGCTTAAGGTTGCTTCATTTGACAAGACAAAAGACAAAAACACAACACATTAACTTCCTAGTCATTGTTTCAAGAATCCTTACACCCATCCCTTTTGTGATGAACTTCATAGACTTAGTGAACTATTACAATCCTTTGGAGTTCCCAAAATTAGGGTATTCGCTCTTGAAAAGCAAGACAATAAAACCTAAATACAAACAAAACACAAACATAGACTTTTGAAAAGAGTTGTTGGTCGCTCTTGAAAATTTTTAGAACTTTTCATCATTACCCCTTCTTAACCATCATACCTTGTTTTTCGATATTCTGCCTCCTTGAATACATTGTGCAATGGATTTTTTTTATACTTTGCCTCGAAACAGAGATCTACAAACCTCATTCCCATAACTTCTCTTTCATTGCCCTCTAAAACCTCCACAATGATCTCCCAAAATCTTCACACAAAAAAATAAAATCCCACGACCCAAGTCTTTTATCAAAAGCTTCAAATAATCACCTCTTCATATCATCTATTCGTCTCCTCAAAATCCCCCTACTTAATCATTTTATAGAAATCTAATCCACATAGCCTTGAAAAAATTTCCTTGGGATGCTCGTATTTTTTTCCATCTTAGAAGTTATCTCACCTACTTTCTTCATCATATTTTGCCAATCCACCAAAAACACACAAAAATAGAAACATAATATATTGTTTTTCTTTTTTAGTGATGTTGAAGCACATTGCAATAACCTAACGTAATACAAAAGGCCTTCACCTAAAAGCAGCTAACACTATTTTCAATTCACAAAACCTTCATTTTTTTAATTTTGAGGTTTTACTTTACCATGGTTCTAAGCCATTATTTACACATTTCCCTCCTTTTCCTTGACGTATAAATTATGACCGCACATCTTGATATAACAAATCCTGCACACATTCATTGTCGATTCGATTTTGATTAAAGGTCTCTTCTCTTTTCCTTGAAATTATGGTGTCGTGTATGACTACGTATTATGGGCCTCAAGCTGCATAAGTGAATGAAAAACTGGCTTTGAAATCATTTCTAGATTTGACATTGACATAACATCCTTGTCATAAAAATCACAAACCGCGAGAGGTGGGTGCTCGTCTTAAAGTCAAACCCCTTCGAGCTTGGTATCATTGCATTTTCCGAAACTTTTGCACCATGGTGATTTTGTTGTAAGTTAACCCCGTTTTTAATGATGAAGTTAGAATTGTTTATGAAAGTTGTTATGAGATTGAATACACTTCTATTTTCGTATGGTCTTTAATTTTTAAAGTTGAACATTATCGTTGGTTACATGGTTCGATTCGTTGACCACCTCCTAATAGCAAGGCAAACTACTTAGTTCACACTATTCGACGCATCTTAGATTTTCTATAGTTATGAACTATCATTATGTCATAGCCCATGACTTAAAATGTAATTGTAGCTCCTTGTTAAATTTATCCATAATCTAAATAAATGTTTCATTTATTATAAAACTCATGTTGTCATTGCCACCTTATCATTCTGTTTATTTAATCGTTAAGTTATTTCAAATTAATCTTATGTTTATAAGGTTTGAAGATTGTTCTATTTTTATTGGATTGTTTTTGACACCTTCTCAACTACTTCATAAATTTCAAACATCCTTCCAATTCATTAAATACTATAACAAAACCAACGTTTTGTTACACATCATGAATTTTGGTGTTTGTTTCTACCCCCAACCCTCTAAAGATTTCTCACCCTTAATTATGCAACTAAGGTTCCAAAACTATGATTATTAGCTTTTTGTTGAAAAAAATAATTAACCAAACACCTTATTCACCAATATCGTATTTTAGAAAAGAAAACAAACCATGCACATTCATTATCCATTATCCTAATACGAAGTCACTAAAAACCCTAATAACCTTATCACACTTGAATATCTTTAATGCAACTCCTAAAAATTGACACTATCGAACATGGCTATGTCGATATGACTTATAATTACTACCGCATGAATTACACATGCATTTAAAAAAATTGTGATGCATTATATGTTGGCAAGTTGGGCACATGGCCCAATTTTGTATAATGATAATTCAACCTTAAATTCCACCTTATAAAACACTTCATCATATGAACCAAGTAATGAACCCACTTCAAAATAATATGAAGGTGAGGCAAAGGTTGCATGCTTGTCACGCTTGTGGGGGTAGGCATGCAGTTGACACTTGTTGGGTAGAGTTAAAAATCAAATATTTTAATTACAATTATAATCACCTAATTGACCATTGTTGAATCATTTCATAATCATCTTGTAACAAGATATTTGAAAGTACAAAAATTTCAATTCCATTAATTATATTGATTTATTTCTATAGATGATCAAACCCAACATGTTTCATGTACAATCTTGTTTTGTCTTTGTTATGTTTATGTTTTCATATTTTATCACAATAAATGTTTGTTTGCACACTTCATCTTTTCATTTTTAATGTATTATGATTTTGTTTTATTTTTATGTTCAATGTTTGAATTTCAATTTAAGTCTATCTTTTTATCATTTGTTTTCATAATTTTAGTGTCCATGATAAAAACATTTTTTACACCTGTTGCAAATAAAATATTAAAAAATTAATGCACCCATGTCCAAAACTAATTTTATGCATTTTTTCAAATTATTTTCATTATTTAAGAGTTGTATAATTGTATTTTAATTTAATTTCAAAATTTTCAGTTAAATGAACTTAAAATCATAAAAATTCATGCACCAATGTCTAAAGCAGCCTTTATGTGAGTTTAAAAAAAAATTCATGTCTTATTTCAAAGTTGTATAATTAAAAAAAAAAGTTGTATGGGTTGGAAATCACGTTTATACACATGATTTGAATACCATATCATTTTAATAAAATTAAAAAACTTGATGTTTCAATGTTCGAAAAAGATTTATGTAATGTTTTTTAAAATGTCATAATTTATTAAAAAAATGTTTATGAAAAACATCAAACAAGGTTAATCAAACATTCATTTAATTTATGGAATGTGTCACACACATTTTTTTTCAACATTGTGAAGTTGATTGACCTTCATGAACAAGATGTAGTCATTCCCTTGCATCACAAAAATGAAATACTTTAAAGGTGATGATATTCCCATCAACAAGCAATAATATGAAAAACATAACAAATCACCACATTTTTAAAAACTATATTAATTCATATAATGATGCAATGCAAAAAATTTCACCTACTTTCTAAAATCTCAAAAATAATTTTAATATTATTTGTATTCACATTCATTTATTGATTAAACATGATTTTATCCAAATTTTTATTAGTCAACTTGAAATACCACTAAAAATAATCTCAACTTGCATAATTTATGTCTTCAAGGAAATAAAGTTTAATCTTCAAACCCTAAGTTAACACAATTAAATTTTAAAAATTAATCTTATTTAAAATTCCCAATAATTTTAAGACACTTTAAATTATTGTACATATGTCATTTCATAAAAAATAAAACAAAATATGTTCCAAAACAACTTGTCTATGATAAATTGCTTGAAAAACAACTTAATTACAATTTTTTCATTTTTAGTAAAAATTTGCAACAATTATAACAACCCATTTATTCAACTTTTGATAAAATAAAACATGTGACCAATCAATGGCATCATAAACATCGAGTAAATCAAATGCATAAAAAATTCTTCTCAATATCTTAAGTAAACATAGACCATGAAATATATATATATATAAATTAAAGAATTTATTCTTTAAAATTAAAACATCAACAACAATATCAACATATTTCCACACTATAATAATTCTAATTAAATATATCAAAAATAATGTTTGCACTAACCCGATATGCAAATTGATATAATAACAATGTAATAATTTTTCTAAATTCCGATGATGCTTTAACAAACTTAATAACTTTATATTTGACAAAGGATTTTAATTATTTTATCAAATACATAAATGTTTCATAAATCATAAAATACACAAATAAATATATTTTATTTCTTATTTTAAAATTGATATCCCAAACAACTCCTATCAATGGAAAAGAATGGTACCTCAAACTTCAAAAATAAGTTCGTCACTTGAATTACTTTCCTCCTCTTGTGACAATAAGCTTTCAAAGTTTCAACATATCAAAAAGAAAAAATACCAATAACACAATGTTAATTATCATCAAATTCATTGCAAATACCAATTTTAAAATTAAAATGTGAATAATGAGAATAAGTTGCAAACTCTACACTCACAAACCAAATAACATAAATTATTAAATCCCAAAAAATTAGAGAGTACAAAATGCTAAAACCAAAAAACAAAACTTAATCCCAAATTGGGTTTTTTTAAGGTAGAAAGAATAAAACCTTATTATTATTATTAAAAAAAGGGTTCTAAAATTTACTCCTTTAAATTTATTTTTTTTAAATCAATATTAAACCCTAACTCAATTGGCTGTAGTTGCGCAACATGTCCTTGTTAAAAGATGTGCAACTTTTGGCCTTCCTCAGAAGCAAGGGTTTCAAGGGTGTCTTAGATGTGGAGTTGGCAAGGTGAAGAGAGTTGGATGCTTCTCAAATCTTAAACATTTGTAGTAAGTAAAAGAAAAAGAGCATTGAACATGTCCACAAACATAAAGGTACCTGAGAAGAAGACAAAGGTTTTTGATAGATGATGAAATCGAGGAAATGTTGAGGATTTCACAAATGCTTGAAGAAGAAGAAGAAGAAGAAGCCCATGATCGAAGAAATGTTGAAGATTTCACAAATGCTTGAAGAAGAAGAAGAAGAAGCCCATGATCAAGGAAATGTTGAAGATTTCATAAATGCTTGAAGAAGAAGAAGCCCATGATTGAGGAAATGTTGGGGACTTCATAAGTGCAAGAAGAAGAAGAAGAAGCAGCCCATTCTTCATGTGATGATGGGCTTGCTCACATGATCAATATTACCGTCCCAGAATGCTTGAATAGTCATCCCCTTCTTCTTCCCATTTCTTACAAGAAGCTCGTGGAAATTCAACATGAAGTTGGTCAATAGCACAACAAACAAAGTTGAACAAATTTCATACTGCAAATTTCCGAAAACTTGCCACAACATTCAAGAGTTGCTAAACCATCTGAGACTTGCCACACCATCCGAGATTTGCTTTAACACCATCTGAGACTTGCTATAACACAATCGGAGACTTGCCATCCGAGAGTTGCCACACCATCTGAGACGTGAAATCACACCCATCAGCAATCAGAGCTCCAAAGAGACAACAGCATCACAATCAATTTACATAGAACCCTATTCTATTTATTCATCAAATTCTTCAAGTGGGAGGAGCGAGAAATAGGTGAGGAGTGAAGAGTGAGAAGCTCCTCTTTTACCCTAACGGAAAGCACTCGTCTTTTGTGGATCTTTCTCTCGCGAGGAGCCAGGTGCCATCTTACTGTGTGACGCGGGAGCGGGAGAGCAGAATGGTGGTTTGCATTGCGGGACAAATCGGGACTCTTGCACATCATTCTTCTGTCGCTCTTCGTCGTCCTTCTCCTCCTGCACAAACATCATCACCATCACCATCATCATCATCATCATCCTCCTTCTTCTTCACGGTCTCTGAGTGTTTCAGGCTGTCTTCACCTTCGTCTGCAAGCCGTAAGGGATTTCGCACTGACAAAGGTGGGCCGCGGAATGGAACGGCTTTTCTGATAAGCCGAGATACTGTTTGTCACCATCGCAGTTTCAACATCCGCACTGCCGCGGCTCTGAGCCAGGGAGCTTCTGCTGGCGAGGCCATGGACTCTGTCAAACCGTTTGGAGTTCTTTTCGTGTGTCTAGGTGAGTGAGTGGATGACGGGATCGATTGTTTTTTGCATGATTTTTTTGCACAGTGTGTGAAATTCTGCTATTGCAATTTTCCGGAGTATGAAATCCTACCGCTTTCTTCCATGGAAGCAGCAGCTTCAGCTTCGCCCTTGTCTCCGAACTGGTATGCAAACAATTGGTCTGAGATTGAGGTTTTGCTTCCGGCAGGTATGATGAGCGAAGTCAGGTATGAGGAGATCGCTGTAGTAGTGTTTGTGAAACTATTGGACTCGTTCCACTAAAGAAAGATCCCAAGCACTGGCTAGTTATGTGATGAGCTCTGACAGTGATCTTCTTCTGTTGCTCATTGCTTGTTTCAGTCTTTCAGGAATGTCTGATTTCTGGTTTAGAGTTCCGCAGGCTGAGCTTGGCTGTACGAATTGTAGGAGCTGAAAACTTCTTCTGCTCTCAGTTGTAAACAAATGGTACAAGAGACCTGGAATTTGTTGTTTGTTATGTCGGGTTTAGGGTTTATGATTGGAAATCGGTTTGGCAACAATGATGCAGGCAACATATGTCGAAGTCCATCAGCAGAGGCAGTCTTCAGATACTTGGTGGAGCAGAAAGGATTGGCTTCCGATTTTGTCATTGACTCTGCAGGCACTATCAATTATCATGAGGTCTTCTCCTCTCTTGTCTTCTTCTTTCCAGTTTCAAAGAGTTTGTGGGTTGTTGCAGTGGGTGCCACCCTGTAGAACATCATCATCAATTTTTATTTCTGGAATTTTTTTTGTGGAGATTTCCATACTGCTGCCATGGTTGTTTTTCCATATTTGGTAGAATATTATGCTTCTGCTTGAATGGTAGAGGGTTGTTTGAATGAAGCTATTAGGCAATGGATCCTACTGTTTTCTTTGGAGAATTTCAACGGCTTTTTTTGTGTGGGTGAAGGGGAACCCTGCAGATTCAAGGATGAGGGCTGCAGCAATGAAACGTGGAGTGAAACTCACATCTATCTCCAGGCCCATACGACGACTGGATTTTGAGGAGTTTGACCTCATACTTGCAATGGATAAGCAGAACAAAGGTATCATTGCTCTCACTATTCCATGACCATCCGTCTTCTTTCCAGGAATTTTGATGCCTTGTTTTCCTGCCCTTAGTATATCAGGTCAGATTGCTTGTGGTATGCACAGTCTTAGACTTCAGCAAAAGGCATATCACCGAACCAGCTCACTGTTGATGTTTGAACACAGAGGATATATTGGCTGCTTATGAAGTATGGAACGCAAAGACATCACTCCCAGTGGATGCAAAGAACAAGGTCAGTCAAAGCTACTTGTATTTGCTGTTTGTGTATGAACAGTGACATATATACATCCAAGCTTTTCTATCATTTTTCCATTAAAATTTGGAGGTGTTCAATGGTGTGTAGTGTTTTCGGAAAAAACTGGTCATTAGACCTGAGAGCCGTGGACATGTTTCTCGGAATGTGGGACCAGGTGAGACTTATGTGCAGCTATTGCCGCAAGCATGACATCACTGAGGTTCCCGATCCTTATTATGGTGGACCTGCAGGATTTGACAAGGTGAATGAAAAAGGGTGCCTACATCACATTCAATAAGATTGTGGGAGATGCTGTCTCAGATCAGCATATCTTGAGTTTGCATGAACAACCGTTCTTTTATTTTCTAGAGAATGCATCTGCAATCTGTGCTATACTGACTGGGTTTTTTTGGTGACAAATCAGGTGTTGGACTTATTGGAAGATGCATGTGAAGGCTTATTGGATTCTATATTGACAACTAGAACTCAAGTAATGGAACCAGCACAAAGTGTTCTTCCTGATGCTTAGAGGCTCCCCCCCCCCTTCCTTCTTGAATCACTATGTGAAGTCTTCAGATAAGTCCTCTTGTGCTGTAGAGCCAGGGGTTGCTATTTCCTTTGCAAGGTTTGCTAGTGGGTAGTATCCCTTTGACTCTGAGTTCAATGGGTACTCCCATCAGCTCAAGGGCATTGTGCTAGTGTTTGTGTTGGTATCAAGTGAGTTCTCTGCAACATGGCAAATAATGATATGGCAAATTTGAAAATTGAAACTTTATTTGTTTTTGTAAGGCATTCAAAGTGCATGAAGAGACTGATGATAGATATCACCTTCATAGTCTCCACCGCAAGAATGCACAACCTTGGTTAAGATCACCTATTTTCAAAACAAAATACAAAAAAAGGTGAACTCCAGAGAAGAAAGACAAGGTTCACAGCCTATTATATGAGTCCAAAGTGTCTTCCCAAACCATTGGCATTTGTTGCTCCATTGTCAATTGAAAATTTGCATATTACTTCCCACTCACTTCCATTACAAGAGGAGTCAACTTAGAAATCCAAAATGTCTTGGATTACTTAGGAAGTATCTTTCTGTTCTGTCTTTTGCTTGTTTTCAAGGTCATGGTCTTATGTTAACATCTATGAGAGTAGAATGAAATATTGTACAACCAAGGCAAAATTTGTAATTGGAGCGAAGCAAAGTTCCAAAAGATGGTGTCTTGTAAGAATGTGTTAGGTGCATGTGCATGTTTTGCAAGTCCACATAAATGAACTTTGTGGATGCATGTGATGGTATTACAAGTCCATGTGGATGTAGGAGGGCACTATAAACTGGGCTTGAAAAGGATGAATCCAACAAAGTGAAACTCAATGGCAACTCAAAAAGAAAGAGGGCAAATGAAAAACTCCTCCCTAATAAGCTTGAACATCATCTCCGTCCATGTTGGGGGGATTTGGATTGAGTGTGATTGACCATTGATAGTTA
>Ga0209208_10013208_pt1 | contig 10347 bp, 15 predicted proteins | sample S1TSphfallax_3_FD_187694 | JGI IMG/M metagenome (GOLD analysis project Ga0209208, IMG submission 187694) | Host-associated microbial communities from peat moss isolated from Minnesota, USA - S1T2_Fd - Sphagnum fallax MG (SPAdes) (version 2) | ecosystem: Host-associated > Plants > Peat moss >... | reverse complement strand
ATGAATTCAAAAATCAAAAAAGGCATTCTTGAACATGTAATCATTTTTTTAAAAATCATTGTTTCTTAATTGTTCTAATGATGGATAAGAAAAGTCTTTATGGGCTGTTGGCTTCCATTTAACAACCATTTGGCAATTCGGAGTCCACCCATATATATATTATGCCTCTCTCCCCACTTAAATCTACAACCAAACACAATTTTATTGGGATTATTGCAGCAATTCTAGAGAAATGATTATGAATTATTAGATTTGGTATGAAATTATTCAAATCAACCAGGGCTCTAACAACTCCTTTTATATTTCTGTCTGGGAGTAAAAGTTTTTGTCATTTAGAACTATTGTCACAAATTTTATGCTTGTACGTACCAGAGTTTTTGAACTGTAGAGTCATTGCAGTTCATTTCTCAGGTTGCCATATGCTTTCAGGAGTGGGTTGAGCAGACCTGGCCTTTGCAAAGTTACCGAAAGGCATGAGTCAAAAAGAGTAACTTTGAACTCCTTAAAATGCATTATACAAGTATGATGAGGTACCTCTATTGATTAATTTTGTTTTGAGCCATGGTTGCATAGTTTCGAGCACTGCACTTGATTTTTCCAGCTCTCAAGCACTGCAAAAATATGGAAGTGAACACAATTTGACATCATCATCAAGCATCCAGCTGTTTCAGTTTGTTGCTACCCAATTACAACAACAATGCATGAAAAGACAGACAATGATGCTTGCATTGTTGATACCAAACACAAATATCCCAATCCAGAAACTTGCAGCCCCCTTCTTCCTGTGTCCAGGATGATACCTTGTCAGAAACAATCAAGAGCCTCTGACTTGTCCCAAGTCCATCTGCCCAACAGAGGAACAGGAACTCCTCAGCATGACATAATGATGAAGAGGACATCAAAGTCTACTGCACTTTATGCATGCTGCAAGTTCAGTGAATGCTGCTCCCAAAAAGAAACCCAGAAGGTATTTTCATCCAACCCAAAAGAGTACAAAGGGTACCAGAGCAGTAAGTATTGTGGAGGGCTTGATGATAAGACCTTCACAAAGCAGATACGTTTTGCCAAGCAGTGCAGAGTTTTGCGCAATGAACAGAAATTGGATTGATGTCAGAACTCATGCTTTATGGCAGACATTGCATACATTCCCAGGCCTCAAAAATATAGCCTCCATTTGTAACAAATGATTCCAGGAAGCTCCATTCCTCCCTCATTGAAGTTGCCATGTGAGAACAGTTTACAGCGAAAATTCAAGAGCCAAAACTGGAATCATCATCATCCATCAAAATCAGCAACCAAACCAGAAGGTCCCCCAATTACATGAAATGACAGCCAGATCTGAAGAAACAAGGTCCGAAGAAACATGCAGTCAAGACATACCAGTGCAATTGACAGGATGTCAAAGACAGTAGAGGTGGAGAAGAATTATGCTGCCAGTCAGCTCTCTATTTTATTCACTGCTTTCTAAGAGCAGCTCTCAAGATCATCATCATATATATCCAATTCTGGCACATCAGATGTCATAGAATCACTTCTATTGGAGCCAGTCGGTTCACTGCCATCGAGTGCCAGCTGGTCATAGAATGCAATATCAATACCTGAGGCTAGAAACCTCCAAAGCTCTTCAGCAAATTTTCTAGCATTCTCAAAAACAAAGGGTTGCACTGCCACAGAGACAGCTTTATGCCAATCCGCATAAGCAGTTTGTGATGAAGCTCTCCTCCTTACTCCTCCTGCTTTTGCTTGCTTTTGTAAGAATTCAACAATGCCAACGATATGGTGTGTTACCATATCCACATCCTCCTCTTGCATGAGGGCTTGAAGCTCTCGGCGCACCCAGGATGTTAACCACCTGCTAGATTGCACGACCCGAAACTTTGGATTCTTTGGCAAGGCTCGGTTGGTGTTGTTTATCATCACTTCTGCTTCTGCTGAAGGCAATTCTTCTTCTTCTGGTTTAGGGTTTTCTTGTTGGTCAGAGTACACAGCTTGCCGCTTCTTATGAGCTTCAGACAAGTGAAACCGGCTTCCGTCAAGAGAAAGGAGATAGTCTCGCCGGAACTTGTTCCCGGAAACGAAGTCGTGGATCACAGAAGTGTAATGCGTTTTGCAAAGGGGGCATTCCAGAGAAGAGACGCGTTTAGGGTTACCGGATTTCGCCAACGACGCTGCCAATACCATCTCCGACCATTGCAGAATGCAGTGGTAGCAAAATCTGTGAAAACACTGATCCAGAAACGCCTCGCCGGTGACCGGCTCCAAGCAGATGGGACATCCCTCCCCGACTTGCGTCCGCTCGCTTGCACTCCTTTTCCCCTTTGCCTCCAAGCTCATTGCCGAAGAACCCAGACCCTCCAAATCCTTGAATCCAAAAACACACAAAAACCTGTTACATCCCTTCGTCTAAGCACCTGTTATGCAAATCAAAAAAATTCCATCGCTACACAATCTGGATCTCGGCGGAGCTCGATACATGAATTAGGTCAAAACTCCGAGAACTTTCCCACCGTTTCCCCAACCAAAAAAAGGGGGAAAAAGAGAGAACTTTCGCGAAGAAAATTTCGACAGATTGGAGAAATAAGTAACGGAAACAGAAAGGGATGGAGAGGAGCATGGAGGGGGGAGGGGGGCAGGGAGAAGATCAAAAACAGCGAAGGAGAAAGAGGTTTAGAGACGAGAACAGATGGGAGTTGCAGGATCTTACGAGAAGAGAGCAATGCAACACGAGCTTGGCGATGGCGGTGAACTCACATCCATGTCTTGATTCTTCGGAACCTGGGATTCGGGTTCTGATTCGTCAACTCAATGGTTGGGCACCTGGAATCGGGTTTAGGTTTCGGACCTCAATGGTTCGGGGATCTGGTTCGGGAACTCAATGGTTCGGGGATCTGGTTCGGAAATTCAATGGTTAGGGGACCCAGAATTAGGCATCTGGTTCAGGAACTCAATAAATGGTTTGGGACCCAGAGAGTTCGGGCTCTGGTTGGGGACCTCAATGTTTTGGGACCCAGAGAGTTAGGGCTCTGGTTGGGGACCTCAATGGTTTGGGTTTAGGGTTTAGGGTTTAGATCTTGAATTTGAAATTCAAGATTTTTGAAACAAGGTTTTATAGGATCAAATCTTGACCAAATGAAATGATTTTTGGATCATTGGAAAGGTCTCTATACAAGTTAAAACATGATGTGCTTGCATTCTCAAAAATTAAAATTTTAGTTGTTGAGAATTATGGTTATTTGAAGAATCACAATGAGACAAGAAAATTCGATTTTCATTCATTCAGTATCTCATTTTGGGCACCAAATGATGTATGCTTCCTCTCAAGACACTAGTTTGATGCACTAGGTGGAGTTGCAAAACCTCATTGCCTTGGAGCTGTCTCATAGTTTACATAGTTTTTAAGATCCAATGGTTTTTTGACCGTCACTTACACATAGAAATACCATTGTTGATTCAAGCACAAGAAGAGGTTATTACCATTGAGAGGTTAGAGCATATCCACCCCACACCTGGTATGTGCACATCTACTAGTCACTTTTCACTAGAGCTTTCAAGTTATGAAAGACATCACAATACATCTATTCATGGAAGGATTTTGCTTCCTTGCAAGCCGTGTGTTTTGTTTTCCTTGATTGTTTTGCAAGGTTCCATCCTTGTCGGAAGAGTCAATATCTTTTATGTTGCTACATTATTGTAGACAAGCTCCCCAGAAGTATGAAGTATTGAACATACCTTAACTATTTGCTGCAAAGAGTTCTCAATGAGCCATGCAGAAATGTATATATTACATCAGGAGCATGCCAAAATGAGTTCAAAAAGAGCATGCAGCAACCAAAAAAAAATTGTATAGAAGATGAGAATCTTCACATTATTGAAACTTTGATAAAGATGGAAAAATATTTGGGATCAAACCCCAACTCAAATGCATCCATGCTCAAAACAAAACTTGTGTCTTACATAGCCGTCCTGTTTTCAGAACCCTTTTCACCTTGGTTGCCAAATGATCATCTAACACCTCCACCCAAGCTTTTGCTCGGCAACCAATAAAGCTAAAACCGTTCGCCAAATCGGACAAATATTGTGCCTGTACCTGCATTACAATCCCTGGCATACTCTGCCCTCACAGTTCCTAACTTAACACCTACACCGTAAGAAGCTCCATGACCAGCCCGCCGGAAAAACTCAGTGGGATTTCCTCGCACATCCTTTGAGCTTCCAAGATCAGTACCATATTCTACAAAACCATATGTGTGTGTCTTCCTGACTGGCACTCGGATTTCAGCTGCGAGCTGCAAAAAAGAAAGTTTCTGGTGTGAATGGCAGTACAAAATACAGAACCAATTCAAACACATAGAAGGAAATACTATGTTCACACAAAATGACTAGACAACTATAATAATGCACATTTGAGAGCTTCAACTGTTAACTGTTGGCAATGTCTCTAATTCAGTATTCCCTCTTTGATTTTCGGCTTCTTACCTCTAGAAAGTTGCGTGCAGCACCAAGTTCACCCATGTTGTACCCACGAACTGAATAAGGGCCACCCAAGGTAAAGGCATCATAGCTTGCAAGATCTCCTATGCAACCTCCATAGCGCCCATGGACCACAGCCACTAGAGGAGGTTTCTCAGAATCCTGCTGGTCTTCCTGTTGCAGCTGGATGAACCGGGTCAAGGTCACTTGATGACGGTTGAAAAATGGAAACTTGCTTCCGATTCCAAGGCCTTGGTCCACCTGTGATACAGTACATGCATGGCACATCAGCATGTATGAAAAGACTAAAGAATTTTGCAAATGCTTAACAAAGAAATGCACAACATTTGGTGATCTCCCTCAAAGTCTGCACAATACAGTGGAAAGGTATTACAAGACTCAGCTCTTCATCACCATCTCTTGTTTTTGGTTGTACTTAGCAGCACTTAGCAGCACAGAAAAGCCCAGAGGGAATACAACTTGAGACATATTACAGACCTGGAAAATGTCCCGTGCACCAACTGGAGTACCATTAACAAATCGAGTGTTATCATGTGTGAAATTGCCTTGTAGAAATGCAACTCTGTCAATGCCAGTGTCACTGTGTGATGTTGGAGGGCCATCCATCGTGAGAGCGCCACTTGGTAATGCACGTGCCCCATTAGTGCAGATGGCACTGGTCTCATCTCTCGTTGTAACTTCCTCAAGCACCACCCCATATGTAAACTTGCTTTGTCGAGTGAAGGCCTATCACAAAAACCAACATGAGCCACTCAGATATGTCATGCAACAGGAGACTGTAGCAATGTTCTTCAGCTATGACTGCATATGATCTCATAACTGGAGGACATAAGTAAGGTTGTTGCACTTTGAAAGAGAGTGTCCTGGAATGACCTCAGTCAAATTGGCCTTGATGCCAGCACGATCCACCCACACAGAAGGCACTTCCTCCACCCCTGGTCCCCCTGTGAAAACTGCACTCAACTTGCGGCTGTTGAAACAGCTTGCACGGAATGTGCGGTTGCGGGGATCATCAACTCCATCCACATAAGGATGCACATATTCTGCCTTGAATCCAAGGTCATCCTGTCATCAACATTCAGTTGACAGTGATCCATACAACAAACCACGTCAATATCATTCAAAGGCTAAAACTCACATACTTGAGTGAAAGACATATGTTATGCTGTAATCCAATTTTGAAGAATTCCAGAGAGTCCACAAATGTGCTGTTCAGGACTGCAGCAAAAATCATTCAGAGCTCAAAGCTGACAAATATTCTGCTGTTGTTACCTGGGGGTTGAAGAGATTGTTGGAAGTCACAGACCCAAGTATTGACCGATTCAATCCTTGCAAGTTTCGGTGCTCAAATGTAACACTCCCTGCAGGCTGAATTGTTGCCTGCATGACATTCAAATCACAAACCCTTGTAAGACTTGACTACATATGGAATGCAAGAAAATTTTGAAAGAAAACTCAGAACATGTGGAGATGCCTACAAAGAAGAAACTCATTACAGTACATGACTGTTAACTGGGGTTGAAGGATAGAAATATCACCAGGCTGGGTCGCCCAGAACTTCCAGGCACGATGCTCCACTCAGTGCTGACCTCAGCTGTCTTTTGCTCAAGCTCCTTCAGCTTTACTTCTACCACAATGCCTCCATCAGTGTCCTCATCTGGCCTAGGGTTCACCTCAATGTTAGAAAACAGGGCTAATCCATTCACATTTCTCAAAGCCTTTTTCCCAGCTTCAATGTTGAAAATTTGTCCTGCTCTCAACTGCAACACCCACAACCCCACCCAATCATTGGGGAACAAGAAGATTGTGTGCGCATGTGGTCCATGTTCCACAGTCACAAACATCAAACATCAAACATCAAACATCACAAGATTCAAGCTGAGCAATGCTTCAAAAGTGGTCCCTAAGGTCTACCAAGTCTGAGAGTCAGTCTCACTTGTTCAGGAAGCTCTCGTTGGATAATCTTCTCTTGTGTGTTGCCTTCAGATGGGAACCCCATCTTATCCTGGAACAGGATTTGCACTTTTGTGATGTCTCCCTCCACTACTTCACATACAACCTCATTGGTATTCAAGTTCCCAAAGTTGACAACCTGTGCACAAGCATAGCCTTCTTCATGGTACCATTTCTGAACACGATCCCGGATGCGCTGCAGCATGCGGGCTGTCACTCGTGTCTCACCTCGCAACCAGCTTGATATTTCGCGCTGCAAAAAATATTTGAGACATCAGGTTCAGTGCCCAACACTACATCAGTTCATAGCTACCACACTGGTCAGTAAACACCTTCAGCTTTCAATTGCAGCAATAATGGCTTCTACCTCCCTCTGACCTCCATTAACATACTAAACTACTTACCTCCACAGCCTTTGGAAGCATGCATGGGCGAGCACGTCGAAGCCGGTTCTTGTACTCCTCCTCCTGAACCTTTGCGAGCTCTTCACGTTGCTGATCAGTCAAATTGGCATCAGGTTCCGGGGCCCTATTTTGAGAGAGCAAACCCACATTGACACATCTGAAGGAATCTGCTGGCTGCCATTGACTCTCTATGAAAGATATCTGGACTTTTATGCTCCCATCAAGCTGAGTTACCCCCTCCATCTCAACACTCTGGAACATTCCACAATTCATCAAGTTCTCAACCTCTGCATCCAATTGGGCTTTGGTTGACACCCCGCCAGTTCTTAAGGTGACAAGTTCATAGAAAGGATCCTTGGAATCAATTGTCTGTCGTGTGCGCTTGTCAACAAGTTCTACCCCAGAGACACGGTATCGCTTCACGGGATTCAGCTTACTTAATGGCACATTCCGTCCCACTTGGAGCCCATGTGGGTCAAAGGCCTCACTTCCGTCATCCTCATTCCTTGCATCAGCCCAAGCCATCCCATTGTCAAGCCAAAAGCGCCAACCATTTCCACCCCCACCACCTCCTCCACCACCGCCACCACCTCCACCCCCAAACCCTCCAAAACCCCCTCCAACATCTCCAGTAGTCAAAAAACACAGAAGCTGGCCACCAATCGCTGCTCCAACCCCAGCTGAAACAACTGCTGCTTGTCGCCAATCCATGGATTTCCTACCCAGTTTTGTGGTCTGATGCAAGACCCCAGCATTCTCAGAGCCTGAGTCTGCCACAGCAGATCCGACAGCTTGGTACTTTGATCTCCCTTCCCCATGAACACAGCAAGGGACAGCTAGACTAGTGACTGGATGCAAAGCTGCAATCCCTGAAGTCCGCTTGCATGCCAATACTCCACCCACATTGGCAGACACGAACCTGTCCTCCCCATCAAGCAATCTCTTTCCTTAATCAGTTCCTTGCACATAGTGCAACTTGCCTGACATGTTGTGAAATGTTATGATACAAGAAAAAAACTGTGATTCTGCTTGCAACATTGCACTGTATACATCAACCAGGTAATGATCAATCCTCTCTCATTTTTCTTCCAATTCCTTTCCATTACAGCCCACCATTACTGCTTGACCCCCAGCAACAATGTCCCACCACAGAAACAATTCAAGAGACAGGAACCCTAAAAAATGAAAACATGTAGTCTGTAATTAAATCTGTATGTGGAAAAAGCTGTGCACTTCCTCCACATTCCAAAATCATGTCTTTGCCACAATGCAGCAAAAGCAAGAAACAGTCATAACACCTAGGGTTCAGAAAACTGAGTACGAGTGTCTAACAAGCAAGGTCTAACAAGCTAGTGTGCAAAATATAAAGTACCTTGGTAACAAAGAAAAGCACACAAGTGCAGGAACAGGGTATAGCCAAGCATGGACAGAAGGAAGTAGAACACAAAAATAAACATATCAAGGCATAGAAAGAAGAAGAAGAAGAAGACCAACAACCATACATCCTTAGCCACCAACAACAATCCAAGACCTAATATCCATCTCCTCCCACCCCAATTCCTGAGAAATCCCAAACTAGGGTTTAACATCTCCATTCCTTCAAAGGAGCTCACTTCCTCCAAAATCCGCTTAAAATCTCACCTCCCGCACCAACATCTTTACCCTATTGCAATAACCTAAAAGATCCGGGTCACTCACACACACTTGTACCCAAATTACATTGCACACCAGGAAAACGACACAAACTACCACTTAGCCAATGCACTCCCCACACTACTAAAATCCACAAAAAAAAACCCAGAGCAAACAAACCAGAAAAAAACACACACAAAACACACATGATCCCTGATAACCAGTGAAGCATTGGAATGCCAAAAGAAGAGAGGAGAAGAAGAAGATAGAAACCACAATAGTCCATCCCACCAAAAAATAACAAAAACAAAAACAAAACAAAACCCAAAGACCCAAAAAAAAAAAATAGTGCACTCAAGGATTGCAAGAACAAGAAGAAGGGGAAAAAAAAAACAAGTAGAAAGAACAGACCTGGAGGATGTGGTAGCTGGGTGAGCAGCAGGAGGGCACAGGCGCAACGACAAGCTATCCATGGCTGATGATAGGTAAATAAACAAACAAACAAACAAACTATGAATGTCCCTCAATCTTCCGATAAAAAACGGAAGAAGGAAAACAAGAGGAAGCAAAATCAGCAGCAGCAAGAGCAGAAATTCTTCGCGTGCCAATCCACCATCGCTGCAAACAAACGAACAAACAACGAGCAACCAACAACACTAAGAACAAACTGTTCGTCCTCACGTCATTAGCGGCGCAGGATTAAGCTAATTTGGGGTAGGTGCATAACAAAGCCAAAATTACTTGATTAATGCTAATTAAAACTTAGTAATGATTTTTAATCTTTTTCAAGTCTGTTTTCTTGAACCCCCTCATGGGCTTAAGAGTGTTAAGGTTCATGTTTATTTATTTATTTAAAAATTTTATAATAAGTTTTGCCCCCTCCAAATTTGTGATGATTAAGCTAATTTAGGTACTTAACCCCAAATTTAGGCTTAATCTATCTATAAAGGAAGGTAGTTTGTTGGCCTTGTGATACTAGATACAATTTTTTAAACCAAAAATAAAACATACCATTTGGTACTTGCCAAACCAAAATTTGGTGCAAAATTAATTTTATTTTTTTTAAGTTACATAAAATTTTAAAAATTGATTTTTGGTGATTTAAAATACAACTCATTTATAAACAAATTAAAAAATTCAAAGCCAAAACACAATTTTTTTATAAAAAAACAAAAACCAACACATAGGCTAAGACCATGTGCTAATGAAAATTTGAATAACACAAAAAACAAATTTACAAAATAAATAATAACTTGTATTTTTGAAATATTCAAATCATCAAAAAACGATTTAAAACACATGAAATTCAAAAATTATATACCAAACACAAAATATTTTTAACCTATTTTTATTTTTATTTAAAAAAAAAATGGCAGCTTATGTCTGGGTCATAAGAACCGGAACCCCCGGATTTAACACTGCAAACCGGATACCTTCACAACATTAATTTCTCGGGAGAAAAACCCGCCGGTTCTATGAAGACGTGCACAGTTTTGTGAAGGACGGAGCTTGGGAAGACGAGAGAGAGAGAGCGAGAGGGCGAGAGAGATGATGGCCGCTGCTGTTGTAGAATTTTCAGAAGTGGAATCGGCTGATGATGTAGCAGGAGGACGCGTAGGAGGAAGAGGAGGAGCAGGAGTGATGTGGCGTGGGAAGTTGGAGGCGATGGTGGCAGAGACAAGGGCTGCCACATTTCAAGCAATGGAGTTTTTTGTCAGTTGGCAGGGGGTTCTCACCATCGCTTACAGTGGCATTCCTCCTTCCCTTCTGCAGGTACTTACACCTCTTTGTTTCTTTGTGTTTTTTGTCCTTTCGTTTATATTGTATCAAAAAAAAATAAAAAAATTGTCGTTCTTGGTAGCTTTTG
>Ga0209208_10013207_pt1 | contig 10349 bp, 10 predicted proteins | sample S1TSphfallax_3_FD_187694 | JGI IMG/M metagenome (GOLD analysis project Ga0209208, IMG submission 187694) | Host-associated microbial communities from peat moss isolated from Minnesota, USA - S1T2_Fd - Sphagnum fallax MG (SPAdes) (version 2) | ecosystem: Host-associated > Plants > Peat moss >... | reverse complement strand
TTCGACAAAGGAAAACAAAAAAAAAAAACACCTGGTTCAAAGGAGCGAATCGTGTTTTAGGGTTTGCCTTCCCGATGAAGTCGTGCATTCTGCCCTAAAAGCAAAAGAGAGACAGAGACAGAGAGCCCGATGCTCAAGAGTCTCGGAACAATCTGGAATAACCGCGGAGACTAGGTGAGAGGAGCAGCCATCATCAAACTGCGAGAAGCGGAAGAAGGAGAAGTTCTCTACTCCGACTATTCCAACCACAAGGTTTCACATCGGCGAGTCCAAGATGGTGTTGGAGGTAGGAGGAATTCTGCTTCCTCTCTTTCCATCTTAGTAAACCGCTCAATACTCCAAACACATATATTAACAGTCTGTTGCATGGTGATCTCTTTGCTGTCAATCTTTCAGTTGTGATCTCCTTGTTTCGTCACAAGTGTGTCGCCTTGTCAATTTATATTTCTCAAACGATTGCTAGCGGAGAAATCGGACGCTAGAAATCGGTCCTACGTCGTGTTATCCTTTGTTCAGCCCTAATCGGTGTAGAAGAAGAAGAAGAAGCAGCAGCAGCAGCAGCATTAGGGTTCTATTTGTTGCGGTTCAAGGTCAGTGAACATGTGTGACTGTCGCTATTGTTTTTAAAAATTGCTCCTCAACCATTTAAGGTTTGTGCCCTCGTTCTTTTTTCCTGTTTGCCGATATGTTAACAGATCTGAAGTCTTCGTAGTCTTCTACTCAGGTCATCTCTCTGAATTCTATTCTCTGGCTCACTGAAATCGTGAGTATGGAGAAACGTATCGAGATATCTTATCTGTGACCTAATGTGCACATTTGTCCAACCTTTCTTTATTGTGGTTCTTTCCCTTTGGCACATGTCTGGCTTTGGGTTCTGTAGTTAAACACATGCAGGGTGAAAGATGACAAACCTTGTGGACTAGAAAGTTTGGAGAAATTGCTGGCCACTTCATGATTACTCCTTTAGACAGTTTTTTCCTTGAATGGAAGTGTGGTTTTCTGTTGAACGATTCTGGAGTATCTTTCAGTAGCAATTTTGAAGCAGAATATTCTGTTAGTTAATCTTATGCTCTCCCTTTCTTGCAGTTATTAGTTTGGTTTTGGCCTCAACCCTGAATGGTAAGTGCAGGGAATGTCTGGTAGTAGTGGAGAACTGACAATTGTTAATGTTATGGTTTGCCTTGGCATAGATTCTTGGATGGGAAGTACCTGTGAGTGTAAAGGGTTGTTGTACTGTTGTATGATTGCAGGCGACAGTCATTTGCATTGATAACTCAGAATGGATGCGGAATGGAGACTACCCTCCAACTCGTTTCCAGGCTCAAGCTGATGCCGTTAACCTAATCTGCGGTGCCAAAACACAGGTCTCTTGTGAATGCAAAACTGCCAAAATTATGGCTTTGATTAGTGTTAAGCTGGTTGCCACTGTTCTCAACAACTGTTGCACATTTTCAATTTGAGTGAAGTTCTTGAATTTGGGATACATGGTTTCAAGACTCTTGTGCATCTTGTTTTGTTCTTTGATATGAACACATGAAGTAGACCATGAACTGGGGAATTCATGTGGTGTATTCTTGTTCTGTTGCAGTCAAATCCAGAAAATACAGTGGGGGTGCTGACAATGGCAGGAAAAGGCCCCCGTGTGCTTATCACTCCCACTAATGACCTTGGCAAAATCCTTCAAGCATTGCATGGTAACTCCTGACTGTACTTTTTTGTCTGGAGCAAAGGACAATTTTTCTTCAGATGTCTGCAATGGACACATATATGCATAAATTTATAGTTGTTGGTGCTTGCATATGACCCACTGGAAGCTTATGCCTTTACCTTGTGTATTGCATGCACTCTCTATGCATAGTGACAAGCTGAAATCTTCATATGCTTATCTTACCCTCACAAGCTTGGTGCAGCCTGAATGAAGATACTATTGTCTTTTTTTTCAGCACTGTCTTTGAGTGCTAGCCAGCATCAGGACTGAGTTGTCCTGTTGCTTGTGGAAATGCATCAGAAACTCAGGATACAGATTTTTACATAATTGTCTGCCTGAAATTTTGAGCTGATTGTTATGTACCTAATCTGAACTGATTCACTTTACCTTTTCATCATGCTGTCTTCGCTATTGTGCACTGTGGAATCTTTGCAGGCTTGGAAGTTGGAGGTCAGATGAATTTGACATCAGGGGTTCAAGTTGCACAGCTTGCTTTGAAGCATCGCCAAAACAAGCACCAGCGCCAACGTATTATCCTGTTTGCTGGCAGGTATGAGGTGTAATGTCTTGCAAACTTATGTTGATAAGATTATCTTCTTGTATTCTGTGGAATGCCTCAGTTGTTTTGTAAGAGTAATCAAAATTAGTACTAGTTTACTTAAAGTTCAGGATTTTGGTTCCTGCAGCCCGGTTCTTGCAGAGAAGAAGCTGCTTGAGGTAATAGGGAAGAAGCTGAAGAAAAATAATGTAGCACTCGACATAGTGAGCTTTGGGGAAGAAGATAGTGGTGAGAATGGTGAGAAGCTTGAGGCACTTCTGGGTGCTGTAAACAGCAATGATAACAGTCACATTGTTCATATTCCTTGGGGAGAGAGACCACTATCTGACATCCTAATAAGGTCAGTATGGGAGTTTTCTGAGCTGCAACATGCACAGCAAATGTTTTGGCTTCTTCTATAGCTCATTTTTTCATTTCTCAGCAAAGAGATTATGCCATTTTGAGAAAGTACAACTTTATGATTCAGCAGGTGATTTGTTTATTTGTTCTGTTATATTGTTTATTTGTACAGTGGACTCAGTAAACACTGGTTTTATGGTAAAAAAATTAGTTGAGGACCCCTGGATGCTCTGGGAATGAAGCTTCAGTATATAGTGATGCAAAATGCATGCTTTTACTTGACCATTTTGACCTATGAATTGATGGTGCCTAAGTGTGGTATTTCCAGCTCCTCAATTTTCACTGGAGATGGAGAAGGTAGTGGGTTTGCAGCAGCTGCAGCTGCAGGGGCGGCAGCTGCTGCTGCTGCAGCTGCTGGGGGTGCGGGTGGCTTTGATTTTGGTGTGGATCCAAACCTGGATCCAGAGCTGGCTCTTGCACTTCGGGTGTCAATGGAGGAAGAGCGGGCACGTCAAGAAGCAGCTTCCAAGAGAGCTGCTGATGAAGCGATAGCCAAGGATGGACATGCTGGAGAGTCTTCTGGTGCTCCTGATGTTATCATGTCAGATGCAGTTCCTGTTGAGGCTGCTGAGAAGGCTTCTGATATGTTGATAGTATGTCATTTTAAACTTCAGCATCTATATTTCTGTGATCCACATGAAGATAGGAAGAGTGATGGATGAGTGGATGGTTGTCTTTGTTATTCAAGTTGATTACTTGCATATTGGGGTTAGGACTTCACTTTCAGTTCCCTGAAATCTTAAATATATTTTTGGCATAGTGCAGTGAACTCACATAGGTAACTAAGCTTCTTATTCTCTTTCCTTCTTTGTTACCCTTCATTTGGATCTCATCATATCTGTTTAGAACTAGTTCTTCCCTTCCATGTATTTATTCTTCCCTGTTTTTACACCCTTATCTGGGAGGTTTCTTTGACTTAAGGACAAGATTTCTGTCTGGTTCTGGTTACCTTTAATTGTGAGTATGGAGCCTTCTTGCTACTGATGAGAATTACATTCTATGCAGGATGATGAGACAGCCCTTCTACAACAGGCATTGGCCATGTCAATGGCTGAGGCAGCTGCAGCAGCGGCAGCAGCAGGTGCCTCTTCAGGGGATGTCCCCATGGTGGGATCTGGTGGGGATGATCAAGACCTCGCATTTGGTATGTACATCTAAGTCACACTATGGGGGCATTCTGTATGGCAACTTCAAGGATGTGAATTGGATTTTTTGGTTACCAATGTTATGGGCATATAGTGCCCTTTAACATTTTAGGCTCTTTGGGCTGAGGGTTAACCAATGGGATTGGCTGCATTTAAAAAAAAAGTAGTAAAATAGATGTTGAGCAGGTGCAGAGTTAAAAATGCATTCAGTTTCCCATACATGGTGGGTTAGGGTCGAAGAGTAGAGTCTTTCTGGGTCACTTGACATAAAACCCTTTTTTATCAAGGGATGACAATGACCTCTCAACATTCCTAAAGATTTCACAATCTTATGTTTTTCCACATGGGATTTGTAAACCAGTTTGATAGCCATCTGTGCTAACATTCACCTCGTGAGATCAGCCCTGCAGATGTCAATGCAGGAAGAAGCAGCTTTGGCATCAGGAGAGAATGCGGACATGAGCAAAGTCCTTGGTGATCAGAGTTTTCTTTCCTCAATTCTTTCATCAGTAAGTCTTTTTTCTTTACCAAATGCCTGGGATAGCTTTGAAATAAGTGGAATTTATTCTATGTTCTCACTCTACCTTGTGAAATTTACCTTCACCTTGGCCTGGGCAACTGTGTGTAGTCTGGCACAAGTGAAAGCTTATGGCATGTTTCTTATCATACAGTCAGGCTCAATGTCTCCATGATCCATAAACCAGAAGTTGTTAGGTGGGGCCCTGTGATTTGATAAAGCACTGATTGCTGATCCACCTAAATTGGTGAGGATTTACAGTTTTGATGTCCCTATTTATCTACAGCTACCTGGTGTCGACCCAAACGATCCATCAGTGCAGGATGTGCTGGCATCATTGCAGGCAGATGATGAGGTAAGTTGCACAAATAATGTTTGTAATCTTTTACACTGTATTTGTGGAAGTTGATTGAAAAACCTAGTCTTCAACACAAAACTGGTTATTGCTGGTTACTTAGTATCCATCCCCATGAAATCAAGAGTTACTCTTACTAGGGATGTACTTTTTCCGTGGTGGGGTTTTGCCAGGAGCAAAAGAAAGACAAGACAGAGAGTAAGGACAAGGAGGGCCAGTGATATGGTAGTGTCAAAGTCAAGCAAATAAAGGTAGGCAGTTATTTGATTAGAACCTTGCGTGTGTATGGTCATGTACACTGGATACGGATGTACCAGGCATGATTAATGACACCCCAGACTGGAGCAGCTGCTAAAGGGACCTTTTATGTGCAAATTTCTTGAACAAACGTTATAATCACATTTGTCCAAAGCAGCACATCTAATACATTGGTGTCTTTTGAAGAAGTGTCTCCACAGTTGTTACTCCTGTGGATTGGTGAGTTAATGATGGGCCCAAATCTGTTCTTTAAGTTAAGTAGGAGGCATTTGTCATATGTTAACGAGAATGTGCCATGTCAAAAGCACAACCTTTAATCCGATTGGGGCAATCTGATAACATCAAGGTTCCTTATTCAAATGGTCCACTACGACCAAGGAAAGGGGACATTCAATTCTCTTAAGGTGCATTTGTAAAACTTGGCCAGTTTTTTCTAGTATGGTTGGATGGCACTTTATAGGGAAGAAGAATTGGCATGATAATTAACTTGTAGGATTTGTAGTCTTCAAAGTTTTTTGGTGTAAGATATATTGCCATGGAGTGTTTTGGTGTAAAGCCTTGTCAACAATTGTGGCCTCAATTTTTACACCAGGTCTTTTAGGCATCGCTTGCTGTCAGAAATGAACATCTAAAATTGTACAGCATGGAAAGCCTGTAGGATGGGGCAATTGGCAATTTTGTTTCTACACAGACCTATAATGTGAGGTAAACCAGCAACATCATACAACATACAACATGAATTGAAGGTTCCTCCCTCAGTTACATGATGCAAATACTGCTTTGCGAAGCAGATGGATATGTGATTTAGAATGTGTGTTGTGGAGAAAGGACAGGGTACCCAAAGACTGCAAGTGCAAATACATGCTCATTGTGTTTGAAAGAAAAGTTGCAGTATGATGAGAGGCAACTTCTTTACTGAAACCTAGATCGAATCATGACAAAACATGAGTGCAAAAATGCATAACTACTAATCCTTGTTTCATCCCCAATTTGAATGCATTGGCCAAGTGAGCAAAATTGGGTACCATTCCATGAAGTTGGGTGTGTTGTGGTGCTCAAACCTCACACTCCCTAGCTCCTTTTGTTTGTTTAGTAATGCCATCTTCTCTTCCTAACCACCAATATGTCTTTAAATTTCACCCTGATGTTCTATGAAAAGGCTCCAACTTCATTGTTGGTTGCATGATAACTTGCAACACCACCAACCTTGAAAGCAAGACATTGCGGCTCCAAATCAACACCATTCCTGATAAAATAGAAATCAATTTATTTGTCCTCTTTGGAGGCAACAAACCCATAAGGAAACACCTTAGTGTCTTTGGAGGTCAACTTGTACAAATTAATAATGCCTCCTAATAATAGGATGTACCTTAGACCTACAAAAGACCTCTTAGTAGTAGTTGCAAGAGGCCTTCTATAGGTGTAAGGCCCCTCATGCTCCTACTATCTTTGTGCTATGCATATGGCAATTTGTATGATAATATTCGTCACATTTGCCTTGTACTTTTTGATGGGTAAGGCCAACATGGTAGAGGACCATTTTGAAAATAAGGGTTTTTAAGACAACATCGTATTTTTTTAGATTATGTGATTGAGGACCCACCATTGCACCATCCATTTGAAACTTGTTATGACATAATAAATGTTAATAAATCACCATTGGATGATTTATCATGTAAAATGTTCATATTTTCCCTTCCTTTATTTAGGTTATTACTTATAAAATTGGGTAAGTACCATGATTAAGGGATGTAAATGGTAAGAATATCTCCATCACAACCAGTAAATAGTGCAAGTTGCAAGCCAAGTATGCCATTTGCAAGAAGTTTGTGTATTGTTAGAACCATGGTATTGATCTCATGACCAAAGGTTTTGACGAGATCCCCTACTTTGAAATCAAACTTTGGATTATGTTAAATCGAGCTTCACACACACTTTGCATAGTTATTGAGTTGATGCACATCGAAATTCCTCCAAACTCTACAACAAACAACCTTTGAAATGTGGGTGTGGTGGTGATGGATGTTCCAACTTTTGGAGCATGGGTGTTTTTTTGTGTGTGTACACTTTGTGTGTGTCTCTATGTTTTTTTTTTCAAAAAAAAATGGGTGAGTTCTCACACATCTACAATTTTCAAAGTCTTTGACACAATTCTTATGGTTTTCGTGAAAAGGTTTTGGGCTTGCTTGGTAGTGTCAACATGTTTTTGTTGTTCAAATGTGTTATCAAGGTTTGATTTTTGAATATCCATTCAACAAACCATTTGGCTTCATTGCTCCCACATTTATGTCCAAAGCATCAAATAAGTTACATTGCAAGTCGCAAACAATTATACATATACTAAAAGTCAAAGGATGGAATTGTATTTGGTCGACCTTTTCTTTACATCCATAATCCAATGTCGCATGCGACTACTGATGTATGCGACTTGTCCAATGCGACTAAAAGTTTTTTAGTCATATTTGTTGCTTACAACTAAAACATAGTCGCATACACCGGTTGAAAAAGGGTCATTTTCTACTAGTGGAAAGAACAAAATAGTTTAGCCATATAAGGAACAAAAGAGTTTGTCCTAGGTTTTTGAGATTTATAATGTTTATAAGATTGGGGAATTTTCCATAGATACGATTAAACAACATGGGGGTGCATCATGACATGTTTTGTTAAAACAAATATTTATTTCACAAAAAAAAGGTCCAATCACTAGTAGGGAGTGGGTTTAATTTACCACATATTTCACTATAACCTTAGTGCAATGTCCCTCATATCATGGGATTGCATTTGACCCTTCCACTTAGTGATTGATGATGGGTTGGTATAAACAAGTGGAATCACCTATGTAATTTCACCTAGGGGAAATCCGATTAGGTGTTGAACACCAAAATTATCATCAATTAAATTTTACAAGGCTTTTTCACCAGCCTTTATTATTACCATGGGTTGAACATCTTTAGGAATATATGGCACATTACCTTGGTCATTACTTAAGTTTCACACCAAATGGGGAACTTTTTAATGCACATGTTAAAGGGGGACACTTTTATTTCCATTTACAAAATATGTGAGTTAAAAATAGGCTCCCATATGTATTATAATAGGGTTATGTTTATTTTGAAAACCAAAATATAATTAATATGTGGCATACATTAATCCACAATAATATATATAATGTTTATTAAACATTTCAAGTATTAATTTTTGGTAGGTTCAATTGGTAGATTAGTAAGCAAAATAAAGTTAATAAGTTATTGAATGAACCAATATTAATCAATGAATTAATAAAAAAAATCTTGAATGATTTATAGACGTCTTTGAAATTGCATGTTGCATCTTCATCAAATTTGGTTAAGAAGAAAGGATCATGATGGACCTATGAAAAAAGGAGGTGAAAAACATGTGAATTATATTGATTAGGTGTATATCAAATGTTCTTTTCAAATTCATGAGCTTTTGTATTGTTTCACATTTCTTTGTTAAATCTTGCATGTTCTTCCTATTATATATAGATGCCTCATTTAATTGATGATTATTTTATTGGGTTTAAGGTCTCACATGTATCAAGTTTGTTTGACCTTGTCTTAGCATAATAACTTTATTTTGATTCATGAGCCTCTTTTTATTCATTTCCATCTCTCAATCACAATCTAGATTTGGTTTACTATTTAACTTCCTAAACAATCAATTAACAAGCACATATGTATTTATGAACTATTTCATAAGGTTTGTGAGACAATGTTGTGGGGTCATAAGGAATCAACATCATCAACATGATGTGTAGGGTTAAAACATCACAATACAATTACCATACCCATAGTGTATAATGGATTAGGAATAATTAATTTATATTTTATTGTTATCATGTGAGACATTAAACATATTTTATTATGAAATCATAGGAATTTTTGTTAGGCAAGGCTTCTTATTATGTTTTTATTATTCCATCTATGTATGAAGAAATTGTTGATGATTGAACTTGCATTGCACAACAAGAATCACAATTTCTTTGAAAAGAGAAATTGGCAAAAAAGACCAAAAAGTGGCATTTGCCAACTTGATTAACCAATCATCTTGAACAAGTCGATGTTGACACATCCAATTTGTTTGGGTATTTTTGGTTAGGTTTTTGTAACTCAATTTTTTTATTAGGTTTTTAACCTAATTAAATGAGATTACACAATTAAAATAATATAATTTTGTAATTATTATTTTAAATAAATGCCCAAAATAATAATAATTTGTTGATTTACATATGTACATACTTATCCCCCACAATAATTGATGGTGTATATATATATATATATGTTAACTAAGTAGTTTAAAGCCTAAACCACCTAGTTTAACTAACCTAGGGAACTTGAACTATTTAATCAAGCCAAGTCACCAAGGTTGTGATTTAGATTGCAAATGTGGGGACTTCAACTCTTTATTTCAAACTGAAAAGTCAAATAAATAACCACTGTAGTACCAAATTCATAAGGTGAAATTTTTTGTGAACATATTTTACTAAACATGTTCAATATTTTTACATTATTTCCATAGGTAGATAGGTAAGGAGATATAATATATAGGTTGAAAACGGTAAATAACTAATTGATTATTATTGGTATTGACATATAATAATAATAATAATAATAATAAGTAACATCACATAATTAATTTAATCCAAGTATCACAAGTAACATTGGTTAATATACCTATGTTGACTAAGCTATTATATATAATATAAAAATCTAGTATACATAAGTTAACTATGATAATATAAATATTATACGTAGGCTATTTAGGCATAGGTTAAAAAATATATAGGTTAGTATATTAGATAACCTATATACTTTAAGTATAATTAATGCCAATAATAATGAATAAATAATTTACCTACATACCATATTTGACTCCATGTATTGTTTGACTAAATTCGTGTCTTAATTCTCGACTAGAGGTGTATGTGTTTTGTCTTATTTGATTCCATATTTCAATTGATTACACCTTTGTTCTTGTTAACAAAAGGTGTTCATTTTCTTGTCATATTTGATCAAATTTCACATTGACCAATAATAATAAAAATTCATTTTAGTGAAATGAATGGGTCAAAGAAATGTGTGACTTCAACAACCCAACCCTCTAGTCAAATTGAACAAAATTTTAGTCAAAATGGACAAGGCAATAAAGTTGGACACTTTGAAAAACCATGAATTTTGATAATGTTGGTTAAAATGAATGTTTCCAATTACAAGTAAGCTATATTTGTAATTGATGTTCTTTAGTCCCATAATTTCATGTCGAAGTTGTAATGGAAATTACATTGGCCACAAAATTTTGTTGACCTTGCTTGTAGCAAAATAAATTGTTGAAAGGCATTAAAGTTGCCACTTTTGCATGTATTGATTCATTGCACAAATGATCCATTT
>Ga0209208_10013205_pt1 | contig 10350 bp, 10 predicted proteins | sample S1TSphfallax_3_FD_187694 | JGI IMG/M metagenome (GOLD analysis project Ga0209208, IMG submission 187694) | Host-associated microbial communities from peat moss isolated from Minnesota, USA - S1T2_Fd - Sphagnum fallax MG (SPAdes) (version 2) | ecosystem: Host-associated > Plants > Peat moss >... | reverse complement strand
ATTTTGCCGCTTTTAAACTGAGCTAGATTTAACTCTAAGACTTGCTATATAAGGGATTTAGCATCTCTATGACTATATTATATTTTCTTATATAGCGAAAACTTATCACTTCTTTATCGGGAGAGCCCTGATTTTTTTCTTCCTCGTCCTGAATAGTTATCCACACAAGTAATTCCGTTCTTAATTCTTTAATTCCTTTATTAATAGTTATGCGGTTCCACCCTAATTCTAATTCTGCCAGTCTGATTCCTTTCTTACCTAATTTTTGGACTGTTTGTGCCATAAATTTACGCTTTGTTGCTCCCCTTAATTGACGTGCAGTTTCCTTCAATAATTCTTTTAACGCTTCAGTTAATTTTATGAACACCTCAAACACCTCAAAATTCAACCATTGTTGAATTTACTACAAAAAAGGGGAGTGGGGAAGGGGTCAGGCAACGCCTGACCCCTTCCCCACTCCATCTCTATCTCCGTATCAGAATGGTTATTATACTCGTACTGTGACTTTTTAATATTTTATTTTCTGGAAGTCCCTAAGACATATAAGACATATGATTCCAGGCACTGTTAAGCACAGATTTTCTAATTTTGAAGCAGGAGGGATTTATCTATTCTGCCTCCTGTCTCCTGTCGCCATCAACCATCAGATGATGGTTGAACTGCTAGGTAGATATAGTAAGTTGCCATGGGGATAACTGTGGCAGCAATCAATAATCCGACTACCCAAGCTGTGGCGTTACTCTTTTCAGTTTCATTTGCTTTTTTAAATGTGCCTTCCACCTGGACATTTTCGTTGACTTGGGGTGGACCAGGGTCAGGTTTGCCTGAGAGGACGGCAACTAAGCGATCGCTCACATCAAGAAAAGCTTGATTATACTTATTACCATTGCGGAGGGGGACGCCTAATGTTTCTGCAGCTACGCTCTGGGCGATGGGATCTGTCAGCACTGATTTGACCTGGTCTCCAGTGATGATGGCACTACCGTTAGTTAGGGTGTCAACCACCAGGAGAGTTTGATGGGCTTGGGATTCTTCAGTGGGAAACCATTTGCTAAACAGTTCTTTAGCAAAGCTGGCTGGGGTTTCACCATAGTCAAGACGGCGAATAGTCACAATTCTGGCTTCATTTCCAGTTTGTGTTGCTAAGTCCGCAAGGGCACTGCTAATCTTACCTTCGTTCAAACGGCTAATGACTTCACCTTGGTCTACAACCCAACTGTCTGCTGTTAAGGCTGGGATTTGATAAACACCTGTGGCTAAAGTAGGTGGAGCAAACAACAAAGCAGTTATAATTGTTGTTAGCAAGGGAATGACAAGCTGAAGAAAGTATTTTTTCCGACTCAATAATTGCTGGAGGAGTTGTTTCATAGGATAAATTTAGATGAGAATTATGAATTCTTACAATATTAAAGCGATCGCGATCCTAGAGCCAAGTATCTATTTCATGAGTCAATATTATGCAGATTTATTACATCACCTTGAATAATCAAGAGGAAGCGCGGCTGATTAGTAGGGCATTGCTTGAACAACAGCTAGCAGTTTGCGTCAACTGGTTTCCTATTACCTGTGCATACCGTTGGCAAGGGGAAATTACTGAGGAAGGGGAAGTGGCACTGATTGTGAAAACCCAAGCTGGTTATCGGGTTAAGATTGAACAGTTGATTAGCCAGCATATTAGTTACACCAATTTCATTGCTGAGATCTCTCCTACGTCCATCAACCAAAAATTTCAAGACTGGTTGAATGCTGAAGTACCAGTTATATTGTTCCATGAATAGATCCCAAACCTACATTGCCTTGGCTAAATCTCTAGCAACAGAGTTTGCAGAGACAGCATTAGAACGAGATGTCAAAGGTGGCACACCTAAGGTGGAGCGCGATCGCTTGCGTCAAAGTAATCTTCTCCAACTCATGATCCCTGAAGAATACGGGGGACTGGGAGAAACCTGGATTACTACTTTCAAGATTAGCCGTGAATTGGCTAAGGTTGATAGTTCTATTGCTCACATATTTTCCTACCACAATCTTGGTGTAGTCATTCCCCACATATATGGTTCACCAGCACAGAAACAGCATTATTACACCGAAAGTTCTCGTAATAACTGGTTTTGGGGCAATGCAGTCAACCCACGGGATCAGGGAACAACCCTAACACCACAGGATAGTTATTTTGTGCTCAATGGTAGCAAGAGTTTCTGCTCCGGTTCCTGTGACTCAGACATACTACCCGTAACGGGAACCAATCCACAAACTGGGGAAGTGATCATCCTCGTAATTCCCACGGGGAGAACTGGGGTGAGAGTGAACGGTGATTGGGACAGTATGGGACAGAGACAAACGGATAGTGGGAGTGTTGATTTTCAAGATGTGGTCGTCTACCCTGAGGAGATTTTGGGTTTGAGGAATAATTCCAACTCTATCTTCACTAGCATCCGCTCCTGTATGACCCAGTTAAATATGGCTAATATCTTTCTCGGCATTGCCCAAGGTGCCTTTGAAGCTGCCAAAAAATACACTACCACTATCACCAGACCTTGGGTGACCTCAGGGGTAGAAACTGCAACACAAGACCCCTATATCTTGCAACATTACGGCAATATGTGGGTAGACCTGCAAGCAGTTACCGCCTTAGTAGAACAAGCAGGGGAACTACTGCAAGCTGCATGGGAGCAGGACAAGAACTTGACCGCAACCCAGCGCGGGGCGTGTGCGATCGCCGTTTATACTGCTAAGGTTGTAGCTACCAGAGTCGGTTTAGATATTACTAGTCGCATATTTGAAGTTATGGGTGCTAGGTCTACTGGTGGTAAGTATGGCTTTGACCGCTACTGGCGCAATATCCGCACCTTCACCCTCCACGATCCAGTAGACTATAAGGTGCGGGATCTTGGCAACTGGGTGCTAAATCAGGAGTTGCCAAAACCTAACCTTTATTCCTAATTTATACGAGTGGCTGTTGAGCCTGATATCTACCCTTATGATCAAGGATTAAGAGCTAGGCTCGAAGAATTAGATCTGATTTCTCAAGAAGAAGACAAGAAACTTTAATCTATGATCTGACTTTTCCCGTTATCTTTTCGTGGAGGTTTTGAGGCAGGAGGCTTGCTCTTGCAGTGTAGGCTTCAGACCTACACGGTATTGCTTACTCTGTCTACATTTCAAAGATTTCTGTTGGGAGATTAATTGCAGCTTCTAATAGACATCTCCGACAATGAGCCTGAAACCCTGATGCAGCAAGACGCAGATATTAATTGTCGGAGATGTCTAATGGTTGGGGAATATTGTCTAAATTTACTACATAATCACCATATCTCTTGATATGTCTTGTAATATAAGGACTTAAAGTGGGTATGGGACTGGAATTATTTCCCCTTGTGACATTAAAGTTTGAATTGCCAATGACATATCTACTGTATTCTGCAGAATCACAGCTGTCAGCATAATCTCATGGCTATAAGCCATGAGATTGTCAAACCCATACTCTTTATCCCCATAACCTAGCTTTAATTCCTCTGATTCCCCCACCACATCCAAAAGGCTATTACCCCCATAAATACTACCCCCATCAACCCTTGGAGGGGATTTCTATCCACCCCTGTTACCCAGTCAGGAACCCGATGGGAATATTTTGTTAACTCCCCAACATTAATGATGTAATAACCCCAAACCAACCCACCATGCAACCCAATGGGTAAACCCAACCTCCCCCGACACCAACGTTTTCCCCACACCTGGGTTAATCCAAGTAAAACTAGGGAGGGGAACTGGGGGAGGGTGTGAATAATTGCCTCCAGGGGTTTGATAAAATGGGCAACAGCAAATAACAGTGCGTCTATCCCCATTGCCATAGTGGGGTTGTAATCTCGTTGCAACTCATCCAATAACCAACCCCGAAATAATAGTTCTTCGGCAAAACCTACACCTAAGCTGACTATCAGACCTTCTAAAATTATCTTGAATCCAAAAACTTTAGATTGCTGCCACACTAACCAACCCAAATTACCTTCCACCCCAAATAAAACAAAAACACAAATGCTACCAATAGCCAGGCCCCGTAGCACATCCCGTCCGTTTTTCCCCGTTAGCGCTAAGCCGTAGTGTCGTAGTATCTGCGGTTGTTGGTAAACTTGTTGTCCCCATAGCTTGAGCAAGAAAATAAACTCTACATATAGTAGTACCTCGGTCAAGATACTAACTAAATTAGGGTCACCAACTAATAAGTAAATTGGTACAGCTAGAGGTAACCATAACAGCAATAAAATCAAGATAAAACAACCTAACCGGAGAGGGGCAGGGTTCTCAGCCAGACGAATAAAGTTGATTTTCATCGGGGTATACGTTAAGCAGCACAGTAGAAAAAACTACTGTGGCTTTTTTCTATGCTAAAGGAAGAGTTAAAAGTCATGGGTCCCCACTGACTACTCATCAGGTTCAATTGTGCTAGTTAAACCATGACTTTTCAAAGTCTCGCAGTAGAACTCTGCATGCTCTTGAGCACAGGTAATGACTAGGGCTAGCCCGTTCGTGTGGGCTTCCATCATGATACTGACTGCCTGTGGCTGGGTAAGGCTCGGTACGGTAGTTAACAGGACTTGAACTACGTACTCCATTGAGTTGTAGTCGTCGTTATGGAGCAAAACGCGATACCGAGGCGCGAGCTTGCGGGATGTGGAACGCTTCTCAATGGTTTCGACTGACACTGCTCTTTGCTCTTTTTAATCTTTGATTTACACTCAACGGAGTTGTCTAGCTGATGCTTAACAGTTACTCCTCCTATTTTACAGCATTCTAGATGCTACAGAAAGGATCGGGTACGATTATTTTTCTAATTCAGAAACTCGACTATAGCGAATGCCAGCATCTCCCATGCGGTGAATTGCTTCCTGTAAGCGTTCTCCTGAGACAGTCAGAGCAAGGCGGAAATAGCCAGCACCTGCGGCACCATAACCTTCCCCCGGTGCCACCATGATGCCGCATTTATCAAGGAGGAGGTGGACAAATTCTGTGGTGGAATACCCTAAAGGAACAGGTGCCCAAATATAGAGGGTTGCTTGCGGAGGTTGCAGCGGCCACCCCAGAGATTGCAGTCCACGTACGAGGATGTCCCGCCGACTTTGGTAAATTGAGAGTCTAGATTGCAGTTCAGCTTCACTACCCTGGGAATAGGCAGTGATCGCTGCCCTTTGAATAGCTTTAAATACCCCAGAATCGATATTACTTTTCACCTGGGTCAACCCCTTAATCCCAGTAGCATTCCCCACCACAAAGCCAACCCGCCAACCCATCATGTTAAAGGACTTCGATAAACTGTGAAACTCAATGGCGATCTCCTTAGCACCGGGGACTTGCAGCACACTTGGTGGTTTGTAGCTATCGTAGGCAATTTCCGAGTAAGCATGGTCATGGCAGAGGAGGATCTCATGTTGTTTACAGAACGCCACCAATTGGGCAAAAAAACCTAAATCTGCCACCGCTCCCGTAGGATTATTCGGATAGTTGATCCACAGCAACTTAGCTTTGTTGAGGACTTCTGTCGGTATCGCTTCTAAGTTAGGTAAAAAGTGATTTTCTAGTTTTAAGGGCATAGGAAAGTACTCCCCACCAGCGAAAATCGTCGCCGTCCGGTACACGGGATAACCGGGGTCCGGTATTAGGGTCAAGTCCCCAGGTTCCACGAAGGCTAAAAAGGTGTTGTGAATTGCCTCCTTAGAACCAATGGAAGAGATAATCTCCGTATTCGGATTCAACCCTGTCACCCCAAATCGCCTTTCCATCCATTGAGCCACTGCCTGTCGGAATTCTGAGGTGCCTTGGTAAGGTGGGTAGTTGTGGGTAGAGGGATCGTCAATTGCCCCATGCATTACTTTGACAATATGAGAGGGAGTTGGTTGATCTGGATCACCTACTGCGAGATTGATGATATCAACTCCCTGACTGACTAGGCTATGACGTTTGCGAGCAATTTCTGCAAATAAATAGGGAGGAATTCTGTCTAAGCGTTTAGCAAATTTCATCAAAATTTAATAATAATCCCAATTTAGATGCACATTACCACAGTTTACGCCTAGGGTGGATGAGATCAACAGGAATCTTCCTGGAAGAACCAAGCTTACGCGCTGCCCCCTATAATTATTCTGACTTTTCCCATTATTTTTTCGTGGAGGTTTTGAGGCAGGGGTTTTCGGACTTAACGGGAAAACTCAGGTTCCCATGTTAGCCATAAATTTACTGAGAATTCCACCCTAATTTTTTTGCCACACCATGATGGGAGTAATGTTATGGTAAAGATATATCAAGACTCCTCTAATCAAAAATTAGGGTCTAAGATCCCGTCCATGCTAGGAGAGCCTTAACACCAATTGGCGCTACCATAAGAATGGTCGGAGCAGGGCAATACAGTGACAGTAATCATATTTAGAAATATGCCAGATAAAGTGTCAATAGTTACTGTTGTCAGCAAATAAAAAGTACCCCCAGAACCCAGTAATAACGCTGTTAATACGCCCATGGAAACCCGAATTCTTTACGTTCGCCTTCCCTGTAATCCCATATTTCCCATTGGGGTTGTCTATCTGTGTGATCATGTCCACAAACTCTTCCCCAATATTAAACAGCGGATTTTTGATTTAGGTACTGTGCCACCTTTAGATTATGTTGTAGCTCTGGATGAATGTATTGATGAATTTCAACCCACCCTCGTCATCTTCTCCTGGAGGGACATTCAAATCTATGCACCTGTAGGTGGACGTGGTGGCAACCCTCTGCAATATGCCTTTGAATTTCAGTATGGCAAAAATCCCTTAGTCAAATTGCGTGGGGCATTGGGCGGATTGAAGTTACTCACGAGTTACTATGCAGAACTGTGGCGTAACCTGGGATTAATCAAACGGGGACTCCAACGCGCCAGGAAACATTATGCTAACGTCCAGCTAATTGTCGGTGGGGGTGCTGTCAGTGTATTTTACGAACAATTAGGCAAAAGTTTACCTCCAGGAACCATCGTTTCCATCGGGGAAGGGGAAACACTACTGACAAAACTCCTTAATGGCAGTGATTTTCGGGATGAACGTTGCTATATTGTCGGCGAGAACCAGCCACGGGAACGCCTCATCCATGAACAACCCACCCCACTGGAGAAAACAGCCTGTAACTACGACTACATTGAGAGTGTCTGGGGAGAATTTAACTATTACCTGCAAGAACAGGACTTTTACATCGGCGTACAAACCAAGCGTGGTTGTCCTCACAACTGCTGTTACTGCGTCTACACCGTTGTCGAAGGCAAACAGGTACGGATTAACCCGGCTGATGAAATTGTTGCCGAGATGCGTCAACTATATGATCGCGGTGTTCGCAATTTCTGGTTTACCGATGCCCAATTCATCCCAGCACGAAAATTTATTGCTGATGCTGTCGAACTCCTAGAAAAAATCCTTGATTCAGGGATGACAGATATCCACTGGGCAGCATACATCAGAGCCGATAATTTGACACCTCGGTTATGTGACTTGATGGTGAAAACCGGGATGAACTACTTTGAAATTGGCATTACCAGTGGTTCTCAAGAACTTGTGCGGAAGATGCGAATGGGGTACAATTTGCGAACAGTTTTACAAAACTGCCGCGACTTAAAGGCTGCGGGTTTCCAAGACTTAGTTTCCGTCAATTACTCTTTTAATGTCATTGATGAAACTCCCGAAACCATCCGCCAAACCATCGCCTACCATCGGGAAATGGAAAGGATTTTTGGTATTGATAAAGTTGAGCCTGCTATCTTCTTTATTGGGTTGCAACCCCACACCCATCTAGAAGAATACGCCTTCAAACAGCGTATCATCAAACCTGGATACAACCCCATGAGCCATACCCCTTGGACAGCGAGAAAACTCTTATGGAATCCTGAACCCCTGGGTTCCTTCTTTGGGGAGGTGTGCTTAGAAGCTTGGCAGCGTCACCCCGAAGACTTTGGTCGGGAAGTCATCAAAGTCTTAGAAGAAAGACTAGGTTGTGCCGACTTAGAAACAGCACTTTCTGCTCCCATAGCACAGCTAGCAACCATAGCATAAATTCAACTTTTACAATACCGATTTTTAAATTTCCCTATGCTAGAAGGTTCAATTCTCCAACAGCTAGAAACAGCCCATCGCCATAGTAATAGACCTATTCGCTTCGGGGTGTACTACAAAAATACCCTCGTATCTCTGTGCCATGCCCTAGAAGACCATATTTTAACTGACAAAGGTACACCGCTAGTAATCTCAGCCTTCCAACAGGGTAAATGGTATTTGCAAGAAGCAGAACGATATGCAGAGATAGCTAAGTGTAGCCGGGAAGTTGTCATTATGGCAGCAGCTGATGGCGGTTTTGCCGAACACCCCACCAGCCAACTACCCAATGTAGATTTAGTAGCTCTCAATACAACTGACCCCGTGGCACAGGAGTGGCACCTAATCATTTTAGCACCAACCTACACAGCAATGGTAATTTGTCAAGAGTTATCAGCGACAGATTATGGTAGTGGGGGACTACCGATAACAGACCTAGAGCGCAAATTCTATGGCTTATGGACGCTGGAGCCAGAGTTAGTCAAAGAGACAGCAGAATTGGCCATAGCCCATATCAGAAAATACAACCCAGAGCTAGCCACCAAACTCATCAACCATAAACAGACAATCCATTCGACCATTACCACCCTAGAAAAATTAGGTCCAGTGGTCTCCCGCGTCGTCGATTATCTACAAGACGGACAGGTAAATTTAGCCATCCCTGCCACAACTCGCCACCAATCCCTAGATCGCAACCTCCTGTCTAACGAAATCCAGGCATTTTTGCGAATGGCACAGCTAATGGATCTAGCAAATATCAACAACCCTACAGCCACAGCAGAGATTGTCGGGATTTGCGAAGCAATGGGGCAACTGTTGGATTTACCAGCATGGCAAATTAAAAGACTGCGCCTAGCTGGGTTATTGCACCGGATAGATCCCTTGCAAAAAACTGAAAGTCTTCTCACCTCTGGTACATCCACCCGCTACCGAGAAGATGCCCTCAGTTGCCCCCTGGTACCAGGAGCACAGGTATTGCGGACAATGCCCCAACTGCGAGCAGTCGCCCAAATTATCACCCACCAAACTGAATGGTGGGATGGAACAGGAGAACCGGCGGGCTTAGCTGGCGATGAAATTCCCCTAGAGTCAAGAATTTTGGCATTAGCAGCAGACTTTCAATGGCGAGTCAATCAACAAAAATCCACCACCAAAAGTCCAGCTGAAATATTTGCTCAAGTCTTGGATGAGTGCAGACAGCAGCTATCGACGCACTTTGATCCTAAACTGGTAGATGCCCTAGCTTTGTTAGTTGTAGGGTTGCAACAGGGACTAGACCTACCCCTATTGACACCTAAAATCAGTAGTGGCATCTGGCTAGTTGATTCTCGCTGGGATGGACACAGCAAGATCAGTGAGGAGATTAAAAGTTAACCCAGATGAACATTGAAGCTATTAGATCAGGACAAATCAAACAACTTCCAGGTGTCAAGTTAGAAGATGAGGAACTATCCCAACTGGATTTAAGCCACATCAACTTTGCAGGTGCTACCTTAGCGGGGACAAATTTTGCCGGCTCCAAACTTGAAGGTGGGCACTTTGAAGGGGCAAATTTGATGGGAGCAAACCTTGAAGGAACCGACTTGCGAGCTCACCTGATGGGGGCAAACTTGATGCAAGCAAATTTGGCAGGTGCTGATTTACGGGGCAGCAACCTGCGGGGAGCTAATTTGATGGGAGCCAGACTTGATGGTGCCTCTTTAGCCGGGGCTTTCCTCAGTGGTGTCAACCTGACAAGTGTGAACTTGCAAGACGTTGACTTGCGGGGAGCCGACTTGCGGGGAGCCAACTTAGTACGGACAAATCTCAAAGGAGCAGACTTGAGTTATGCCGATTTGGAAGGTGCTCTTTTAACTGATGCCAATCTAGAAGAAGCAGACCTACGACAGGCTAACTTAGGGGGAGCGAATTTGATGGGGGCAAATTTGCTGTGTGCGGAATTAGAAGGTGCTAATTTGAACGGTGCTAATTTGGAGCGAGCGTGTTTGGTGGGTGCCGTGGTTTAGGGGACAGGGGGCAGTTCATATATATTCGGTGTGGGAGATGAGGCACTGATTAGCAGTCTTTGCCGACTTCAAACTACTGGCGTGGGCAATGTAAGAGGAGATGGTAACCATCTACTGAACTACCCCACAGATAAATCTGGGGGGTTCCAACTTACGACGTAAGTTTCGTGTACCCGTCGTGGTTCCGACTCCTCACGCGCTATTGGATTACTGGACATCCGCTCTATCCCACTCCGAGA
>Ga0209208_10013204_pt1 | contig 10350 bp, 4 predicted proteins | sample S1TSphfallax_3_FD_187694 | JGI IMG/M metagenome (GOLD analysis project Ga0209208, IMG submission 187694) | Host-associated microbial communities from peat moss isolated from Minnesota, USA - S1T2_Fd - Sphagnum fallax MG (SPAdes) (version 2) | ecosystem: Host-associated > Plants > Peat moss >... | reverse complement strand
CATATTATAAAAAAACCATCCAACCGTGGTGAAATCCCCCCCCCCAAAAACAATTTCTTCAACATTGGCGAACTTTTTCTCTAAAAAAATGGTGTTTGTTACAGAATATTCTCTAAAGAAAATTTTAGACGCAGAATTCAGCACAGAGAAATTCACCAGTGGTGACATTCGTGAGATCAGGCGGTGCTGCAGAACTCTCGCAACAGCTTAATCATGCAGGAAATCCAAAGGGAATCAAGTAAAAATTTGGATTGCGTTGACAAACGCAAAAACGATAAAATCTCGCACATCTGAATCTGGTTTTCACCGAATCAAAAATTGGTCTCAGCTGCTTTTGCGTAATGTCTGGGACTGTTTTTGTAAAAGAAAGTAGTGTTTTTTTTTGTGTGTACGATCCTGGTGCCACGCCATAACCGCCCTCTTTCTTTCTTTCAAGAGCTCAATCTGCAATGCCAAACTCGGGCCCCACCCCCGTTGACTTCATCAATTCGCGAATTCAAAAGGGAAGTTTACAACTTTACACGCCAAACTAGGTGCTCTATAAATTTAGAGCTGCCTATAATTAGCAACTTCCAGGCTGGTGAGTTTACTGGAGACTAATTGTTTTTTTCAATTTCCTGATGGAGCAAAGGTGGTGAGATTCCCTAGGCAGTTTTTGACTTAATTGATGACATTATTTGTATTCAGTAAACATAATTGTGACAACAACATTCCCAAAAAAACAGTTCTTTTGTCGTTTGAAGTAAATTTTTTTTTTTTAAAAAAAGAGAATTTATAACAAAATATTCTCTTTTCAAAAAACTATGTTACCTTTAGGTGATTTTTTGACCCAAAAAAATGACTTGTATAATTTTCGCTAATTTTTTTATCCTTTTACCTTTCCTTTGCCTTTTTCTTACATTTGTCTTAGGGTCTGTTTCCAGCAGGGCACTCTCATAAGAGATATGCCTCTCACGAGTAACTTTCCATTACACTTGTTCCATCTAATTGTGTAGACAGTCATCTGATAGTTCTACCGATTAAGAATTGATTAAAAGCAGAGTTGTGTGGAGATCTGAGTCAAACTCTGAATCACTAGAAGATCACATCTGTCATTTTTAAATTATGCGAACATGTGTTCTTTTTTAGTTGTTTAGTAAGTTAGTCAAGAAAAGAATGTTCCTAACTTTCCTAACTAGATTTATCTACATATTTGCTGCGCATTTGCAACCATGCAATAGAAAGTGGACTTCCATGCAACAAGAAATACGGCTCCATTTAGGTGGCTTTCCATTTGGCTGTTGTGATCAGAGCATTGTGCATAATTGTGATGACAACATCCTAGAGCAAACAGAACCTTATTACTATAGGCAAAATATAAAAGTACACGGTAAGATGAACCAGATTCAGATGTGTATAAAATTTCTAGAAGAATATCACTTGGCAAATGCAAAACCATTCTCAATTAATAGGACGAAAATGAAACAAAAAAAAGGTGCAAAAATAGCCGAGATAAATTTTTCAGGGACTTAAAAATCATTCATTTGCAATAATTTGTCTAGTGCATAGTATTACTAGCTAGATCAATATGTCAAAGGATTATCAACTTCATCACAATAAAAATAATCCTATTATAAAATGAATTGAATTTCACTTTTTTTACCAATGACCAATATATGGGATTGGAATGTAGTCACGTTAATAGAAGTCAAAAGTAGGTGTAACCACTATTTATATTTCATATTTTGAAATAACAATTTAAATTGGTGTTGAAATTTTGAATTTTTTTTACATAACATCTTTCATGATATATCGTGGAAACATATGAAAAAAATGGAACTCAAGTTAATTAATAAAAAGTAACCAAAAACATTTAAAAATAATTGTAATGTCCTTGGACATAGAGTAAAAGGATTTGAACCAAGCTATTTATGAAAAAAAAAACCCTTACGTGCCTACTTATTTTTGGTTAATTTGTAATATAAATCTTAACATAGTAATATAATGAAATTTTAGAATTTTAATAAAATATTATTGATTAAAAGCAATCACTTAAGGGGACATCATTGGCTCTTATTAGAATGCTTGAACCCACCTTATATCATTTATTCACATAGTTTTTTACTAAAAAATGATCTTCGTAAGAGAAAAATACCAACCAAATGATGAAAAATAATGGTCATTTTCCTTTTAATCTTTTGTAATGATTTTTGGAACTTTTAAAAAATTTGTATGGTGTATTTAAATCTAATCAAATGCATCCAATGGAAATTGTTAAACATAGATGGAAGCATTGTTTAGGATGAATGCATGGTTGAATAGTTCACTTTTGGTGTCACAATGGTGTTTTTTTATGCATACCCTTTGATCAAATGAATATGATGAAATTAACATATCCTTTGATCTAATTATTGAAAATTAAATTTAAATTAATAATTGTATTATCAAAAATAATTGTATAATTATTTATTGATAAAAATTTCATATACAAAATTTAATAATGAAAATCTAAATCCAAAAATATGGACTAGTCATTTGATTGGAAGATCACAAAATGATAAAATCAATATTGATTTTCATTTCAAAATTGTTACAAATAAAATGGCAAATTCATATGAAAAAAAAAGCTTTTAAAACATCATAATCACTTAACAATTATGAACATTGAATAGCTAAAATTGGACCATATTTTCAGTTCACATGAGTTGCAATTTTGGTTTATTTTTTAATAATTGTTTTTTGAATAGCCTACTTAATACCTTGAATTTGCCAACATTAGTAAATACCTTGGGTCGCACTTTGGATTTCCTTTGATCCCATCGTGAGAGTTTTCATTCATTGATGATAAACATCTAATACCCACCCATACAACATATTTTTGGGCAAACATTGACTAGGTTATTTACCTAAACATCATGACCCAATTAGGGAGATGGAAAGAAATGAAGTCCATAACTTAGGTCATGGTGAGGTGCTAAGGGGACAATAATATATTTATTAATATCTTGGGAAACCAACCATAATGCCTAATCAACATTTTAAGGACATGTAGCCTAAGAGGGGGTCCGAAACTATGAAGATTAATTTTTGATTAATCCATGCTAACACACAGGTATATTGTCAAACATACTTCAAAACAACATTTACAATATTCATCATTCACATGATTGTCATCATGAGACTTTACATTCTTTTCGGATAGGATCACCCACGCACCTAAAGTTAAATATTTATGCAAGAGCTACACCCCAAAGGAATTCATCACACCCACCTAAAGATTTTCTTTTATGAAAATCACTCACCAAAAGATTATAAAATTTCCACAATGATATTCACAGTTATTCTTACATTTTAATTCTTCAAGGCTTCCTATTCATGTATGATACTTTTACAAATCTTGATCCAACTAACAACATGAAATTATTGAAAGCAAATTATGAGCCAAAAGCTCCAATCTTTACCATTTATATACTTTAAGGAAAGAAGTGGATCAATAATCAACCACATTGATTTATATCTATTCCCCATGTATCAAACCAATCATCAAGTGTCACTTATAACTTTTTATCTTTCTATGGATAGGTTTTATATTTTTTGGAGTCTAGGATTTGGTCAAGTCTACATACTTGACCTTCCATTATTACAAACCCAAAATAGTGAACTGAATTATTCATAATCAACACTTATCCCCATAGTCAAAAAATTCTCCTTGTAGAGCCCATGAGGCTCATTATTTTATTCCTCATTTTTATCCATACTATTACCCCATACAATAATACTACTATTTTTAATTATTATTAATTATTTTGTTGTTACAAACCCACTAAATATTGCGAGGTTCTTGGTAATAGAAATTTTTGGTTACAAGTCCATGTTGATGCTATATAATTATTGATTTTGATAAGAACCTCTAGAAGTTTTGGTCCTAGCTCATATTTTGAATTTAAGGAACTCCTTTAATCTATTGCAAAGTCTGAGATACGTTCTTCACAAGAATTTCAAACTCACTGAACTTTCATAACTCGGCTGTGTCCTCATTATCTAGACTGCGAACATAATTGACCTAGCTCCTCCTCTTTTTCATCTTGGTTACTTTCCTTCATCAAGGAATTTCAAGAAATTCAATTACATTGTAATGGATGCAAGCAACCTCCATTTTAAATTGTGCAGTAATGGTAGGCCTAGGTACTTTTTGACTTTTACCTTTTCAGGACACACGCTCCATTATCACAACTGACCTCTTACAGACAATCAGTTGTTGAAATGAAGAGATTTTGACGTCCAGTTTGTGTGAGCTTCATGCCTTGTAAAATAATCCTTTTCATTTTATTTTTCCATTGTACATTTTCTGAATCTGTGGTGTGTTTATAAATAAAGTTTTGTTCAAGCCTGATACTCGATGCCAAGTCCAGAAATAGGCTTCCTTACAGAATACCCATAGCACAACCCAATACAATAATAGGCGCTTTGTCGTCAGCATTTCTCTCATCAGAGTGACATTTGCTGTTTTGTATTCTTCTTGCTGCAGCAACTGGATGCAAAAAAAAAAGGAAAAAGAAAAGAGAAAGCTTTACAAGATGATGGGGATCGCTGAATCTTATGCTTTTTGACTGGATCTCCTGTTTCTGGGCTATCATCAAGTCTACTGGGGATGATTGTGGTTGTTGCATTGTTAGCATGGTCGGAAATTGTCAACTTGTTGAAAATGCACATTGTATTGTATTAGACAGCAAATTTTGTGCTATCTTAATAGGAGAGCCATAGATACACAATTAAGTAATAGCTGGACAAGGAATTCAACCTCCTGCCTCCAGTATATTTCCATCTTCTGTGTAACCCAGGATGTGTATTCTGCATTGACTGAAAGGGTGCTTTTAGAGTAGGATAGTGCCCATGTGAGGAGAGCTCAATTCTGGGGATGCCTGATGCTGAGGGCGTTAGGGTAGAGAGGCCGGTCATAGTACACTTAAGGTAAGGTTTCTTGTCGTTTTGGCAGAAGGGCCCCATTGTTTATGCTGTCCAAAGAGTTGATGGAGCCCTCCTCTTTGCCCATCTGTCGCACTAAAAATTGATGAAAATGGATTAGAGGTGAAAAACTTATGACCTCTCAAAATAAGGAGGGTCGTCTTTACAGAAAATTCTCAATCAAAGAGCTCATAAATAGCCTATTTCCAAACCCCTCAAAAAATCCTAAAATATTACTTTGTTGCCTTTAGAGTTACAAGATGATTTGTAGAGCTTAAGATGGCGATTTCAGAACAGTTTAAATCACTCAATTTGAACCAATAAAAAATGAGAAAGTTATGCACTGATGAAGTAATAGGTGTCAAAATGAAAAGAAATGAAAAAACATATTTCTTTACTGCTCTTTTCTGGCTGCTCCTTTGGCTTTGCATTTCAAAGATGATTTGTAACGCTTGAGAAGGAGCTCCTATAACATTTTAAATCACTCAAAATGAAGAATTGAGAAAGATCGGCCAAAGTGTTCGGTGATGGACCAGTTTACACTACATGGGATAAAAATTGAACACCTTTTTTATTTTGGGAAAAAATTCTCCTGATACCCATCAGATACCCACTAGGTATCATGGGTAAGGTGGGCAATTGCGCTTTACAAAAGCTATACGGCACCTCCACAAGCAATTATGTTTTAGTATAGCCTGCCAGCTTTTTATGCAAGGTAATGCACTTTCCAGGTACACTAAAAGAAATACAGCGATTTTATGCTGCTGTATCTGTTTGTAGTTAGCTAATTAGGTTTAGAATTGGATCAAAATTGGTCTGCTGCAGAAGTTTGATTTATAATTTGATTAGGTCTAGAATTTAATGGTTTGCTGCGAATGTCTAGTTTGGTTAATAATTTGATCTGCAAGTAGACTAAATATTTTATTAAATCTTCTCATGACTAGATCAATTGATAAGTCTAACAAGTCTTGTCTTCTGTCGATCTAGGCTGGCTGCAATCAATCATATACCAGGTCGCAACTTTGCAACAGTTCGACATGCCAGCCATTTGCATTTAGATTGTGCACAACTGCTATCTATAATTGGTACAGAAAAGAAGTGCTGGTGCAAAGCTATTAATTCCTGACTTTAGTGTTGAGCTGTTTCTGGCTGCTGCTGACAATTGTTTCGTTGGACAGTTCTTATTATTTTCACGCTGGGACTTTTCAATTTGTGACTTCTAGGAAGTTGGGTTTGTATGTTTCTCAGGCAATTACTACTAAAAGGAGATCTGACTCCCATACACGATCATTTCCGAAGAAGTCAACAGGTACCAATCTCCTTCTGGGCCCTAATTTGCCCCCATGAAGGAGGAAAATGAATGAACTATGTAGTATGTAACAGGATGAAATAAGTCTAAATTGAACTCATAATTCAGGGGGCCTTGGGCTTGGGGTAAATCCTCTTGGATGGCCAAACATTGGAATGCCTGTTTTCTTGGCACTGAAGCCCGGCTTGGGATGATGACAAAATGTTTCTAATCTTTCATATCCGGTACAGATTTTTTCTTCTCAATTTCTTCCTGATGGAGCATCCCTGGGCAGATTTGCATTTAACTGGCAACTCTTTTCCAGAGAACTCTTAAATATATATAGCATGTAGACATGAATGTGATGACACCCTCTCCCCCAAAAAAGCAGTTTTCAGTCTCAATTTGGCGATTGGTTCCTTTCCAAAAAAAAGAATTTGTGACAGCATATTCCCTTTTCAGAAAACTGTGTCACCCAGTGTTTTTCTTTGGCAAAATCTAGACCTGAGAAATATGATTTCAACCTGTACAAAGGATTTTTCATGGAAAAAAAAAGACCCAAATTTGCCTGATTCCAAAACACAATAAAAACCTAAATCGTCAGATTTTTCATTAGAAGTTACAATAGGTAGTAGCCAAGGATGTAGAAGGATTATGGTTTTTTTCTACTTTCATATCTAGTACGCAACCAAATGTATCTATATCATCTTATGGATGATCACTGCTGCAGCTTCATCGCAAAATTTTAAAAAAAAGGGGAGATCAGTCTTCGTTTTTCATTTTGGACAAAAAGACTGATCCTATCTTCACAAAAAAAGCATGATCAGTGGTTTTTCTTCAATTTTCTGAAAGAGTAAGTGACAAGCATCCCAAGGTAAATTTAAGATTTATTGAGAACAGTTTTGAAAAAGTTGTTGAAAGTTTTCTCAAGACAAATATAATTTAGTGGTCATAGACTTTTCAAGTAGGCCTAAAGTGGTTTTAGTTTTTCAAAAACAAAATTTTCTCTCATTTATTTGGTGAATTTTTTTTGTAAAAGGACCACACAAATTTTGGTACTAATTATTTCTGTTTTAAAAAACATTATCTCCAAGATGCAGAAATTCACCACAAAATGTTAAAGAAAAACTCAGCATGATAGAGTAATTTGATGCTTATTCGTTTTTTTTCATTTTTGTGATGTAGCTAATTTAGTTGCCATCATTTATAATTAGATTTCACCAAATTTGATTGTAAACTATAAAGAAGATATGAAAGAAGAAAAATAAAATAAAGCATCCTACTGTATTCTTGGTTACCTACTGAAAGTTTGGAACTTGATATTTGCACTTGGGCTGTTTACTCATTTGGGAGGAAAAAATACAATTCAGAACCCCAATTTTCACTTTTACAAAATTTAGGTCTATTTTTTAAATGTGACAACTAGCAAAAGTTCACCATGAAAAGAAACATTGCACCCTTGGTGCACCCCTAGAGTAGATTGAATCAGTGCTTTTTTCAATTTGTTAATTGTGGAAGAATGCCAAAAACCAAAAAAAAACCCCAAAAAATACATTTAACATTGGGAAACACTTTTTTCCAACTTTTCTAAAGACAAGTATCACAAAATAGAGAAAACGCATTCCCCTCTTTTCCTTCCCCCATTAGTCAACCCCCCTTCACAATTGTCTTTAGGTAGCTTAAATTTCATTTAAACAACTTGAATAGAGCCCACCCCCATGACTAGGGCCAGTAGCCTTTTGATTCAGAAACCATTATTTACAAAATGCCCCCTAAAGCATTTTCTTCTCTCTCAATGTGAATGTGGTTTGGTGGGGTGTCTGGGTGTGGTCTTTTTTATGCAATATTAATAAAAAAAGAGAAGCAATTTTTTTGAGAATGGCCTTGTAAGTTGTAATCCAAAAAGAATAGCAAAATAACTAAGACCATTTTTGCAAATTGGCAAATTGGCAAATAGAGTGTCCACTTTATTTTAATATGTTATAGTTTTCAATAAAAAAACCTTCATCCCAAAAACTGAGTTTAGGGTTGAAGTGGAATATGAAATGGTTTGGACTTTTTGGTGGCCTTTTTCCGTAGAACATTAAAGTCAAATGAAAAAGTACTTCCAAAGGTTTTGGGTGCCATCATCCATGTCTTGGAACAATTGGTGGTTGTATGTCATGAACTTTGTTGTCCCACTAAAAGTTCACTACCTTAGAAAAGTTTAGGTATTGGTTGGTAAAACTATTTATAGTATCTTATGATAGTTGGAACTTGGAACAAAATAATTCACAAGATCGCTTTTCAGACCTTCCAAAAATATATATATATCACTATAGTCACACCTAGAACCAGGTTCAGTGTCAAAGTTGCTCACCATGAATTAACCAACTTCAATTTTACTAAAGGACACCATTTCTAGTTGGAATGATATGATACCTGGAATGAACTGGAAGAGCTTATACCTGATAATTTTTGGGTTCAATTACAAGTGGAATAAGATTGGCCATCTTCATAAGCTCTTCTTTCTTTCTCTTTTTTGGTTCAATAAATGGTTTGTAGCTATTGTAGAGGGGTATATAGGGGGGCACATGACATGTTTGTTGGATAATTTTTTGAAAACTTGGTATTCTTGATTCTTGAAAATATTAAATCTACGTAGTATAACAAGCAACTCAGTATGAGTCACTTTTCATTGTGAGTTGAAATATAAGCATGAGAGATAATGAAACCATGTGACATAGTTAAGTATTTTGAACGCAAAAATAATTGATATATCATATGTCAAAAAGCCTCCATTACATTTTTCACACTCAATATGTGCATTATTCAAAATGGATTCAATCAATTTTCATGTTTAGTATCTAATGTGCATCAAGAATCACTTGACCAAATAGGATCAAGTTATGATTTGAATACCATTGCACTTTGATGAAATTTAAGTTTCATTCTATTCAACTTGCATTTGGCTTCATTTTATTGTGCAATTATGTTCATAGTTTATTATAATCTTCTGTACTTTTGCCTTTGTTTCGAGTTAAAAGTCTTTAGTTATGCTACTTGCTCCTATTTTGTAAGGCTATTCATAATGCTAAATAGTTTTCAAAACTTAGTTTTCAAAACTAAATACTTTTGAAATTGTTTGAAATTGCATGAGTTTGCCTCTTGAGCATGTCATTAGTCTCCCACTTAAAGCTTTTAAAATATCTATTGAATTTAGTGAGTCACTCTAATTTATATTTCAAATCAATCATTTTCATAATTTAAATATTATCTCATATGCTTGGAATCTACAATGGGGTGAAAGCATGCTTTAGGAGATTAACTGGACTATTATAATCATAACTTTTCTAGATTGTAATTGAACTTAAAATGTAAAGCCATACTCAATATTAACATTATCAAATTTTTAATTATCCATGTTGCAATAAAATTCAATAAAAATCATATTTTAAAGTACAAATGAATTCTAAGAAAACAATGAACTCCTAATGGACTTTTGAAATGATGTCACTCTTTTTGTCATGCAAATAAGACGAAAAATGTGGACTCAAAAAGTATGTCATAGTAATGTCAAAATATTAAAAAATTTAAATCACCATCAAATGAGGAATGTAAGAATAAAATGCATTGAAACTTCATCAATATGTGGAATTTTGATTTAATTTTTTTAAATGCCATATTTTTCATCATTTTTATGAAGTTCATTTCATATTCTAGTATTATAAATTTCACATGGATTTTTTGATAATGACATTTTTTGGGATATATAAAAGGTGGTCAACCAAAAACTTTAATTAAAAGCATAGGGGATAAAGGTGCCAACAAAATCAAAAGAGCCAAAGGCACTAAGGTAAAAATCATTTTTCAAGGATTGCACGTATGATAGTATTCATGTGTTTGTTTATAATCTTAAATTTTGTGTTTTTCCTTCCTATCAATTTATCACTATGTGTTAGGTATAAATTATATATTTTGATTCATTCTTGATCTTATATCATGTATATTATGATTGGTATTTTTCCCAACAACAAAAAGAATATATTTTTGTTGAAGCCACACTCAACATTTATGACTTTTAAGGCCAAAAACACATTTGAACCAAATGAATTTCTCCAAGTTCAATTTTTTATATT
>Ga0209208_10013201_pt1 | contig 10351 bp, 5 predicted proteins | sample S1TSphfallax_3_FD_187694 | JGI IMG/M metagenome (GOLD analysis project Ga0209208, IMG submission 187694) | Host-associated microbial communities from peat moss isolated from Minnesota, USA - S1T2_Fd - Sphagnum fallax MG (SPAdes) (version 2) | ecosystem: Host-associated > Plants > Peat moss >... | reverse complement strand
AACAAAAAAAAATTTTGAATTTCATTTATTCAATAACATTTCAATGATCATTTTTTTGGAAAAAAAAAAGTTTAATAAATGGATAAGATTTTTGTTAATATATTAATACTACTTTATACTAAGTTACTTTCAATTATTATGTGACTAAATTTTATTAATTTAAATTATTTCACCCTACATTATTTACGATTATTTATAATTATTCTCAATTACTTCTGGCTATTTTTGGATATTTCACCTTAGGCTATTTTCAACTATTGTATTATAAGTTTTTTTGGATATTCTATGTTATTTTTGGCTATTATAAATTATTTCAATTTAGACTACTTACAAGTATTATAAGTTACTTTTGGCTATTAAAGGTTATTTCACCTTATGTTATTATTAACAATTCTAGGTTATTATAGGATATTTCACTTTAAATTATTTTTTTTTATTATAAATTATTTCACCCTAGATTATTTTTAGCAATCTTAAGTAATTTTAATATATGGATATCAGTTGTTATTTTATTAGGGTTATTAATGGCTATTAATGGTTATTCTATTAATGGCCATTCGTGGTTATTTTATATTGGTGGCTATTTTATTAATGGCTATTGGACGCTATTCTATTAATGGTTATTGGTGCCTACTCTACTAATGGCTATTGGTGCCTATTATGTTTGTTGTTATTGGTGCCTACTTTATTAATGATTATTGGTGCTTATTCTATTAGTTGTTATCGGTGTTTACTTTATTAATGGCCATTGGTGTCTATTCTATTAGTTGTTATTGGTGCTTATTAGTGTTTATTCTATTAATGGTTATTGGTGCCTATTCTATTAATGACCATTAATAATTATTCTATTGGTGACTATTTTATTAATGGCCATTAGTAATTATTCTATTAGTGGTTATTCTATTAATGATTATTGCTTATTATTTTATAAATGATTATTGGTTGTTATTTTATTAATGGTTATTGTATTAATGGCTATTGGTGGTTATTCTATTAATGACTATTAGTGGTTATTAATGATATATGATATTAATGGTTATTGGTGGTTATTCCATTGTAAGCCATTAGTGGTTATTATATTATAAGTTATTGTGGTTATTATATGTTATAGTATAATTATAGGTGATTATTATATTATAAATTATTGTTGAATATTTTTTGTTATAATATCATAAGCTCTTAGTAGTTATTATATTGTAGGGTATTTTAAATTATTTTTCATACATTATTATTTTTTATTCTAAGTTATTTTACCTTAGGTCATTATATTTTATTTTAAATTATTTTAAGTTATTATACTTATGATAAAATAATTTATAATAACATAAAGTAAAATGACCTTGAATAACTTAAAGTATAACTTGAAATAACATATATTAATTAAAAATAAAATAACCTAAAGTGTAGCCTAAAGTTAGTTGAATAATTTAATTTATAATAATTTAAAAGCTTATAATAAGGTAGTTAAGATACCTTAAGGTAAAATAAAGTATAATAGTTTAGGGTACAATAATTTATAATAGCCTATAATAACATAAAATATAAGTTAGAATAACGAAATTAACTTAAAATAATATAAGGTATATCATAAAGTAACATAGATAGAATTTTTTTAAAAACATAAAAATAAACCTATTTACTATAGTAAATTATAATAGTGAATTATGTTAATTAGTAATGAAACATGATGTCTACATAATGATATTATAATGAAATAACTTTCACCAAAGTGAAATCAATAAAATGCAATGAAATTATTTCACTTTTAAAGTCCCATAGTGATTTAAGTTACTAAATTGCACGCCACTTCTGTAGTAATGCGAAGACTACTAAATAGCCTATAACTAAGTAATGTAAGCTTTTTAGGTAGGTATATTAAGTGACTTACGTTTATTAAGTAGACATATTAGCAATGTACATAACCTACTAACCTAGGCCTATTATAAGTACATAGATTAAACCTACTAAGAAAATAGCATAGGCCACCTAGCTCAATTAAGTATGTAGCCCAACCTTGGTTATCGAGGTTTACCTGGTAGCTATGTACATAGCGTAAATCAACTAGGCCTAGGTACGTAATTTATCCTAGGCTACCAAGGTAGGTAACCTAACTTAGTATTAGGTTGGTAGCTTAAATTTAGACCTACTTAATAGGCCAAACTACCTACCGAATATGTTTAGGTTAGATCTATTAATAAGCTAATAAATACCTAGTAGGCTACTAAATAACATAGGCATTGGTAGCTTACTAATTAAGTATAAACATAAACCTAGTAAGTACCTACATTAGAAGAAATCCCCCAAAATGCAACCAATGCATTTGTAATTACGTGCAACTAATTGTCATTTGCAAATAGCTCTTACTGGTTTTACAACTATTTTGCACCCTTAACCATTCTTGCAACTATGCTACAATTACATTTGCAACTAATGACTTCTTCATTTTACGCTCTAAAATTCTTTTCATCTATGATCATGTCCATATGTCCCATTAATTATAAATGGAACCAAATTTAGTTGCACCTCTAGGTTGTCAAAATAACCTTCAATGGTATACATAGGTGTATTAGAAAACTTTTGAAAGGTATGTGTACTTTTGTCAAGTTATATTAGGGGTATAATAAGGGTATGTTTTGATTGGTGTATTTATAAAATTGTGTTTAAGCAAAATAACTACCTACGTACCTATATATCCGTGTTTACCTACCTAGCCTAACCTACCAACCTATCTACTTATATATTTACCTACATATTTAACCTAGGTTACCTACCTAATGTAAATTATTATCCACTTATTAATGAATCAATAACTAATTAGTTAATTCATTTTTTAATTTATTATTAATCTAATAATATTCTAACTATTAATAAATTTATTTATGAAATATTTCATCAATAATTTATTACTGAAACATTAATTATTTAATTTTTCAGTTATTTATTTGAAAAAATTTAATTCATTGATGAAAACTTATAACTAACATGTTGCTACTTATTATTTTTCTTTATTTATTATTTAAAACTATTAATGAATATTTATAACTAATAAGTTGGTTATCTCATTATTAATCAATTAAAGTTTTAGTCATTATTTATTTATATTTATGAAAAAAATGGAAAATTATAATGAATAAGTTTGGTATTTATTTATTACATAGATATTAATTATTGATTATTTAATATTCTAGTTATTTATTTGACTATTTACCTTCCTAAATATTGATTTTTAATTCATTTTGACCAAAATCCATAAATGCCACATGGCATATTGGTATTATGCCATGTGTCATATAAAACCATTTAAATTAGATGATGAGGATCCATTATCTTGTTTTGAAACAATTTTTTAAAAACCTTTTTCAACTCCCACATGTCATTACATATGTTGCTGATTTTTATGGTAATATACATATGGTATACAATAGTATATGAATGGTGAAATATTTGTTGACCATTGGCTTCATCCACACTTGTAATTAGTCTTTAATGCAACTTGTATATTGCAACTAAACAAATTTTAATAACAAATGTCTTTTGTAACTAGAAAATAATTGCAAACGATAATTCTTTTTTTCCAATTTTCCTCTAGTGTTATAAGGCCAAGTAGACTATAACCTACATGTTACTTAAGTACGTGCATTTACTAATAGGTACTTCCTACCTACCTAGGTTAACCTATCTATAGCCTACTTAATTATGTAAATAGTGTAAAGGAATTCAAGTTAATTTAATGTAATATGTTGAAAAAAATTCATAGAAGTTGATTACAATATGTTTGTCCAAAATCATGTTCATTATAATATGTTGTCCAACAAAAATCACCTTATGGGGTGCTGGTGCAATGGCTAAAAACTTTATTTTTTTATGTGAAGGAGAAGAGTTCAAATCCCCACAGTTGCAATCTAGGTTACTTTGGCTACTTAGGTGACCTAATTTAGGTTCTGAAGCCTACTAAACCATTTAGCCTAAACTACTTGGCCTAGCCTAGGAGGTGTGGTTTAGCCTAGGTGACTAAGCTAAGTGGCCTTGCTTGGGCCTAGGGAATAAGGTTGGTAGGTAAATAAATGATTTTTTTGTGTAATTAATTATTAGGTTATTAATTAGGTAGGTAGGGTAAAATAAGGTATGTGATTAATTAATTAATATTTTAATATAAAATTTAAATATTTTAAATAATAATAATATTGGTCATTGCCCAAATTATATTATTGTCACGATGGTTCAATAAAAAAATTAGCCAAAAAGACCTAGTCAAAATGGTCGAATTTAAAACAACTTGTTTAAAATTGCATTTTGGTCAAGTTGGACATGGGGCAAAAAACCCATATGGGTGGTTTTTTTATTAAAATTCCTAGTAAAAAGTGCCATGACTTCTTGCAATGAAATTTAATTTCAAGACATGAAAAATCAAGTGTGTGACAAAACTAATTGACAACTTCAACGTATAAACATTGAAGTGAAGTTTTGCAATTATTTCATATGGCTTTACATATTTAGCAGTGAAATGTGGGGCCAATCCATTATGGATTTTGAAATCCTTCATGTTTAATTACATGTGTTGCCAATTGTGAGCCATGGATTATAATACCACAAATTGTTAAACTTTAGTTCCATAATTTCCTTAATATTCATGATTTGAATCCTTATAAACCTACAAGTAATAATTATTAAAAGTTGAATTACCCTTTGGATATTTCCAAGTGTAGAGGACTTTTTTATTTAAATTGATGCAAGGCTTAGTTAGTTTTAGGACCTAGTAAACCTTTTAAAGTACATTATCCTTTTATGTTGTAAATAGGGGAAAGAGGATGTAGAATTAAATGTAATTTTACTGATATATTGGGAATACAAGCCCATAATTAACATTAACATTTCACCATGACAATATTAAATTAGTTGTAGAATAATCTTCAAGCACTAATGATGTGCTTATAAGATTTATAGGATGTCGTCATAATGCATCCTTATTCAGTTTTCATTTCTATCAAACTCCTAAATAGAATCAAGATCAAATTTAATTATTAACATTTTCACTTGAATAGCCTCAAGTGAATTACAACTTAGTAAATGACTTAAAAGGGATAGATCACAATTACAAAAAATCTAAAATTTGACAAATGATGCGAGCGAGGTATATGGCTCAATGCTCCATGGAAAGGGGGTTGATTGGGCCTCATAGCCAATGATAATGGCCATCACCGAGAACCCAAGTTCAACAATGAAGATGAACATCGTCATCTTCACATTGACACTCTTCAAACCTTTTTGGCGCAGCAAATTTTAAATAGATTGCAAAGGTGTGTGGGTTAGGAGACAATTGACAATCCCATGCCGAACGATTGACTCGAGTGCGCACCACTCTCATAGACAGTTTTTCTTCGCACAACCATTGATAAACATTCACGTCAAGCAATGTTTCTTCAAGTTTTTCCTATTCTATTGGTGTAACTGCAAGATTCAAGGGCGTAGTAACATCATCCACCATAACTAAATTTTTATTTGCATCAACAAAAACCGAAGGGTAGTCGAAACAATTTGGCACTTACATTCGAAGGGGGTCGTTACCTTTAATCAAAAACTTAAGGTAGGTGTGAGGCGTGGTAGTGACGATGGAACTTCGTGAGAAGCCCTAATATTGACGGTGGATCTAGAAGTACATGGGAATCCTTGTAATTCCAAATTTCATTCTAATTTACTATGTACTACATAATTAATTAGTACACGGTAAAGAATAACTAAGGAATATTAAAAGGGTAAATGGTGCACGAGAAAGTTATTACTACCATTGAGTTGATTTAGTCAAATGGGAACTCAAATATGTTCATTTATTACTATCAATAAATTATCCTAGTAGTTAGTTATTTATAATAATTAGGATGAAAAAGTAGGATGTTAAAATTGAACGGACAAAATTGACAATGATGGAGCTCAAGAACCCCATCAAGATGTCCAAAATAAGGAAAAGGATGAGTCCTCCAATTCCATTAGTCATGAGAACTATCATCCTATTTAATTGGAGGATAGAATCTTCCTCGTGTTTCATTGGGCATAAGGATTCTCATCCTAAATTCCATAAGAGAGAAAATCATTCTTGATTCTCATTGGTTCATAAAGGATGAAAAGACCATTGATTGGAAGGAAGGATTTCCAAACTTCCATGGGACAAGGAGGACAAGTTCAAGGAGGGGTCATGGAGGCTTACCAAAGGGAGAAGGGAGTATCTTGCGTTTTGGGAAGGAAAAGGAAGAAAATGAGTGTGTGAGAAAAAGATTAATTCTTATGTGTGGAAAGGTGTTGTTCATGGGAAAGATGTGTGCAAACAAGAGCATGGAAAGAAGTTGTTTGTAGTAAGTACTTGTAGTGGAGTTCATGGAAGGATTTCCATGACAAAACCTCTATATTTTTATTTAAAATAGTCGTTCCTCTCAAATCCACCATTGGATTTGTGTAAAACTTTACACAATTTTAGTTTAGGAGGTGTAGAAGGTTCTCTCAAAATTTCAAGATCATCGGGTTTGTTGCAAGGGAATTACATTTGCCGGAAGTGGAGGGGGTTGAAATTGTCTATTTTTCCCTCAAATCTAGTCAAAATAGTTTTTAGCTCCGAGGCATAACTTTTGATTTAAAAAATAAATAAACTTATAAGATTTTGTAACATTGCTCCTTTTTAGATTAGCTCTTCAAAAATCTAATGCATGTTAGATTAGGAGGTTGTATGAAGATGTTATGATGAATGGAACAAAAGAGGTTCAACCATCAAACGTGAACATTGAATGAACATCAACATAATGCTTCTTCACATTCCTTCATGGTGAGTTATGATTCTCCCACAATGTCTTTGTATTTTCCAAGTGGACACAACACATTATATTTTTAATGAACTTCATTACATTATATTGAACCACCTTTACTTGTTAGACTACAATTACATGGTAGTTCCACTCCCAAGTGGGTTTTGTGAGTGCATATCTTCATGTGGAAGGTGTGCAAGAATTCCTCACATCCAACCTCAAATTCCACATGCTTGTTTATTTTGTTATCATGTTTTTCATATCACTTTAAGGCTTTTTTAAGAGCTTTTGGCTTGGGCATACAATTCGTTTAGCCTTTTTACCATTTTTACAACTTTTTTGGAATGGTCCTTCTTCCCCATGGGGATGGCTAGGTCCATAGGCTTCTTAGTTTTTTTACCCAATGCAGGTTCAACACATGGACATTTTCATCACCATGTGCATTGTGGAATTATAATAAAATTTTACCAAGCCTAGATGGTCACCCTTTATGATCAACATCCATGTAATTTTTGAGATACCAATTTTACACCCCATTGACCTTTTTCATTTAGCCATTCGTTTATGGGTGAAATGTTGTAATAAATGATACCCCATCCTTCGAAAGAAATGTCTCCAGAACTTGGCTATGAACTTTGCATCATGATTGTTATTAATTATTTCCATTTTATCAATCCTTCCTTTAGGGTTATGCCCTTATTTTCCATTTTGTTAACATCTCCATAAATTAGTGTTGTGCGAAAGGGTCTACCACATATGCTTCCCTTTTTTTTTCTTTCTAGGCTACTTTCGTTTACAAAGACCCCCCCATAGATATTGAATCTTGGAGGAGGGTTTTCCATGGTACTCCTCCTTCTGACTTAAGGTTTATGGCAGCATGATATCATAACTTAATTTGTGGATCAATTCCACATCCATCAATGCCATAGTGTCATGCCAATTTGATTGTTTTGCCATGGCCCTTGGTTGTGTCTTGAAGTATTTTAACCTAGACACATTGTTCGTGAATACTTTCGTTTTGTGTGTCCCAAGGTAGTGTTGTCAAGTCTTCAAACAATTGACCACGACATACAATTCCATTTCATGAATTAATCAGTTCAGATGGGCCCCTAAGAGCTCTTGTTCTCAAAAACTATCAAATGCCCCTCCTACATGAGGACACTTTGGATGACAAACTCATTTGCATAGTGTGGAATTTAAAAGGTTTTGTGAAATCCCAAAAAATTAACACTAACTTGTAAGGAGGAAAGTTTATGCTTCATATTTTCAGATGCCTTTTGATTTTTATCAACCCATTCAAAGGACAATTCCCTCTTCAAGATATTTGAAAAGGGCTTTGCCACTTGCAAGAATCCCTTGATGAAATTTTAATAAAAGTTTGCAAGACCAAGAAATGATATAATTCCTTTGGTCATAACCGACGTTTGTTAGCATCATATGGCTTTGAACTTTCTTGGGTTGGGTTTCATTCTTGTCCAAGATAACACATGCCCAAGGAAGTTCACTTCTTTTTAAGCAAATTCATTCTTCACACAATCACAAATAACTAGTTTTCCTTCAGTTTCTTTAAGATGTACTCCAGGTGTACCACATGTTTTTGTACAATTTTGGAGTACATGAGAATGTCATCAATATTAATGAAAAAAAATTCATCCAAATTTTCATGAAAAAAGGAATTCATCTAGGTTGTGAACATCTATGGAACGTTACACAACCCAAAAGGCATGACCAAAAACTCATACAATTTGTACTTGGGTTCACACTATCGCCTTTTCAACGTTCTTCTATATTATCCAAATTAAATAATACCCCAACTTAAATCAATTTCATTAAAAATATCTTGCCCCATTGAACTCATTCAACAAGTCATCAATATGAGGTAAAGGGTAATTGTTTTTCATACTCACTTTGTTAAGTCATAGTAATTCAAACACATTCTTGGCTTCCTAGATCCCTTTTGTCCATAAACACAATAGGTGCCGCATAAGGCGACTTGTTTTGTTTAATATACCTTCAATTGAGGAGGTCATTAATTTTTCTTTTTAGTTATTTTAGTTCTTTTTGGTTTAACCTATAAAATGCCTTAGACAATGGAGCTAATCCAAACACCATTTCTATTTTATGGTGAATGTTTCTACAAGGAAAAAGGGATTTAGGCAGGTGGTCTAAAAGTGTCCAAAACTTTATTAAGTGAATCTAAAATATAATTGGGAACCTACTTGGTCACTTTTGGCTTTGCTTCCTTGATTCACTTTGCTTCAACAAAACTAAGACCTAGATAATCTTAATTCTTTAAGAACTATTAAATTGATGTTGACATTCACCAATGCAAATTTATATCCCACATCTAGGTTCATTAACTTAAACCCCAAGCTAGCACAAATTTTAATTTTTTGTCTGTTACCAAGAATGTGAATTTGTAGGCATCCAAAAAGGTACTCCCTAAAATGGCTTCAAAACTATGTAAGTTACATAAAGTGAAGTTTTCAAAAAGTTGAACTCCTATAGTGAATAGTTATACTCCTAGTGTTATTTTAAGTGTTGGCTTTGCTACTCCTTGTGCCATATGCACCAAAATGGAGTTATCTACCTCCTTAGTTTTGACTCCCAAGTGTCTTGCTATCTATGGAGTCATGAAAGAATTAATTGCTCTTAAATCCAAGAGACAACACACATTCTTGTCATTACTCACACAATTTACTTCAATAAATTGGAGATTTCACCCAAGGCATTTACCTTGGATTTCAAGTCCCCTTTGAAGGGTTTTTCAACCTTGGGTGGAAACTTCAATCACTCAAAGTGGCTTTGAGTAATCCTTCACCAAGTGACCATGAAGGTCACAATTAAAGCACTTGACCTTCAAGAGGTCCCCCTTCACCTTCTTCCTTGTGGGCTCCTTAACCTTTGGCTTGTTTTTATTTTAGGCATTTGACTTGTTCCACTTTCATTTGTTCCAAAAGCATTTGTTGGAATTACTTGAGTTTATTTTTTTAATAACTTGATTTTTAGGGCCATTATGGCAATGATAAGGCCCACCATCCGTTATCCACCCCACCAACTTTATCAACTCTTAACACATTTCTAGGGTGTCCCAACATTGGAACACTAAGGTTTATGCCCAAGGCTAAAGGCCTTGTGGAAAAATTAATTTTTTGGAAAGTCTTTCTTTGATGGGTACAAAGGTCAACTTCGTGTTAAACTCTTGCACATATTTTGTAAAAGACATGTGCCTTTTATTTTGTTACAACTTTAAGAACTGCACACCATCTTTGAAGACTTGGTGGGGTAGCGTGAATCTTTCATTGAACCGCAATTTAAATTGTTCCTACATCAACATGGTGAACAAATTCGACATTACCTGCTCTTGCACCATTCACCAATCCAACACATGGTCCTTCAACAACATTTGGGTGGAACAAAACCATTCCACATCTAATGTATATCCTTGTGTTTCCATGAAAGCCTCCACGTGAACAAGCCATTGGTGAACACATTGCACATTGCACAGTTTTTTTTTGGTGGGGGGGTGGGTTTAATTCTTGCATCTAATAATAATATCA
>Ga0209208_10013200_pt1 | contig 10352 bp, 7 predicted proteins | sample S1TSphfallax_3_FD_187694 | JGI IMG/M metagenome (GOLD analysis project Ga0209208, IMG submission 187694) | Host-associated microbial communities from peat moss isolated from Minnesota, USA - S1T2_Fd - Sphagnum fallax MG (SPAdes) (version 2) | ecosystem: Host-associated > Plants > Peat moss >... | reverse complement strand
TATGTCAAAACCTTGGAAGAGCACAGCTTCAGAAGTGAATTTTGTACCATGAACCTTCTTGCAGATGAGCTTGAGTTGGAAGGTGAAGCACAATCACCATGCCAACTGGTTGCCACTTGAGACACGGGATGATCAGGTGAGGTAGAAACTTGAGACACATCCTCATTCCCACTCAAACTTGTGGAAGGAGTGTCAGACATAGACCTGTACCAAGAGTTCATCAGCAAGCTCTGGGTGTGGAGGTCAGATCTTGCTAGTCCCCACTTCTGTAGCCAGCACATCAAAACCTGCAACAGCCATCCTTTTTGAAATATCCTTTTCTTGGCATGCTTGCTCAGTTTGTTGTATGAACATGCCATTCCTCAAATTTGGCATGCTTGCTGACCTGCACCTAACAGATGAACCGGTTGATAATATATTTTCAAACAACATTACAACTTCAACAGCTAGAATCCACCTGTCCAAGTGCCAATGGGTATTGTTCCTGATGGAGCTAAGTGCATTGTGATTCATGTGAGAAGTTGAACATGCCAGAAGTCAAGGACCAATTACCTCCATGTCTGCTCAGGCACTGCAAGTGGAGAGTTGAGCTCAGGTTGATTGAAATCCTCTGAGGTAATTAGTCCTGTGTGACTTGGGAATTGTATCGAGTTGCCAACAGCAGGCTGGTAGGATGAAGGCTGAGTGAGTGAAGCTGTGGAGGAAAAGTGGGTGGTAGGCGTTTCACTTTGTGTTGCTGCAGAAGTTGTTTCTTGCATGCTTGCATTGCTTGGAAATTCCAGAGGAGGAGCCATGATCTTGTTAGACAAGAAATACTGTATCTGTTCCACAAGTGGCAAATTCTCTGTTGCCTGCATTCCACCAGTAAAGAATCACACTTCATGAGACCCGCACATATATTTTACAGTTGGCAATTCCTGTCCTCTTGTTATGATGCACATGTAGTCTCTACTTAACTGGAAATTCTGCAAATATGGAAATGAATTTGTGAACTTATTGGCATGAGTGATCTTGATGCTCAAGTTCAACAGTTGCAAGTCAGAGTGATTGGTTAAATGATGCAGGTGCATTGTGAAGTACATGACTTAACAAGGCTGGTGGTTCCAAGCTCCAGCACGCTGTCCAAAAATGGAATGCATAGCACAGTCTGATCCAACCCCCACAATCAATGTCCCCTTAGTCTTAATCTGCTCACAATGTCATCTGAAAACTCTATATTCACAATTCTCTTCTTCCATCATGGGCATTTTGTCTTGCAAACTGACTTAGATCATCCTAATAATATGCTTGCATTGGGGGGAGTATTGTCAGAACTCCCAAGAATCGCATCTTCAAAATTATGTTCATTAGAATGGGATACTTAACATGGCTGCTCAGAGGAAATATGAAGGTGATCTGGAATCTTCTGATCAGATACGATCAATTGCTTGCACACTATCATATTTTGCACCTCCCTCCCTTTGGAGAAAAAATCAACTCAAAACTAGAGTGTCCAAAGAATACTTCTTCCACACCAACAAAATCAATGTTCTACTCCAAGAGTTCAAATTGGAGGGATCAAAATAAGAAACCAGCCTGGGAGTGAATCTTGCAAGGATGGAACAAATTTTAGTTGCTAGATGAAATGACTCTAGAATTTATTTTTTTTCGAATTTAGATTCTCAACTTGAGGTTCCTAGATCAGATTAACTAGGTTTACAACTAGGACATTGCCTCCATATTATGTTGTCTTAGCTTCTAGAATGACAACTTCGTTCATAGGTTGCTCCACATAATATATAGATGCAAATGAGTACAAACAAGCTAAAATCCTTAATGTTCATCAACGCATCAATTTTTTTGCAATTCTTGTTATATATCCCTATGTGGTGCCACTTTTAATGGCATGTTAATCATAAAAAGTTGTGCTTTTAAAATAATACGGATATTGAAAAATCTAAAATGAGTCATGAACTCTTGCCATATCAACATTTGGTTTGAACAAAGGATGTTTGACAGCTTCATTGAATAACACTACTTTCACAAAGGGCCCCTTAGTTTTCATGAATACAATTTCTTTGATCTTCAATTTTTTGGTAGTAATAGGGTATTATTAACCAAATCTAAAAAACACTCAAATTTTCATATTTTTCAATTTTTTGTTTATCAAAATTTAAGGTTTGTTTAAAGTTCATGAATCCTTTATGATATGTAAATGTGATGTCATGTATATGTTGTTCAAAGAAAAGTTGTAGCTTATAATACAAGAAACTAAATTTGAAAATGTTAATATGTTTTGGTATGATTTGAAATTGTGATAATTTTCAAGACAAAACACAAAATCTAGCAAAATTTATACATTTTTAAATTTTCATTTTTATTCAAATTTGACTTTAAAAAATCATATGACATATTGGGGAAAATATAAATACAATAAATAAGAAGTTTCAAAATATTTCATTTGAAAATTCATCTTAATGAAAAATCTTTTTTTGGCAAAAGGACACCAAAAAGAACAATAGTCCTAAATGCAAAGTAAACACATTGGCTTGTTAAATGTTGTTTGGACCCACCTTAATCCATGTAACTCAAAATTATCAACATTATTTTCTCCTTCACCATGTTCAAACTCATGGATCCCATATTCATTAATTTAGTAATGCTCCATCCTCCCTTCATTGTGGACTAGCATTTGATGCATTATTTGAATTCCCACATGCCTCATTTAAATTTCACATGTTTGGTTTTGCTATATACACATCACTAGACCTAGTCCGAGAATCCATGGAGATTGGCTTTAACTTGTATTGGTGCATATAAACCCAAAAAATAGCATAAAAATGGGTGGAAATATAATTGAATTTACCTTTTTGCACCTCTATTACTACTATAAAAATTTACTTCCAAAACTTTTGGAGCAAAATTTTTTAAGAAGTAAACCAAAAATATCACCATCTACTAGGTGGTCAATTTTGTAAATGGGGATATAAATATCATGATATTCTTGAAGTGGCTTTCAGTAGAAAGAAGAAAATATGTTTGTTAAAGCCTACTTACCACATATTTTACAAGAAGTAAAATAGGTTTTAAAAATACAAAAATAGACTTCAAAATTACTTGCATTTCAAAGAAGTAGACAAAAAACTAATTGAAATGATTTGAAAGTTGAAAATTAATGCACAACAATAATTAATTATGTTATCTTTGATCATTCAATTAAAAACATTCAATGTACAACAATTTTTTGGTAGCTTTTATTGTTATTTTAATTCTACTTTCATCTAGCCTTAACAAGATTATTTTTGTGTATAATTTATTATGCTTACTCCCTACCTTTAGTTTTAATTGTTGTAATGTGATTAATAAACCCAATTCTTACATACCAAATATCCAACCAATGACATTGACATCTTCATCCTAGGTTAACACACCTAGTGAACCATGTTTCTTGGATTTGGTTTAGTTCGATAGTGATGTCATGGGTATGTTATAGAACTAGCTAGCCTTCCTCAATGATGTGACTCCTCTTTTTACTATGTATCCATAGCCTCTTCTTAAGCATCTTTTGTCCACTTGGCTTTTGTATTTGTAATTGGGCTTGCATTTAACCTTGTTGACTTTTGGCCCTTATTTTGTGCAAAATGGTGGTGGCACATTTTCCTTGTTGGTAGCTAGTTGGTCCGTCATGCCACTTCTCTTATGAAGCACATTGAACATCATGGTTAGTTTTGATCCTATATGGCCCCTAATAAAAGAATATAGTACCATTGTTCTTCTTAAATTTAGACTAGGACTACAAAGGTTCAATCAAGGTAGGATACATTTCAAAAACATGTAGTTTTGTCTTCCAACTTTTAAAAACAACATGAAAGAAATCTTCAAAATTCTCCCACATGCAATTCATGTCTATAGTTATTGTGTGGGCTATTGGTGTGAATCTCAACTTGCGATTCACTTGAGCCAATAAAAACTTGCAAGATGTCACTTTTCTAAAACTTGTTCTTGCATATCTATGGTAGCGATGTTAGGTCTTCTTGGTCTTCTAATTTCACCTCTATGATCTTTTATATATATATATATATTTTTTACTACTATAGTAGATTGGTCCTTTAGTTTGTCATTATGTTCTTTTCTACTTTTGATCCTAACAATATTGGACTAGGTTCAACTTGATTGTCTACTTCATCTTTTTGTTTTTTTTTTAAACTTTTGATCTTTACAATATTGAACTAGGTTCAAATTGATTCTATCTTCACCTTTTTGTTCTACTCTAATACTTTTGATCCTAACAATACTACAATCGGTTGAAATTGATCCTTTATTTTCACATTTTTGCTCTCTTATACTTTTGATTCTAACAATGTTATACTTGGTTCAAATTGATCCTCTATCTTTACCTTTTTGCTCTCTTCTACTTTTGATTTTATCACTATTGCACTAGGCACTAAGAGCTCTAAAATCCATTGGACTTCTTTTTCAACATAATCTAAAAGCTTAGACATGCTTTCTATTTGGAAAATGACCAAAACTTGTTAAATGTAAATGAATTGAAGCATTTTGGAATTGAGACTCTAACGTTCAATTTTTGGAGGGAAAGGTAATTTTGAAATAAGGATAATTTTTTTTTCTAAATCCTCTATTGTTTTAACTTACATTGTAGGCTAGGTATCCCAACCTTACTTGTGTTCTTTGATTTTTACCCTTAATGTTCACAAGGTTCATAAATCACCCCATCATTAGAAATAACTTTGATCTCATAATAGGGGTTGTGCCCAAATATGTAGGTCTACCCAAGATGACTCCTTTAACCAAACTTTTAAAGTCCCACGCATATAGATATGAAGAGATTTCTTCACATCTTTTGTATATTCTATGAGTTCCCTAATCACCTGTAATCAAACATTGACCTTCTAAAATGAACATTTGTGTGTATTAGATTGAACACATTTTTCCCATGTCACCAATCATTTTTTAAAATTAAAAATAAATAAAATTCCAAGATGGATCAAAGGTCACACCAATTTCCAAACACAACTACACCAATACTAGTGTAGTAGTTTTTTTAATTTATAAAAGACCGATTTTTTAAAAGATCAGTATAGTTCACACCCATTTCCAAACACAACAACTCCAATATGGGTGTGGTGTTTTTTTAATATAATAAAAAAAAATCAAGGTGGGTATAGCCCATATTCATTTCCAAACACAATAATTTCAATAATAGTTTAAAAAATGGAAGAAACATTTTCTAGGGTTTGAAAGTCGATGACAGGGTTGACTATAAATGGTGCAAGGTGTTGATTTGATTTTATCATGAGCAATTTTTTTATCCAAATTTTTGTTTGGTTATGGGTAGGCATTTGGTGATGGGTGGCTCTACTTTATTGCACTTAATTCATCCAAAATGTGGCGTTAAGGACATTTTACTATTACTGTTAGAGATGATCTTAAACTAGCAAGATCAATTTAAAGCATTACTTTAGACATGAAATTCTTACAAATTGAAGATGATTAGATTTTATGCAATTCAATTGATTTAACCAAATCTTGGATGAGGTCATTTGCTCTAATGGCTTAAAGGTATGTCAAGCAAATGCAACAAGAAGATTATTAGGATCAATAACCCAAATCATATGTTCATTAGTAATGTCAATGATGGAAGCCTTGAACCTTTTATTTGGGTGTAGTCATGTTAACAAGAGCCAAAAGTAGTCATAACCACTATTTAATTTTTTTGTGTTTTTTACATCAAATTATTTTTTTAGAAAATTTAACTTGAAAATAAGTTCAAAATTTTGCACATTATCAAATCTAATATCTTATTTTACAAATGTCCAAAATATGAAATTATTTCATTAACATTTGGACCTTCAAAAATAGGATAATGTCCATATAACTACTATTTTTAAGCAGTAAAAGGACTCGTAAATAGACTTCAAAAACTTTTTAAATAACATATTTTTGAAAAATATTTAAGACAAACCTTAACAAAATAGTTCAACATATTTTGTTAAAACATTTAAAGATTTTTTTTGAAATTGTTTTTGAAAATATTCCAAGAATATTTCACCAAAAAACAGTCACCTAAGTGGGTGGCAATGGCTCCTATTAGGATGACTACACCCATTTATACAAGGAAACAAGATGGTTGAAAGATGCATCTAGATGTAGCAACAAAACATCTACAACATTATTTGGGGGGAGGGGGGGGGTTGGGAGGACTTTCATGTCTGTTAGTTCAAGAAGTTAAAGATGAGACTACTCTAATCTAACTTTTCAAACCTCCAAGTACCAACAATGAACCTTTTTTAATGCAAATGCTTTGATTTTCACTATTGATTAGAAACTCACAATATGGGGGTACTAATTTTTATAAAAATGATGGACCATATTAATTCAATGGAAAATTATTTATTTTCAACAAAGCTGATCTCAATCAATATTTGCAAATTTTGAATTATAAAATAAAAAGATCAATTGTTTTTTTAAATCACTAGACAAGTAATAGAAGGTGCTTGGGTAAAAATTGGTCCATTGTTGTACTACACATAATTCAATTACTCCAAAATATGACCCATTTAATTTTGGGTTCCACTAATAACCAACCCAATATCCAATTGATTAAACTAATCCCTAAGAAATATTATAGTCACCCAAGATTAGGGGTTTTCTAAGGCAAAATTTCACAATAGCAGCAATTTTAATTTTTTTTGTGAGAATGGTGAAAGAAAAATGTTTTCTAGGTTTCATAGTCACCAAATTTCTTTCTAGTAGTTAGGAAATAATGTACAAGTATGTTTGTTTCTTTCTTGACTTCATTTTTTTGTTTAATAACCATATTTTCCTTTAATAATCTAATGGATTTTATCACCTTAGGTACATTGTAAAATTGGAAAAAAAAAAAAGGCACCACCCAAGATGGGTTAACATAAGATTGGTGGGGCTTTGTGATCATCATGAAGTTGATAGCTGGTTTAAGAGAATGGTATAGCCCCTAAAGAAAGGACTTGAATGCTTTGTTGGGGGGAGAATTTTCTACTCGGTGACAAAAGAAAAACACAATGCAACTCCTACAAAGGCTGTTTTTGGAATAGATGGCCCAAAGTCTCCATATTTTGAGGGAAAGAAAATGAAATCATCATATTTAGACAAAATGTTCTAGCAAATGTCGCCAAAATGTAACAAGAATCCTAATCTTTTATAATATCCTTTCTAACCTATAGCAAAATTTGACTAAGTCTTCTTGTAAATGATCCCAACACAGCCAACCCTAAACCCCTAAACCCATCTCACAAAGTTGGGGGAAAATTGACCCTAGAAGTGACCTTACAGAAATATTGGCTAAAGGGGTACTTAAGATTGCCATGCTTAGTGGTTGAAAATTATTTCAAGAAACATGGGGGTGTTAATATTTTTCATTCCTTTTACTCTATTGTGAAAACTAAAAAACTAGTCTATCCAAACCCATTTGACCAATACTTGTACTAAATTAAAATTAAATGGTGGTATAGTACATGCATTAATCACAAGTCATGCGCATTGTATATCCACAATACTAGTTATAGCATGACTATGATGACAACTTTGCCAAACACCTAGAAGTATTGAAGGCTTGGTATTGCAAATAAAAAATGTTGGGGTGTGATGAATTAAGTTGTGTAGAGACCTTTGCTTGATCATTAACAGTTTGATGTTCAATAGGGAATGCTCAAGTTGTGTATGAAAATCAACTCCAAGGTTGCTATGGAACCATTGTTTGAATTCAATCCATTGACATGCATTTGGAAAATAATTCATGCATCTCATATTTTGACCCATTCCTACCCTAAGTACTTTAAGCTTGCATAGATGGCCATAGTTCATGTTAAGAAATGTAGAGGATGAACATTGTTTCTCAACTTTAGCATCTTTAAAGAGCAAGCTTCGGGTTACTTTCGATCCTCATCTACCTCTTGTTGTTGGTATGTATAGCTACAAGTTTTCCACATTAGAGAGTTTTCCATATGTTGCCACATTTCTTGCTTGGATTGGAGTAGTAAATCGCTATGGTCTTCTTGCATAAATGAATTTTGTGTAAACATATATTATGTAGAAAGCCAAGTTGTTGGCTTCATGATTAGAGGTTACAATCTTGCAATCATTTGATGATCTATGTTATCATTTACAACTCTTTGTTTTCTGTTATCTTTGTAAGCCTAGTGAAATTCTTGCATTTGAAGACATGTGGTTGTGCTATGGATTTGCGCATTTTTGTTGACTGAGACTGTTAAGCAAAATGTTGTACATGATAGCTAGTATGCTTCTCACTCAGAAAGCCATGGAGCCAAAGTAAGCACCTTCTCAAACTAAATAGTAGCCTTAAGTTCTGCTTTTAAATTCTGATTATAGCCATTAATGGAGTAATCTCTATTTCTCCTCCAATTGCCACTACACTTCACTTGCAACACACTGAATTTGGCCCATGTTCCTGCACTTCTGAGCTGAAGATGGCCAGCTCCGTATAGCGACTTGGACTCTGGAATCCAAGACTTCTGTAGCCTACCCATGTGAGCATTTTTCTCCCCATTCGTTGGGTGCTTTGGCAGATTTTCATCATCATCGTCATCATGAGTGCACTTTCTCAAAAACCCAAAAAATAGAGCCACTTGGATCTGGAGTTCAAGACGACTGTAACCATGTGGGGGCACTTTCTCAAAAAGCAAAAGGGTGACTACAACGCATACTATATAACGCTTGTCTATGTACACGTTAAAGGGTTAAAAAAGTTGACAGTAATGTGTGTGTAGCAGCACCAGAGAGACAGAAGAGTCTGCAAAGAGCACCCTTCAGATTATGCTCGACTACTACTACTACACACCAACAATACAAGCAAAAGTACTGACTTCTGACAACTCTTGGAATTTGTTCTCTCACCGTTTCATGTCTGTTGCAGCAGAGCTTTTCATGGCAGGTTGAATTTGAATGATTGGGTTTGTATATTCACTGAACAACTACTAAATGCCCATCATCCCTCTCTCTCTACCCTTTCATAACATCATCTACTACTACTACTACTCCTCCTCAATAGAACAACACGTAGAATTTGTTGCAAGTACCTATTTTTTGTCTTTGGCCATAGTTAACAAAGGTTGTGTCAGTCACACTTTGGCCTTGCCATTTTAGATTTAAAAAGTATCTTGAGGCAAAAGAAGAATTATGGAAATTCAAAAATATTTCACCACACAAAAAATATATATATAATCTTCAGAAAAACACTCTACAAGAAACCAAAAATCCTTCAAGATATCGTAACTCTATTATAACTAATCTCAAGTTTCGACACAAAGCCAAAAAATTATCATCTTTCAAAAATCCTCATATAATAAAAATAGACCCCTACTACTTACTACTACCTAGGGATCAAAATCCATTAAGCTACTATTATACTCTATAATCAATCTAAACACACAATATCCTTGCCTTGGTAGGCAAGGCCAAAAAGGGGCATGTCACATTGTGGACTTGCCATTTACATTAAAATAGTATCTTAAGGCAAAAGAAGAATTAGGGAAATTCAAATATTTCACACCTGCTGAAATTTTCAGAATTAAAAAAACCAACTACTAAAGTTAAGATTTGAGATTTAATTAATTATTCGACAGTTTGTTGCCGAATCCATTCGGGTACTACGATAAGTACAAAATTTAAATGGTAGGAAACCCAATGTGAGCCTCATCTGGATAGATACAGTGATTCCAAAGAGGGTCTCTTCAGAGACATCTGACAAAATTGGAACGATACAGAGAAGATTACCATGGCCCCTGCACAAGGGTGACTCCAAGAGAGTCAATACAAGAACATAAACTTGTTCTTGTTTACTGCCCATGCTTAAGATAATGGCTGCTTGTATCAATTGATGTCATTTTATTAATTTCTTATGAACAATTTTTTTTCATTTTTATGGCTGGGATTGGGGGAATAATTTAAAAAAATTGTACTGTAGTACACGAAAGGTTTTGGCATAAATTAAATTATTTTTCAATTTTTCAATTTTTTTTTAAATTATTTATTACTTGTGTCAAAAAATTTATAATTATTATAAAATTAAGAATTTGCTTTGCAAGTTTCCAACTGTGGGGTTTGAACTGCCGACCTTAGAGTTCAAGAATTTAAGACTTAATATACCGAACACAATTTAGAGGAATGGGACGATGGGTTGTATCCGACGAATAATTTTGTTAATGTCAAATTCATATTGACTTCTAAAAAGAATGATTTTGATGCTCTCGTGTAGCCTTTTTCGTCATTTCATTTGTTCCGGAATTTTTTGACCATTCGTGTGGTGGCAATGTGTTGCATGCAAAGGGGGCCGCGGGAAAGGGGGGGGGGTAATT
>Ga0209208_10013199_pt1 | contig 10352 bp, 8 predicted proteins | sample S1TSphfallax_3_FD_187694 | JGI IMG/M metagenome (GOLD analysis project Ga0209208, IMG submission 187694) | Host-associated microbial communities from peat moss isolated from Minnesota, USA - S1T2_Fd - Sphagnum fallax MG (SPAdes) (version 2) | ecosystem: Host-associated > Plants > Peat moss >... | reverse complement strand
AGCCTTGGGCAAGGGAGAGTGGTGGACCTTGCCCCTAATTTAATATTAGGAATAATACATAAATACTCCTACTTGTGTGTGTGTGTGTGTGTGAGAGAAATAATAGAGTTATCCGTAAAGTAAGAAAAACAGAGCACCAGAGCCCTGAGTTTGGTCATACACAGGGTGAGATTAAAAAAAAACCTGCAAAAAAAAAATACATCAGCATTCAAGGGGGGCTCAAACACATAAAACCATCAATTTTGGTGGTAAACTGAGTTTCATCCTGTCTTTCCTTTTTCTTGACCGCCTCCACTGCTGTTACATATATTTTTTCACTGCTCCTAACTGTACAACTACTATAATTAGTCTCGAACCTTGTGCATGAAATGCTAAGTACATATGAGCATTTCATACTGAGATTTATTGAAGTGTCTTTTACTTTGCGGATACCATTGAAAGAGGAGATAGGGGGTGAAAGGAGGCCCAAAGACAGGGTGAAGACAGGGTTACTTTACGGATAAATCTTAATAAATTGTATTTTCCTATTGATTAGTTGGGGTGTGTCTCTAACTAAGTTCAGAATTTTAAAGACAAGGGCTTTCCAATGGTACCAAGAGCATACATCACCCAAGTTTGGGAGATGTCGGCGTGATAAATAAACAAAACAAACAAATTACCTTCCTTAATATATAGGTGTCGGCATCTTCTTTGATAGAAGAATTTCATAGATGAGTTCAAATGTAAAAGACAAATCACGTAGTCCATGTTGGATAGTGGAAGTAGGTACCCCAAGTACCTATAGGCCAATTTGTAGACATTAGTTCTATTTTTTTTAAATGCTGAAATTTTCACACACACAAAAAAATCAGACATTTTTTTCTTTTGAAGGGAAATAAAGAATCTGATGAAATATTTAGGAACATATATCATTTATCAAAATGGAATCCTCAAAAATCAATTAATTATGCAACAAACATGTGTCCAAGTGACCAAGTGGGTCCTGAAGGATTTTTAATTCTGAATAATATGAGGGACAGGAAAATGCCAAGGATCACAAAACAATTGTTTTCACAAGTAAAAGAGTTCCATAGGGGCCCATTGTCAAAAGTTTAGAAAAATGACCAAAAATAGAAGAAGAAGAAGAAAAGAGTGTATGTAATTGGGTCCAAACTCCAAACCCTTGTCCCATTACATTTTGTAGAATGTTGGGGGAAGATAAGATGAAACATTATTCATTTAGTATAGTAGGGTAAGGCTTCTCATCCCAGGGGGGTTATGTAATTTGTAACATGCACCCACAATTGCACCATCCATAGATAACCAATGTGGTGACCGTAACCTTGGGTTAACTTGTTCTTTAAACTCTCGTTCTACAACCTCCCTCCTCACAATACTAGGTTTCTAGTACCTGGGTAGGAAGGTAACCACAAAGTTGGCAAGGAATGGAAGTGATTACTATGTTAGTGTGTTAAGTCGGTATAGCACTTGGTGCCTAATAACCCGGTCACATGCAATGAACGTATTGCCACGGTGTGTTGGTTCAATGGGGCCCCTTGTTGTCAAGTGGGTTATTGTTGTAAAGCTTCCCAATATGCCCCCCTTTGGCTTACAAGGAGCCTTTTTTCCCATAATATGGTGTGCTTTATAATACGTCACACTTTGTTGTGAGTAGCACCATGACCTTCTCATGATCCTTCGTTTGGGAAGCTTCCCACCCAATGAGTTCGAAAAGGTCACAAACACAACATCAACATCTTTCCGTCCAATGGATTGGATGATGTGTTTGAACTAGATGATGTATTTGGGATTGTGAACTGAAATTGCTAGCAACACCCAAAAGAACATCCACCCTAAACGCAAAACTTTTCTTTTTCACGCTAGAATCATCCTAGTAAGGGTTTTAGATGTTTTTTGAGATCTCCTCACACTCTTATTTAAGGCATTCCAATCTTCCCATGTCATTCCATCCATTGGCCAAACACTAACACACACACAATTTTAGTGCCCACACAATTGGAGAGCATTGGTTCACTGAGTTCCGGTTTTGTAGTTTGTTTGTACACACGCACATTTCATTTCAGGTAACAAAAACACTATAACCACCACCATGCTTTCTCATGTTTTGAAATTGGGTATTTGCAATTTGCATTGTCGGAAGCTTTGAGTGTAGCAAGTGGGAGAGAGAGAGTTGAGAGAGAAAAAGAGGTGAAAATTGGGTATTTGCAGTTTCGATTGTTGGAACATTGAGTGTAGCAAATGAGAGACAAAGAGAGAGAGAGAGAGAGAGAGAGAGAAATGAAATTGCGTGTTTGCAATTTCCATTCTTGGAACCTTTGAGTGTAGCAAGTGGGAGAGAGAGGGAGAGGTGAAATTGGGTATTTGCAGTTTCCATTGTTGGAACACTGAGTGTAGCAAATGAGAGAAAGACAGGGAGAGAGAGAGATGAAATTGTGGATTTGCAATTTGCATTCTTCGAACTTAAGTGTAGAGAAAGAGAGAGAGAGAGAGAGAGATTGGAGAGCTGAGAAAGAGAAGAAATTGGGTATTTGCAATTTCCATTCTTGTAACTCTGAGTGTTGCAAGTGAGTGAGAGAGTTGCGAGAGAGAGAATTGAGAGAGAAACGAGAGAGAAAGAGATGGAATTAGGTGTTTGTGATTTCCATTTTGGAACTTTGAGTGAAATTGGGGTATTTCCAATTTCCATCGTTGGAACTTCGAGTGTAGCAAGTGAGAGACAAAGAGTGGGAGAGTTGTGAGAGAGACGAAATTGTGGATTTGCAATTTCCATTCTTGGAACTTGTAAGTGTAAAGAGAGAGAGAGAGCGCGCGCGAGGAGTTGAGAAAGAGAAGAAATTGGGTATTTGCAATTTCCATTCTTGGAACTTTGAGTGTAGCAAGTGAGAGAGAGAGAGATTTGAGAGAGAGAGATGAAATTAGGTGTTTGCAGTATCCATTCTTGGAACACTGAGGGTAGCAAGTGAGAGAGAGAGAGAGAGAGAGAGAGAGAGAGAGAAATTGCAATTTCCATTATTGGAACTTTGAGTGAGAGTGAGAAAGAGAAAGAGAGAGTTCACTTGGAGATGGTTTTGTTTGCTTGTGTTTGAGAATGAGGTACGGGACAAAGGGATGCATGTTTTGAGCTGAAGTTTTGTTGTGAAGATGCAAGGGAAGAAGAGAGAAATGGGAGAGAAGAGAGAGTGCTGTTGTTAGCAAAGGATTTCTTTCACAAATTGCAAAGTTTCATGACATAATTTTGAGTGAAACTCTTTTGTTTCTGTTTTTTGGTTTTTTTGTCTTTGAGAAACAGAGTTGTGGGAACTAAGAAGGGGAGAGAGAGGAAGGGAGGAAGGAAAGGGAGAGGAGGGAGGAGGAGTCATGGCATCTGAGTTTGCGTCGCGGAGACTGAAGATCCAGAATGTGATGGATCGTTGGGCAGCTCAGGAGAAGATGTGGGTGCTGAGCTCTTCTTCTTACAAGGTGCAAGAGAAATTCGGCAATCATCGTGTGTTGAAGCAGCAGCAGAAGCAGTTCCGAAATCAGCTCTCTAGAATTCCCGATCCAGTCTCTGGAATTGCAGCATTTTATGAATTTGCAGCAGTAGGAAGTAGCAGCAGCAGTAGCAGAACTGGAGAATTTCCAGCAGCAACAACAACACCACAACCAGAAGAAGATCACGGTTTTGCTTCTAGCTTTGGGATTGAGAACCAGATGATGGCAGAAGTCCCACCCTCTGAGGACAATTCTTGGAATGCTGCTGTGTTGTCTGGAAATGTACATCATGACCAGATTATGGTCTTCACACCATTCACTGGAACTGGTGAAGCTGCAGCATCAGATGATGGTCTTGAGGAGGAGCATCATAATGCTGTTGCTGCAACTCTTTTGCAAGGGAATTGGGATGATGGGTTGTTGCTCAATGACTGGTCCTGTGTTCAGGAATCTGAGTGTCCTCATCAGGAAGCTCCTCCTGTGCAGCCCATGAAGCTCCTGGAGCCCAATGTGCAGCAGCAACCTGTGGCAATTCAACCTACTGCATCTCACAGGTCCCCTGCTTCTTTCCCTGAAGCAACAGCTATGCAATTCATGAAGCATGAGGTTGTTGTCAACAACCCTTTTCTCCAGCCTGCCATGAACAGCAGCCAGGCTGAGATTCCACACCAGGAACAACAGAAGCTCCAGTTACCTCAGAAGAAGCAAGGAGTTCACCAAAAGCTTCAGTTGAAGAAGGGGCAACAGCAGCAGATCAAATCCACATGCTGCAACCAGGAGCTACAACACACTGAGCAGAAAACTGATCACAAGGCTCCTGTTGGAGCAGAGGCTGTTGCCACAGCTGCTGCTGAGTCATGTCCTCCAAGGGTGAAAGCTCCTCGGCTATCACATTACAGGGGAGTACATTACAGGGGAGTACGGCAGAGGCCATGGGGCAAATTTGCAGCTGAGATTCGGAATAAAGCTCGACAGGGTGCAAGAATGTGGTTGGGGACATTTGACACTGCTGAAGAAGCAGCTGAAGCATATGATGCTGCAGCATTCAAAATCCGAGGAAGTCGAGCTCATCTCAATTTCCCTCTCAGGGCAAGCTCCCTTGCTGCAGCCGCTGCAGCCACAGCCACCTCTTCTTCTTCTCCAACCCAAAATAAAACAAGCTCAGATCTGACCTCCAATGGCATTATGTTGAGCACAAAAGGGAGCCCAAATGTTGTCTCAAGCTCAATTCTTCCAAGCTCAAATGCAAATTCCATTCTTCTTCAAGATCCCCCTAGCTACAAGATGTCACCAAGGGGAGGTGAAGGGCTCAAGGACCAAATGGTGGTGACAGCTTCCAGGGAGCCAGGCAGTGATGATGATCATTTCAAGATTCCCACAGGCGATCACATAACTCAACAGAGAATGAGGTCAAGGTCTGAGCAGAAGAGTACTGAAGCTGATGATCTGTTCCCAGAATTGAGCTCTTTTGAGCTGGAAGATGTGGCCCACAAGGAGATGACGACAATGACAATGAGTCCTCCTCCTAGCTGCATCATGGAAACGAGTGAATTCTTCTTTGGAGATGATCTGGAGATGAAAGAGAAGCTTGAATTGCAAGATTTAGGTGCCAAATATTGGGAGCAGCTGCTGTCCTCATCAAACAGCTTCGAATCTGACATCACCATGGCTGACATTGATGTCATCTTAGCAGTCTCAAATCCAAATTTCACGAGCTCCAGTGATGGTCATTTGGAACTTTTTCCTGACATCTTCGGTCACGAAAACTCTCCTCTCCTATGAATTAGCAGCAGCAACATTGCAGCTCATTTATGTATTGCCATGTTTTCAATACATGCACACACTGGTTTCATCTTTCCACCAAACTTCAGGAAGAAAATACTCAAACTTTATTCCCTCATGAGATGAAGCTCACTGCCACTAACCGATTCCAATTCTTTGATATCAGGGAGTGTTGCTGATCTCTTATTGTAGCTCACTTTTATGGTACTCGTCTCCCCCAAGGCAGATTCTTAATCTGGCAAGCATTTCGTCAACAGCCAAAACGGGTACTACTGAATCTACTACTGTTCACAGATTTGCAGCAGGTTGCAGACTTTTCAATTCTAATTAATTATTAGTAGCACTCCAAATCCTGACTTAAAATCTTGGGTTTGTGCATGCATCCTTGTTTTGTTTCGTTGACAGGAAGGCTAAATATTGTGTGAAGAAATGAGTTTAAATGTCAAATTGCAAGAAAGAATGATTATCATGCCCAAAGTGTAGTTCTTTGTTGCTCTTCCCAAGTTTTAGTATTGCAGAAACAGAAGAAGACAAGTTCTAGTTGTTTTATGTTAGTAATTTGTGATGTAAATAAGCAAATGCTGTATGTTGAACACAATTAGCAGTGTTGGGTCCATTTTGTAACATTGTTGGTGATGATGGTAAAAGAGATATATGATTTGAATTTGAAACTGGGTTCTATCTTTGGTTTCTGAAGCTCAACTCTGTGAAATCTTTGAAAAGCTGTGTATATGTGCTTGGATCTGGCCTCTACATTTTGCACACTCCAAAGAATCAGATTTAGATCCTGAACTTAAGAATAGTTGTCTATTAAGATCTATTGTTGGATCCAAACCTTGAGAACCATAGCCTTAGCAAAGTTGAGATGCCCACCTGCACTTCGACAATTTTTTAAAGAATTCCAGGCTTGGACAATATATAGTTTTAGGGCTTAAGGTTTTTTTGCTTCCCCTTGAGCCATCACGATCACTTTTGAACATTTTGGCTGAGATTTCTTCTTTTTCTTTTTGTCACATCAAGCTTTTTGCTTTCTACTTTATGTGTTCTCTCCCTTTCTTTCCTTGTGCTTGAGTTGATCCATTGCATGCAACAATCTTTTTATTTCTTTTATGCTTGAGTTGATCCATTGCTTGCAACAATCTTTTTATTTCCTTCATGCTTGGGGTTGTTTGTTGCTTGCAGTGAATTATGAACAAAAGCAAAAGATAAAAAAGCTTGAGCTAGAGGTTGATAATTAGAACTTGAGGTTGTTTAGAGCTGGAAGCTATTGGGGTAGCCAATTGTCACGGACTCTCATCTCTCAACAAATGCTTTTAAGGTACCTTGGTTGCACTTAGAAGTTGCAAGTTGTGTCTTGAAAAAAATTAATGCATTTCTTTGTATCCAATGTTTTTTGGAGCATCATTGCATTCTTACCTTTGTGGGCTTTGATTACTTGCTACAACGTTTGAATGGTTTCAAAGGTTTTTGTTCACCATTGTCTTGTCTTTTTGGTTGCATGCCACACAGTTTTGAGTTTTGAGCAAAGGCTTCAAAGGTGCATTTATTGTCTTTTCTTTCTTATTTTCAAATGCCACAAGTTTCGAATGAAGTTTTCAAGGTAAGTTTCACATACCAAGACTTGTCATTGCAAAGCTTTCATCAACTTGAGTTGAAGTGTAGGTTTAAAATTTGAAAATGTCTCTTGTTTTCAATTTGTGTTCTTCTTGTTTGGTTGTTTGTTTGTTCTACTTGTTGCTTGTTAATTGTGTGCTTGCGTGCATCAAATAGTATAATGAAATTGACAACTACCACTCTCCCTCATCAACCTAAATTTTTTGTCTAATATTAAAGAAGGCATTGAGTTTGCATCTCAAACTGAAATCATTAATGGCTCACAAAAGGTGTCCAATCTTGAGGTAGATGTTTCATGGGAGTTTTTGAATCCAAAATTGTTGGCAAATCAAATATGTGGTACCTCTTTCATGACTATGCTAATTATTGGGGTTTCTTTGTTGTGAATGATGGTGTTTTTTTCAATTTTTGTAACCTGCAAGTTATGAAATGTGTGTTATGCCATTTTGCTAGAGTGAATGTTTTTCACAATTTGGCCCCTGGGAAAAATATGAAGGGGCTTATGAGTTTAAAAAAAACCACAATACTAGTTCTTTAATAAAATGTGTTTCAAAATTGCATCCAACCCTAAAACCTATTTTTAAATGCGTGTCATTAGTGCATATGACCAAAATTGCTAAAAATCATAAAGAAGCAACAAAAAAAAAAAGGAAAACAATCCCCCCTTCACAAATCATGGAATTTTTTTATAATCATAAGCCTTACAACAAATTAAATCCTACACAATGTGCATTTCCTGAAGATTTGGTTTTGTACATTGCAAAGGGATATCATCCCTTGTTTTTTGCTAAAAATCGTTGACAAAGGTGCATGGTTTTAAGACAATGCAAGTGTTACGCTTCTTTTTCGACAATAATTGGTAAATGAAGTGTTTTTGAACATTCTAAGCAAAATTAGGAAAAAATATGTCATTCCCTCTCTTGCTTCATGTGTTAATTATAGTACTTCCTTTGATCTTTAGATGTCCCACATTGGGCATGACATTTTTGCCATGGTGGTTAGTTTTATCAGTGATTTGTGGGAACCCAACATTATTGATGCAACCATGGCATCTTAAATTAAGGTGTTATTGAACCTATTTGACTTTCTTAATGCGGTTATCACATATGTGAAATATGAAGAGTCAAACCTAATTACCTTAACTTGTATTTTGACATATGTGATATCAAGCTTTCCAATTCAATTGCCATGCCCATTTGTTGGCTCTTGTTTTTTTATATGACATGTCGAAAGTTGCACAGTATGCTACTAATTATGTGAAGGTGTGCTCTAGATTTATAGAAATCAACTTGAATGGTGTGCAAATATCATTACATAAGCCTATAAGATGGACAAAAAAATCTAGGAAGTAACAAAAATGGAAGGATACCTACATTATTGTTGGGCTACCACTTGGAATTCTAAGAACTCTTGTCAAAACAAGGTTTGCATCATGGTTTAGTTTGTTCCAAGAAACTTTAGAATTACAATATGCAATTTATATTTGTTATGGGCAACAATAGGCATTACATTTGTCATCAAGAATGCCAATTAGTCAAATGCGGGCTATTCTTCAAACAATTTGTGATATTTTACTACTAGTGGTCAACCAATGTGTTTAAACCAAAGATAAAATGATAATGGTTGAATAGGATTTGCATTGTAGTTTTGGATCAATTAAGATAAAAAAGATTATTTGAATTATATCTCTTGAATTCATTTTCTTTCATCAAGATGTTCAATATGGGAAATTGTGGAAGAAGAGGGATTATTACTAATAGGATTTCAAAAATAGGGGAAGGAAGAAGAATTCAAACATGAAATTATTTTGGATTTTAAACTATTGCGTGTTCATTATGTTTTAAACAATGAAAAGCAACATGAATTTTGTTTTATTTTGATAATAATTATGTATGTCAAAAAATATAATTAATGTTGCAATTAGAATTGTATTGATTTTATATATTTTTAATAGTTTTTCAAATGTAAAAATTGAAATGCAAATTTTGTGGCAAGAAATTTCATTTTTAAAGGAATTATAGAATTTTGTACTTTCCAAGTTGGTGACTCCCGTAGATGAATTGGGACAAAAAATCTAATTTATGTGTTGTTGACTAACTTTCCTATTTTTCTTAAGATGGTAACATAAGAATTATTTTTTTCATGTTTCTACATTTTTTTACATGATCAGTTTGTTTTAGGAAAAGTATTTGAGTGGGATAGTTGTCATAAGGGCTTGAATATACAAGAAGTTCATAGAAGAATAAATGGAAAATACAAAAACGAATGGTGACTAGAAGTTTGCAAAGATGATTAAATTAAGTTGTAATTTGACAAAATGAAGTAACGAGATTGAAGGAACAAGAATAACAATTGCTTGAGAAAGTAATGCAATTTTCTACACCTAAACGAATGTAATATATGGTGCCTCACATGCTAAAAACAAAAGAGTGACTTGGAAGATATCAAATGCCTTCTCAAGCTAGGTTGGAACCATGTGATGCATTTATTAGAATAACACATAAGCAAACTAGTAACCAAAATTGTTTACAATTGAGGGAAACATAATCAAAGGTTGATCCAAATGTTTGGAGAGATAATTCAATGAAGGCCACACCTATAGTTTTGAAGCAATCAATGCAGGGTAAAACACAATTGAATCTATCACCCTTTGAACATGATGAAATGCATAGATTGGCATATATACCACCTAGTTTTAAAGAAGGCAAGGAAGGTAGGATTTCAAACTAGAATACATAAGATCTAATTAGCAATCTAATTCACCACTATACATTCAACCCTTGGAGGAATGGAAGGACAACCTAGACAACAATGATGTTGGACATGTGATACCATAGGTTACAAAGATTATACTGCAATAATAGTATTAAAAGGAATAAGCCTACACAATGAAAGTTATATATTAATAACAAAGACCAATAACTCATTTGGAACACAAATCTCAATATGAATTTATCCCAAGCATAAGCGGAACTATGGATACTAACAAAAACAAGTTGTTAAATAATGAACCATGCATGAAAATCAACCGACAAGATGAAAATCAATATGGAAAGCAAATTTCACTAGTAGAAATCAGCCAAAATGTAACCTCCATTTATGACTACATGCGACTCGTAGTCGTTTGTGACTAGATTTGAGAATATTTGCAACTATAAGACCAAATTTCAACTATTTTGGTCATTCTCACAACTATGATGCAACTATTAGAAAATTTCATCCTATTGGTTGGATCGATTTTACATTTATTTTCATCCATTAATAGGTTCATATGTCTCATTAGTTGCAATAGTCACCAAATTAGTTGCATCCTAAAGGTATTCTACAATGACATAGGGGTGTATTTTAATATATGTACTAAAATTATATATATATATATATATATAATATGCATACGTATGTATATTGTTCATATAATGAATCTCAAAATTAATATTTGAACTTTGAATTTTTTATTCAAATCTGAAAATTGATATTTCAATTAT
>Ga0209208_10013198_pt1 | contig 10353 bp, 5 predicted proteins | sample S1TSphfallax_3_FD_187694 | JGI IMG/M metagenome (GOLD analysis project Ga0209208, IMG submission 187694) | Host-associated microbial communities from peat moss isolated from Minnesota, USA - S1T2_Fd - Sphagnum fallax MG (SPAdes) (version 2) | ecosystem: Host-associated > Plants > Peat moss >... | reverse complement strand
TTGATCATATGATGACTCAAAGCCATATAGTTGTATAAATTGTTGGCTACATCACTATTGTGCAATGTAAATACATGGTGATGCGAAAAAAATGTTGAACTTAAATTTTTTTTTTTACAAAAAAAAATTGTAATTAAGATTTATTTTTTCAAGTAGATTTGAATTGTTTTTTTGGAAGACCACTGAAATATGAGCTCCTTCTTGTAGACGGGTGGGTCATATATACAAGTCCCATTCCGTTCTTTGTTTACTGTTTACTGTTTATAATTTTACGTCCGTTTGGGACCAGAGAGTCCATTAGACGAAGTCATATATACAAGTCCCATGTCATTCTTTGAGAAGTACCATGTTGTTAAAAAACCCCTTGATAATAACCATGGTTGATTAAAAAATGAATTTCAAAGTGAATTTTAGTATCCCAAGTCAACAAAACCAATGCACAAAACAATACCTTTCATTCTAAAGCTAGGTACTTATAACAAGGTTTCTAGTTGAAGAGTATCATCTTAATGGGACCATGCCTCTAGGCAAGACGAGGACGAGGATTATGCATTCACTTGGGTGTTCCACACCTTAACACTAGAAGTAGCTTGAATCTTATAGATATAAAACAAGTGATAAGCAAGCAAGCCTCTATAAAATACTTAGTAAGTTTAAACTAGCTTAAAAGATTAAATACTTTGGACTTAAAAAGCTTGAGAAGTAGGCAAGGGCAATTTAGCTTTGTTTATTTTTTACTATTTTTTTTTGTTAATAAATACAAATTATTATGCATTTGAAGTGAAATTAGATTAAAAATCAAGTGAAAAAAAATTAAATTGTATGGACCTTGATTTCCATTTTTAGTCGTTAGAGGATCTCCAATGGTGCTCAGTATGTGACCCTGCAAAAGAAAATTGGATCAAGAAAAGTCAAAACATGCCAGTTTAGCTCAGCAAAATGGTTTTGGCCTAGCATTTTTGCATGCTTGGCTGAGGCACATCAAAGGGACAGCAAGGCCTAAGACCTAGCTGCTGTTGATTGCCTAGATAGTTTGATTGCTCTAGGTGGGTTGCTATTACTAGTCTCCCAACTATTTGCAGTGCCTTTTTTAAGTCTTATGGGTAGTAGTAGGGTTTGGAAAAAAAGAAAAAAACTGAACTTGGATTACATACTGAGCACTGCTGGAGATGCTCTTCTTATGATTGTAAGTGTTGTGCAAGGGGACCAACCTCTCTCATGAGTGCAAATGATGTGCCTACTCAATAATTACTAGGCCAATGAGACTTTGGTTATTGGTGCTTGGGGGGAGTTCACATGGCTATGTCCTACATAGCTAGTTTTAATTAATTATTTATACCTTTGCAGATGTCTCTTTTTTTAAGTGAATTTTTTGGGGGGTCTTTTGCTGGACCCAGAAACTTAATTTTCTTTCTGGATTTGATTAGAATTTTCAAGTAAAATTTATGTGGGACATACTAAAAAATTACTTCTTACATTGCAATCTCAAAATTGAAAAAAATGGAAAGGTTAAATATTTTTGCAGCCTATCTACTAACAACCCACTAAGCCTTACCTATATACTAAACACCTATATTCATCTACTTATTTAGTAACCACCTATTATCAGACCTACCCACAGGGCCTATCTTTTATAGGGTAACTTAAGGATAGGTCACCAAGGTGAAACCTGAACATTGACTCAATTTGGGTTCATTTGCAATTGACTCGTACTTACTTTTAGGGCATAGTGTACATATGATTGTTTTTATATTATACACTTGTGATAATTTGCTATTAGTTGATTATGTTGCCGAAGTGGTAGTCTACCTATTTTCCAAGTAGATTGTAATTCAACTACACATACATTCTGAATAGAATGTAGATTTCATTCATTATAGCTAACCATAGTTTATCACTTTGAATCCAATGTTAAAAGTAGGTGGTAGAGTTATTGTGTTCATATTCGGACATAATGTTATGATCATCTTCCTCACCCTAAACACTTACACGTCATGGCTCCAAGTTACTCAACAACAATGTTCCATTAAGGCTATGACAATCAAATTGGGAGTTCATGGATCTCAAAAAGCTAATTGAACCAAACCATCAAGAATGTATTCAGTTGAAGCAAACGTCAAATGAAAGGAGATTGATGATTAGAACATCACAAAAGTGGAAAAACATTACTATAGGTTGTTTTTTTATGGCTTTCTTTTTGTTAAGCATACATTTAAACATGTTGACTATACATCCAAAAATGACCAATTGCTTACAACATACAAATTAAACATTTGAACTAGCAATTCGATCGTTCGAACATGACATAATGTTTAATTATGTCCACCTTGTCACATTTGTTTTTATTAAAAACTAGTGAGTAGGTAAATGGTCAATATTTTGATACACCTACTTATTTCATACTTACATGCTAACAACCCAAACCTACTTACATGCCTAACCATTAATTACCAACCCCAAACCTACATATTGCTAACTTGCCTACTTACAACCTACCTAGTTTACCTATTCACTTACATACATATTATAAGGTGAAACTATAGTTAGGAAGATTATTTGGACTCTCACAATCATAGCTTTTTTGGATTGTGTATGAATTTAAAATGTAAAGTCATATTGAATATGAACATTATCAAAAAAAATTATTATCCATATTGCAATATACTTTAGTGGAAATCATATTTAAAATTATGGATGAATTCTAAGAAAATAATGGATTCATAATGGACCTTTGAAATGATCACCTGAAATTTTCATGCAAATAAAATGAAATATGCAAATTCAAAAATTATGTCACAATAATATTAAATAAAAATTGAAAAATAGACCACCATCAAATGAGGGATTTTCAACTAGCATGCATTGAAACATTGTCAATATTTTCTTTATTTAAAAAAAAAGTGTAATGATTATTTTCATTTATAATCCATTTCATATTGATATATTCAAAAACTGATTGTATGTTTAATGATATCTAAAAGGTGGTTTATGAAATTTTTATCAAAATACATAAGGGATAATTATAATATTATAGTTTGATAATTAGTATAGTTGTAACAATTTTGGCTCATGTAAAATATAAAATTACAAAATGTCAAAAGTGAATAATTTAACCATGATTTTGCTCTACTAATTTTGAGCTTTCATATCACCTATCTATTTATAATTTACCTATATGCATATCTACCTACTTACCAACCTACCTTCCTACCTATTGACCTACTTACAACTTACCTACCTTACCATTTCCTTGCTTATTGACATGGTACATACCTATTTACCTACTTCCCTCCCTATGTGACTATTAAAGTTTTTAGGGTATAATTAGATGAAAAAATGTTAAAAAATCATCCATGTTATTGCTTGCATACATTATTAATTTCATACTAGTTACATTCGTGACAATGAGATTGACGGGGGGGGGGGTACACATTTACAAGCCTAGGTGCATCAAAAATTTTATATAACATGAAAAATGATTTAAATCTAATAAATGTGACAAGTCACAAATCACATTGCATCTTAAATGATATATATTAGTTGTTATATGATGTGTAAGTGGATATTGTATAACATGGTAGTGTTCAATATGATTAAACAAAAAAAAAACACTCAATAATATTGAATGTACCCACCTTCGGGGAGGCGGATGGGGGGGGGGGAGATAAAATGTATACCCTTAAATGTTTGTGGACAAATAGTTTAATCACATATGCTATTGTAATCACCATGCTAGGGGCACAAAATACATGTTTTGTAGTAGTGTAAAAATTGTGATGTGCTTATGCATTTGTATAGCAAACCACACTCCAAAATCATGTGATGAAAACTAGATTGTGTTGCACAATAAACTCAAGAAAAATAGGATGTCATATCAACATATGTTTGTGGTTGGAATGTGATAGACCACACTTGTCAAAGTAGTTTGTCAAAAAATTGTACCCCAACATTGAATCATTCAAAAGTGATGATTGATTTATCATTATAAGTGCACAAGAACTTGCAATTTGACATTTACACAACTTGAGTATAATAAGTAAAGACAAGATGATTCAACATATTTAAATGCAAATTTTTCAAGTGTTTTGAAATATGTCTAAAACAATGTGCCATGCCTTCATTTCATAGAATAATAATTCCATTAACAACAACATCAGTCTACAATAGTGCACATACATTAAATAACAATAATGATTAGCTTGCTTAAGATTCATTTGGTGTAGTGTAAATCATAGATTTTTTGTAGGTTAAAATTTACATACTTTTAATGTTCATTGGTAGATGATTTATAATACATTACAAAAAAATTCCAATTAAAGCAAATGCATGTACGTGGTTGACTAAAAGGTCATAACAAAATTCATTGATTTATTGTAACTAAAATCAAAATTGTGTTGAATCAATATATTATAATGTTATTTGAATTTGGGTGAAAGCACACTATAGTGACTCCCTTTGGGACATTTTTGGGTTTAGTATTATAATACTTTAAATATAATTGTTCTAAAAATTGGTACATTTGAGTATCAAATTTAGTTTTTGGGCCTTATAATTATTTATTTTTTAAAAATTATGCAATATTTTTTTAATAATAATAATTTTCATTATCTATATTGAAGGATCCATGGGTATATTTATAATTTACATTCGTATAATAGGGCCATTGTTTTTTTTTAATTACACTAACTTTAAAGCTTCATTAATCATTAAATAAACAATTTTAATGAAATTAAATAATGACCCATTTATATATGCTTTTCATTTTCCATGTGAATGTGATTATTTGTCAATTTTTCAATTTATCACACATTCATCAAATATTTGTTGAAACAAATCACTTTTTGGGATGAAAAATTTCAAATTACTCACATGGTATCCAAAACATGTGCAAATTATGTGAAATGACATGGTTCAATATACCTTCAACTTTCATAAAAACTATAAATCATTTATTTTTTAGAGTATATTTGTGTTTTTGAATAAACATGTACATTACATTTGTTTTCACAAATATACTCCAATCTCCCACTTTATGAAATGAAATGAATTTTTTATTTTTAATATCTTTTTTAGGTTATATTTTAACAAAATATGCAAAACTATTGTGAAATTGTTTCAAAAGTTTGAGGTGGCATAAACTCAAACATGCACGCCCTTAAAAAATAGTACAATGTGACATCCTAAAGGGGTCATTGTAATATGTTTTCATCCATTTGTTGACGTGTGTTTTGTGTTCATTTGTTTATAGGAACTTAACATTCAAAATTCCTTGTTAATTGTTATCCTTGAATTTTTCCAAAAACTTCAAGTTGTTATTTTTTATTCAATACTAGCATAGTTGATAGGCATGTTTCAACTTGTATAAACTAACACTTCACCATGAAATTCCTATTCCCACAATCCAATTGAGAAATAATAAGGTGGTAAAATCAACACTATGACCTTCTAGAATTATACAATGCAATTCTTAGCAACAAGTAATGACATAGAACAAGAAAAGTAGATTTGTAAAGTTTATATTGAGCAACTCCTAAAATGTTTTCTTCGACACCCCTAATGTGTTCTTGACTATATTTTCCCCCTTATATAATGTATGTTAAAAAATTTATAATACAATGTAACCTTGTGAAGATTGTTTAAATGGCACCATTAACCAAGTTAGAACATTGCCAACTATTCATGTTATAAATAGGACCATTAACATGCCAACACAAGAGAAAAGTGGAGCTAAAATCAATCTCAATAAGACTTGAAATCACCATAAGATATTTTGGCCTTACCATCAATCCTTTTGAGTTTTGAAAGTAAATGTGGTTTGTCACACTTTGTATTTTCTCTTGAAATCAAAGTCAATGTTGTACATGATTAATTTGGCCAACCAATCTATCAAAATGAAACTAAGGAAGGGCAAGAACTTCAATTAATAAAATGAATGGTCTAGTTATGTTGGATTTCTTTCAATTAATGAAAACCATGTATGACACCTACAAAATCATTATAGACATCAAACATTTGGTTTGTATCCATAGGGAGAAAAACAAAAAAAATTGGGTTCTAGAATCAAAACAAACAAAGTGTGCATTATAGCCCAAGTAAGTGCACTTTCAAGTTATTACATTTGGGCCTTTATCAACTCCTTGTCCTAACCAAGCTTTTACCACCTCATTAGTGTTACCTCCCTTATTCTCAACTTTTAGTATAGTTTACTTAGTCTCCATCTTACTAATTGAACCTATGAACAACGAGTATTTATTATCAATATTGTGTACATATGTTATATTTTGCTAATAATAATAATAAATGTATATATTAGTTATAATTTAATTCTGAAAATAAACATAATATTAGTATAAAAATAATTGAACTATATTTTTTACCCAATAACTAATATGTGGAACCTTATCATTTTATTTGTGTAGTTTTTAAATACAAAAAAATACCCCCAAGGTTATATTAAATAAATAAAATTTACATTTGTATCTCAATCAAGGGGTCATTTTATAAAAATGAAAGTTATAAAGAAAAAAAATGTCCATGAAAGTTGCAAATAGTTGTATAAAATTTAGAACCAAAATTCAACAACCCAAAAACATTTGGAACCATAGGTTTCGATGCTTTGTTTAAATTTTAAAAAATCAAAAGCAAACGTTAACCCTTTCATTTAAAAATGATTGAATCAAACCAAAAAAATTTACTTAAAAGCCAAAAAAATCTAACATTAGGATAAAGACCCCAAAATCAAACACATTCCTAAAATTTGGGGAATTATCTCGCAACTTTTCTTGAGTTGATTCATGAACATGCATAAGAATTTATGTTAGCCTCTTATGTAATCCAACTTTGTTTTAGTTATTTTTCAAAAAAATTGTGGTTAACTATTGTGCATGCAAACATGACAAAAAGGTATGAATTGTGCATGGTTATATTCTTCAAAAATTGCAAGGAAAAAAACTTGAAAAATGAATGTCAAAAAATGCCACCTAGCAAACCAAATGTTTAGCCAAATGTAAAGAAATGCCAAACATAACAAGTGTGATTATCCAACAAATGTTCTTATCAATAATTAAGATTAATTAACAAAAATAAATCAAGATGTCTATTTGGAAAAAACATAATTCAATATATTATTTTAATTTATCTAAAATTAAATGCAATAGATAGGAATTCACAACAAATGAATATACAAAATGGATAAAGATGATTCAATTATGGTAGTTCAAGAACATTTACAAAAAATATAAAATGAAATATTAAGCAACATAAAACCTCATTTCCTATGCATGTGAAAAGGTGAAGTGGGTGAATTACATTCCAAAAGAATATATCAATGCAATCAAATGGAAGTTGCAATGAAAGCCCATGAAATATTTGAAAAATAATAATTTTCAAGATGATGTTATCAACGAACAAACCAAGATGATTAAAAATAAGTAAAAATATAGAAAGATTAGATTAAAATGACAACTTAAAAAAATTGGAACTTGCAAATGATAGTAATTTATATGAGTGTATTGGGCATTGAGAATGGGTAAAAATACAAATACACTAGTGGGCAATAATGTAATCAATTATTTTTTAAATCGAACAAAACAAAGAAAAATAGTGCTTGAATACTCATTTGAGTTGATATTTTGTATAAACAATACTATGAAATTGTATAATGAATAAATTTCACAAATTCAAGAGAAATATCGAACCTACACATCAATATAAAAATTAATAGCTAGTATAATTGGACATAAAATTAGTATAATAATAATCAAAATAACAACAACAAATGTTAAACAAAGAAAATTCATGTATTATATTAAAAAAATGGAAATGAACTTCCTATAAAATTTCAAACAAATTGTTCAATAAAATAAAAACATGATGATTCACAAACAAAATAATCTAGTGAAAGTTGTTAGAGGATATGACACAACACCAACAAGTAATAATGACATTGTGATAGATTTGTTCAAAATACAACAAGAACATTTGTTATCAAAACATGAAAACATGTCAATTAATTATATGACAAGTGAAAATGGGTGAAAATTGGATTCAAGCAACCAAAAGGAGATGTGACCATTGTATTATTTTCCATTGAGGTAATATTTATTTAAGTTGATGTTGAAATTCTTGAATTAATTTGTACAACAATGTCTTTTATGTGTCATGTGAACATCTTAGAAAATTTGAAATGAATCCAATGAATATGAAATACCCAAAAACATTTTAAAAAACAATGTGACTAATGTTTTTGTTGTTTAAAAGACTTTAAGAAATTCAAATGATTTGAAATTTATATTTGAAATCATTTTGAATGTATACCTTTATATTGTAATATAATGCAACATCTTTTTAGATCATAATTTTTTTTTAAAACATTTAATTGATTTTATTAATGATTTTAAACATATTTTGCAAAATATCATGCAAGGATTTAGTTATATGCTTTGGTGGTTCATAATACTATGTTTGGATCCAAATTGTAAGTGTGTTTGCCATGAGAAGGTAGAGCATAAAGGAGATCAATATGGAACAATGGATATTATATAAATAGTATTTTCAATAGTAAAGATGCACCAATCTCCCAAAATGATCAATGGATATATAAATAGCACTTTCAATAGTTAAGATACACTAATTTCCCAAAAGGATCAATGGTTGGATTTGATTGTGTAGTTTTACGGTTTATCTTTTGAATGAAAGCTTTAAATCTTCTCCATTGGATAGTTTTAGGTTGATCACTTAACGATAATATAGATGAATGAAATCAGCGTGGAGATCAATTTGTCAATTGGTGATTTTTATTTAACCATTAATAGTTGCAATCTAATCAATCAAATGGTCAATGATGCCAAAGAAAACGCAATACAACAAATAATGTTAAATCAAATGGGCATAATCCTTCAAACTGAAACAAGTTGAACAACACAATTTGATCTTGTGATTTGGTATGTTTAAGGCCCTTTTTTTAAACAATAAGGTTGAATAGATTTATTGATTGGATATGTTGTCAAAATCAATGGTTGAAACCTTAAAATATTAGAATAATCTTTTGTCAATGTGCATAATTGATGATGCATATGTTTTAATTTAAGGCATGGAGAAGATTGTTACATGTAGATGGTTGATGAAATTTTGTTCTAATGTAAATTTTTATTCTCATGTCCAATGCATTAGGTTTTTTTTCTTTTAATTTGATGGTGGTGATTAATAATTGGATTAAGATTTTTGGATAATACCAAATATTTGCATCAAACAATTCAAGCTTGTCATTTTATGCATTATTGATTGGGATTTATTTATATGGAAGTAATATTGCATTTGATCGTTGAGTTTTATACGAGTTATTTGTTTTCCAGTGATAGTTTAATGGATGCAATTTATGGTTGAAAGTTTCCATGTCAACTTTGTCAATTGATTTCTTTTCCATTGTCATGATTTTGTTAGCTTTCAACTTGTGCCACTTGATACCTCGAAGATGTATTTGTTCCCAAGCAATAGCTAGAAATTATTCTCAATAGCAAGCTAGAACTACCCATACTTTCTGAGTTCTTTGATCCAAAGCCAAAAAATTTCCCATAGTTATTCGGTGATATTCATCTTCCCCTATTGATAAATGAATAATTCCTTCTTCTCTAGATATTTCAAATATATTATAAAAAGGAAATTTTAAAGATCCCCGAGTAGTAGTTTCAAAAGGTTTATTAGTCTTTCCTTTAATCTTTAGTTTGTTCATCTCTTCTCACACATCAAATTTTCCCCATCATTAGCATGTTGATTCTTTCTCCAAACACTTCGAGAAATTGTGTTCGTGGCAACTAAACTACCCTACAATTAGAGCTCCAAAACAACTAATATACAATTACATTACAACTATCCCATGGAAATACGACAAATTAATAAATAAAATACCATGTCAGAAAATCAAGGAGTTGTATTGTATTTGCAAATTAATTGCAAGATGTATATTTATATAATACAATGTACACACTATATATACAGTTGTAGTTAATTGTGTTTGACTTTGTTGACAAATTGCACTTTAGTCGCATGCAACAGCTACATCAGATCTTATATATTAATTCAGTAAGTTTGTCAGTCTGTCCGGGACGGTATATTTTGAATCCGTGTGAACATGGTGTGGTTTTCGTGTTCAACGTGCCTTCTTGGACGTGTTTGTCTGTCTGTCTGTGTGGACAAAAATTGGGCAGTGCCTAGAAGATTCTTCCAGTCACTGTCCGTTCCCTGTGGAGCATCTGGTCATGATTTTTATTTTTTTCGTGGAGGGGGGGAGGGGGTGGGGGTGGGGTTCTAGGGGTCTTAATAGGTGGAAGTGAGAAAGAACACATTGTAGTATTA
>Ga0209208_10013197_pt1 | contig 10354 bp, 11 predicted proteins | sample S1TSphfallax_3_FD_187694 | JGI IMG/M metagenome (GOLD analysis project Ga0209208, IMG submission 187694) | Host-associated microbial communities from peat moss isolated from Minnesota, USA - S1T2_Fd - Sphagnum fallax MG (SPAdes) (version 2) | ecosystem: Host-associated > Plants > Peat moss >... | reverse complement strand
AACACTCTCATCACATGCCACAATCTTCATACATAGTCGAAACAAGAAACTAATCACCTCATTGAGATGATTTTTAAAAGCATTAAAATTCTAACAAAAAATTGGATGAATGGTGAGAGAGAACAAGTTCAAAAACTTGCAAGGACTTCTTCTTTTTAAAAAATCACCATTGTCAAAAGACCCAAAAAAAAAATTCCCCCTTCAAAAAAACCACAATAATAAAAAAAAACCACAATAATAAGAAAACAACCTATTGCAATGGAGATGTTTTTAAACTTTCATTTGTTAAGCATCATTTTTAGTGGCAAAATTAAAAATAGAAATTTTGAAAAAAAAGGTTTAGGCTTTTTTAATTCTCAAATTTTGAAAAAAATATAATAAGTTTTTGTAGATTTCTTTATTAGGTTATAGTATGTAGCCAACAATACATAGGGATGTTTTTTTTTAAAAATTAACTTAATTTTTTTGTGTATGGCCAAATTTGGGTGCATCTTCACATTAAGAATTTTTTTCCCAATTTTGTGATGTAGCAAAAGTGGTAATCATCCATAAGATGATTTAGCTAGATTACACTATAGACTAGATATGAAAGTTTTAAAATAAAAATAAAATCCTTCTATATTCTTGGCTACTTGCAAGAACTTATTGTAGAAATTTGGCAATTTGGATATTTATTTTTTCCTTGAAATCTGGCAAAATTTGGGCCATTTTTCCATGGAAAATCCTTTGTATAGGTTGAAATCATATTTTTCAGGTTGAAATTTGGAGAAATTTTTTTCACCCAAAAATAAAACACTACTTCATATGGGTCATTGCCACAATTGGCTATATTTCTTTATATATATATATATATATCATTTTTTTTGTAAGCATGTGATTTTAACATCTTTTTTTCCATTAAGTAATTTTATTCTAATAGTTCATTCCATTTGAATTTCTTAAATTAAATGGCTAGGGATTCTAATTTATATACATGTTAAATCTATTTGTTGGTTGCTATAAGAAAATTTAGCATCATATCCTTAAAAAAAATAGGGTGAGATCAAAGTTTATTATTAGGTTTTATATTTTTTGCTCTCACCCACCATTAGAGCAAAACAAATACCTTATAATATTTTTTTCCCTGACTGCCCATTTGCCCATCCAAGATGTGTCTGGAGATGCCCAGACAACATTTTGGTGCTGCCCATTTAACAGTATCCAAAATGGACACACTTTTGATGCTGCCCATTATAGACTTTGGGTGCTGTTAAAATGGGCTGCCTACACACATTTTTGGTGCTGCCCATTTGACAGGACTCAAAATGGACACATTTTTTTAATGCTGCCCATGTGTAACAGGACCCAAAATGGACACACATTTTGGTGCTGCCCATTTAACAGAACCCACCCAAAATGGACACATTTTGGTGCTACCCATTATATAGACTTTTTGGGTCCTGTTAAAGACGGGCAGCACCAGAATGTGTCTGGGCATCAATCAATCAATTTTTGTTTGAGGAAAAAAAAAAAAAAAGATGGAATCACGACACGGGCAGACAAGGAAAAAGAAAAAAGCAGCCTGTAACAGTACTTTGTTTGTGTACTGCCTACAATGAGGACTCTTTGCTTATGTACTGTCTTGTGTGGGAGACTGTGCAAATACAAAATCAAATGCAGTACAACAAATGAGAAAAGGTGTAGCAGTACTTTCATTGTACTGCCTAAAATAAGTACTCTTTGCTTATGTACTGTCTTGTGTGGGAAACTGTGCAGATACAAAATCAAATGCAGTACATCAAATGAGAAAAGGCTGTAACAGTACTTTTCTTTGTACTGCATAAATAAGTATTCTTTGCTTATGTACTGTCTTGTGTGGGAAACTGTGCAGATACAAAATCAAGTGCAGTACATCAAATGAGAAAAGGCTGTTACAGTACTTTTCTTTGTACTGAATAAATAAGTACTCTTTGATTATGTACTGTCTTGTGTGGGAAACTGTGCAAATACAACATCAAAGGCAGTACAACAAATGAGAAAAGGTTGTAACAGTGCTTTGCTTTGTACTGCCTGCAATAAGTACTCTTTGCTTATGTACTGTCTTGTGTGGGAAACCGTGCAAATACAACGTCAAAGGCAGTACACCAAATCAAAAAAGGCTGTAACAGTACCTTTTGTACTGCCTAATTAAGGGCTCTTTTGCTTATGTACTGTCTTGTGTGGGAGACCGTGCCAATACAAATCAAAGGCAGTACAACAAATGAGAAAAGGCTGTAACAGTACTTTGTTTTGTACTGCACAAGTCTGGACTCTTTGCTTATGTACTGTCTTGTGTGGGAAGCTGTGCAAGTACAAAGTCGAAGGCAGTACAACAAATGAGAAAAGGCTGTAACAGTGCTTTGCTTTGTACTGCTTGCAATAAGGACTCTATGCTTATGTACTGTCTTGTGTGGGAAACTGTGCAACTACAAAGTCAAAGGCGGTGTACAACAAATGAGAAAGTCATGGCCTAATAATTGGTAGGATCAGTGGGCCCCAAAGACAGACAGAGGATTATAAAATTTTAAAAGAAAGAAAAAGAGAGGAAAAAAAAAAACAAGCATGTGTGCAACTAAAGAAAGCATCTGAAAAGGACGAAGAAGGAGTGCCGAGAGGAGAATGTGCGAGAATCATGCTACAAATAAATTGCAAACAACCCATCAAAAGCTCCAAATTTGGTGCCAGTTTTGCTTCTTTCTTGGGTGTTTGCTGTTTTTTGCTTGGGGTCGTGATGAAAGTCTGTCCTTTTGTGAATCTAGATGTTTATCCCAAAGAGATGGGGATGATGGGTTGCAAGCAAGAACAAAAGAGATGGGCTGCAGTTCTTAAGTATTTTGGACCAAGAAGCAAAAGAAGTAAAACTGCTGCTTTTTGTTTCCTCTTTTGTTTTTTGGTTGGGCTTGGGAGTGAATCAATAAACAGACTATGATCCACCAGAACATAGGTTTGAATAGTATGTTTTGGATCTGCTTAAATTTTGTTGGGTTTTCTTTCTTCGGATCAAAAAAATAAAATTATAAAATCCCATGTTTCTTCGAGATTCATTTGTGAGAAAGATTGATCCATTCAGCCGGATCAAAAGAAAGGGTTTTGGATTTGCAAGGAAGGATTCTTCTTCATGATGAGAGCAGCAGCAGTGCGAGCTGCTGGAAAAACGCTTGCACGCACACATTATTATGCGAAGCAGAAGAAGAAGAACAACAAGGAGGGGCAGTGGAGCTCGTTGATCACTACTGCTGCTGCTGCTACTGTCCCACCTAGTGCACTGGAATGTCATGACAAGAAGTATGACCACTGCTCATCATGTGTGGAGCAGAAACACATGCTTCCCTTGAGCAACCGGAAGATTGCCGCTTATGAGGCCTGGTGGAGGAGGGCTGCTTCGTCTTCGGCGCCAAGCTATGAAGGTATGTAAGTAAGCTTCCAAAGGTATGCTAGCGGAGAGATATATGGGTTCTTTTGTTTTATGGGTGTTTTTGGTTTTTGTTGTCGGAGATGGCGATGGTGGGTCTTCAATTTGGTGGGTGCACCTTTCCTGTTGTTGTTGTGAATCAGCAGCAGCTGCTGAAACAACTGGGCAGGAGTTCAAGTTCAGTCCTATGGCGGAGTACGAGCGTCGCATCGCTTCTGGAGATGTTCATCCAGGAGACAAGTTTCAGGTGTGTGTGTGTTTTTTTTCCGCTCTTTGTCCAACAAACTCTTGCCAAAGCTTTGGAGAAGAAGAATTGTTGTTTTGGAAGCCCAGCTATGGCAATGCAAGAAATCCTTTGTTGATACCAACCCTAAACCCTAAAAATCCAAGGAGTCGAGACAAGTTTCAGGTGTGTTTTTTTTTCCCCTTCTTTGTCCAACAAAATCTTGCCCAAGCTTTGCAGAAGAAGATTGTTTGTTGTTTTTGGAAGCCCAGCTATGGCAATTAAAGAAATCCCCAGTTGACCAACCCTAAACCCTAAAAATCCAAGGAGTCAAGAGAAGAAGGAAGAAGAAGGCCTTTGAACCACAACCCAATTTTGTTTGTTTGTTTTGTTACAAAATCATTGATTGAGGTGCATGAGTGAGAGAGTCTATGGAATTTTTTTCTGGCGTGCTCTCTCTCCTTCGCAGCTCACTCTCAACAGTGTTGAAAGCCTCTTTTGGTGTGTCTTGTAGGAAAGCACAGTAAATGCACTGCAAGATTTGTATGATGAGCTTTGGCGCAAATCTGATGATATTGGGCTCGACAGCAGGTTGCCTGTCCCACAGTCTTATAGTAGAAGGTATAATGAATGGGCCACCATTTTTTGGGTCATTTGCATCAAGTTGTGAGGAGTTCCAGAGAGTGCATGGTATCACAGTGGTACCTCGTGTTTGAGTACTTTTAGGGTTGTGCGGGCTGCAGTGCTGGAGGTTGGCTATGGCAACGCTTGATGCGCAGATCTTCACCAGCATCTCCTCGTGGGCTATATATGTATGGAGGTGTAGGCACTGGGAAGACCATGCTCATGGATATGTTTTATGAACAACTGTGAGCTTCTTCTTCTTCTTCCATGCTTTCCTGGCCCTTTACTAAGTGCTTCTCAGCTTCTGTCATTATTTCTTCCAGCATGAAATTGTACTGACATGGTTTCATTCCTTATCTGCAAGGCCCAAGACATGGAGAAAGAGAAGGATTCACTTTCACGATTTCATGATCAATATACATACTCGTTTGCAAGTAAGCTGTTGTTTCAAAACCCTGGACAAATCACAACTTTTGTCTCATTAGCAATTAGTGAGCAGTCTATGAATAGTTATAAACTAGGGTTTTTTGTAAATCTACATGCTAAATTGTATGACACTGCCTTGGAGCAACAGGTGTGAGTCTAGGGATCTATTAGCTTCGAGCTCATATATTGAGGAATTTATAGCAGCTGTTCATGTAAGTTTAACAACAGCTAAAGAATTTGTGGGGGCTGTAATTTGCCGTCTCATTTCTTTTTGTGTATTCCAATTAAAAGAATTTAAGCATACTCAGCTAGACTTTTGTTTTGTTCATCTGTGACACTACAGAGAAGCAGAGGAATGACGGATCCATTGGAGGTTGTGGCTGAGGACATTGTCGAAGAGTCTATTTTGCTCTGTATTGACGAGTTTATGGTTGGCTCTCCTGCAAATGAACCAGTTTTTTATTTTGGATATTCATTCCCAGAGCAAATCTTGGGAGCATGTATCAGCGGACACTTGTTTTGTTGTCAATCTGGCAGTTTACATCAAGGGGCTCCTCAAAGGCTGGATTGATCTTCTTTATGGTTGTGTAGGTTACTGATGTTGCTGATGCTCTCATCTTGAATCGGCTTTTTGACCACCTGTTCAAACAAGGACTTGTGAGTATTTCTGCACTCTTATGAGTTCACAATATAGCTGTTTTTTGCACACTATTCTTGCTGTGGAAGTACATATCTTCACTGTCCCAATTTTAGATCTTGCATACTACCATGATGGGATTTGTAGTTAAATGTGCTAGCATACATACTACTCTTGATGGTCCCTGAACAAGTGTGAGACTGGCACTTTTGTTCATACCGTTGTTTTTTGTTTTTGTCTTTCCTAGTTTGGAACTTTCTGTGGCTTCTTGAGGAATTGTTAACCTTGCTGTGTTCTTTCTTCATCATGAGAATGGAGATTTCTCTATTCTTATGAAAGATATTAAATGTGCTAGCAGTGCAGCCTAGCAAGGTTCATAGCTTCAACATCCCTGGATCTCAAGCTACTGAAGCCGAAGTGAAGTTGGATGCTGGAAGGAATCTCAGTACAGTGAGTTGACATGCAGAGTTGATCATGTGACAGGTTCTAGTATCAACATCTAATAGGGCACCTGATCAACTGTATGAAGGTGGCTTGCAGAGGGATTTATTTCTGCCATTTATTGCTCGTCTGAAAGTACTATGACACAAACAATCCTCTCCTTTGTGTCTAATGTGAACCTCCTAGATGATCTGGTGTGAAAATCAGCTGGTCCTTTTATATCCTTGTAGCTCATGGTGGTTGCACATTCTCCTAGTGTTGAATTTTCATTTTTTTCAGTTGGTAAATGCATTTGTTGTTGACATGCTTTGTTCATGTGCAGGATAGGTGTGTGATACACAAAATAGATTCAGCAACTGATTACCGGAAGCTGGCTGCGGTAATCTACTTCAAACTTCTCAAAACATTCTGTATCAGCAGCATACCCAAAATTCATACTGATTCTGCATTGGATCACATCCACAACCAATGAATCAATAACAACAGATTTTTTGCTTTGCAGGCTGTGGCAGGCCACTATTTCACTGGTCCTGGAGCATCAGAGTTATTGCAAATGAAATTTCAGTCTCTGATACAGGATGAAAAAGCAGTGCCAACAACTGTGGAAGTGGTTATGGGTAGAAGACTGAAGGTCAGTGTTTCAAGCAACTTATAATAAGAGACAGATGGCACTACTTTGCCAATTCTGGTTTTGAAAGTTGTTGGCATCCCTCCGATCATGCAGGTCCCTTTGTCAGCTGCCGGGTGTGCCTTCTTCCAGTTTCACGAGCTGTGTGATATGCCATTGGGTGCAGCTGACTACATTGGACTCTTCCGTAATTGATCTGAACTTGAGACCTTGACCCTGAATTTTGTGGGGGACCCCAATGTTCTTTGCCTCTTGACTAGACAAGCAGAAGGCAATGGCATCCATAAAGTTAGCTGATTGAGGATTGCACTGTGTGTGGCTTGGAGGAGCAGAAAGTTTTCACACTCTGGCATTGGATGGTGTTCCTGTGTTTGGTTCCCATAACCGCTCCTCAGCTTATCGGTTTGTAACTCTTGTGGATGTAAGATCCTCTGTTTCTTGTTATAGTAAATACTTGCCAATGTGAACTTGGGAATTAGGTCACTGCCTAATTGAGTGATGCTATATTTTGGAGGAGAGTTGAACACCCAATTTTGCACATGTACAATGTGACCTAGGGTTAGTGGTCAAGCTTGGTGCCAAGCGTATGGGTTAGAGCTTCGTATAGGCTGGCAGTCACAAGTTTATAAGTGTGTGCTTGGTTGGTTGGGAAGGTTATGTATGAGCACAGAGCTCGTTTCCTATGTTCAGCAGAAGCACCAGCATTGGAGCTGTTTGCAAAGGTGGTGACCATTCGAGATGCACCCCGCAGGAAAAATTCCCGCTCAAGTCATAGTGATCAAGCGGATCTGTTGGTGGACAATGAGTTGGGGTTTGCCAAGGATCGCACTTGTAGCAGGTAAAATTTGCATTTTACTGTTCATAAAGTTCAATTGTCACACTGCAGACTCGGAATGCCAGCATCATCTTGTTATTTTGTCTTTTGCTGTGATAGTCCAGTCCAGGTCTTGTGGTCACATTTCTTCCATTTGGTTAGAATCTGTTAAAGACGTGTGAATTTTTATTGTGTGTGCACAGATTGACAGAAATGCAGGGTGCGGAGTATTTGGAGGATCATGCTGCAGTTCATTTGACCAAGACAAACTCAATGACCTAACAACCAACTGGATATAAGGTGATTTCTGTGGATGTGTTTGAGACACCAGCATGGAATTATTTGTGATACTGGACTTGTACACACAAACAGGATTGGTTGAGTTGATGGTTTGGATTTTTTCAGGTTTCCGTAGTCAATGCATCTTGCTCAATAGTTGACAGATTTGATTTAAGCACATGTCATGTGGCAAGTGGTGCAGGTGATTTGTTACAGTTTCATGAGCGCCCCACTTTGGTTATGTGGGTTTCTTATGTATAATAAGGGAGTTGCAGCTGTCACTCCAGTGAGTGTCTCTACCAGTAAGATTGAAAGCAACCATCACTCCAATGAGTGCACCCTATCAACAGGATCAAAAGCAAGAAACTTGTTGAGAAGGGGCATGAAGTTTAGATGAGTGCAATGCTGCAGAGTGGCAAAGGGGTCTGTGCATCAAATTGTCACTCTTCGTAAGAAAAACTTTGTGGGCTCCATTGAATAATTGGAAAGCTAAACCCTAGAGACTGATGCACAGGCTTTATAGTCGATTATTGAATTTGAGAGTGACTATTCAAAATTACCTTTCAGAGCCAGAGGCATTTTGAAATCATTCATATTTGATCATGTCCAAATCACACTCAGGATTCTGTTACTTCTCAATGGTGGTGAAGGGTATGGGGTGTATTGAGTGGATTTTTTTCCTGCACCTCGCTGATTGCTTAAGTGTGTACCCATTGAAACTCATGAGATAGGAGATTGTTATCGAGACACATCTGTGAAAGATCATAGACCCTTTCAATAACACATGTTCTGAATGACAGCAGTGTAGTAGACTGTGAAGAACAGATTCTCCTGAAGTTGGGTCAAAATATAGCTTTCATAATTAGATGTGAAGTCAGCTCAACACTACCCGTGTATACAGAGAGTGGGGAGAGGATGCATGGATTGTGAGAATGTGCAGGCAAAATCATCAATGTGGAGCCATTCATCTTCTAATACAGGAGACTGGGACTCTGACACTACTGCCCATGAAGCTGAAACAAGTCCCTGTCCTGAATGATTCCCAGCTCCAATATTCATTTAGTGCTTTACATCTGCTACTTGGTGTGGGAGTGTTGACTCACCAGGTACTGGGAGTAGACTGCATGAGGAGGATTCCTAGTTTCTAGCTAAGCTTGAAGTAGCCCACAACACTTGCATGAGGGTTTCTAGTTTCTAACTAAGCTCCAAGTAGCCTGCAACATTTGCTGTAGATGAATGGGCAATAATGTGAAGATTGTAGCTTGTTTTGGGCTTGCTCTTGCTGTGATTGCTTTGAGTGTCCCTAACCAGGATTTGTGAAAAGTGGATGCAGTCTAAACCATGAAGCAAATTATAAGGCATTCTAAATGCACTCAACTTAAGGTTCACTGCAAATGCAGTCAAATCAAGGTGCTCTTTATCAAACCATTGTCAAAGTCATTCAAGGTTTTCCCTTCACTACCAAACCATCAAATGGTGTACATTATGTCACTATTGAACCTATCACCATAATTCAAACATCGTTTAAAATTTACCCATCTTTTGTAAAGGACATATGTCAACCTTGGATTGGATGTGAACTAAAACAATGGCCTTCAAAGCAAATGTGAAATGAATGTTATCCCCTTTTAACCCTACCCATCTCTTTCTTGGTCATTTTTGTTTGTAATTTTGTGTCCATGGATCAAGAACAATCCCTCTATTGGCAAGATTGCTTGCTCCACCTATATAATTGTAATGCGTGCACATTTGGTACCAACTATTGTCTATTTTTTAGCATTTTATTTTTTATTTTTCATTGGGTAAGGAGATTTTGGAAGTAAATAATACCAAAATGGATGAAAATCAAACACCAAATGGCTAGACATTAAAATCCTTTCATGTTTATGGCATGACCTAGTGAACTTGTTTGATTCCAAATGACATATTCACCTAAGTTTGGATTACCTTAGTGTGTGGAAGGAATGGTTGCCTAATGGGTGGAAAAGGTTAAGGCCCAAATGTGTCAAGCGATATGGGGGTAAAGGACCTTTAATGGGAAGCAAATTTCACCTTACTAACCTCCTATTGCATAAGATCTTGCATGCATATTGATCATGATCTCTAATGTAGAACTTGCAACATTGTAAGTGATGGCAACAAGTTGTAATAAGGTGGAGACAATGTGGATGGCAACATTTGGAGAGAGCATATGACACTGAATGGTGAGGGGAAATCGCTCATGGTGTGTCAATTGGAAGTCGCCCATTGTAAGGATGGCTCTTGTTCACCATCCATATTGTCAATTCAAAGAAAATTTGAAAAGATCTAATGGTCCAAAATCCTTTTGTTGGTTCACTTGGAATTTCTTTTGTTGTCACCAATGTGCAAAAATTTGTCCCAACAATAAACCCCCCACTACCAACATTTTTTATATGTTATAATTTTCAAGTACATTCATTTTTTGGGTTTTGCTACAACCAACAAATGTGTTCTCTATATTTCTTGATCTTAGTTGGAAGTCTATTAGAGACAGTGTAACTTGATGTTAATTTTATGTTGTCTTCATTGCATAAAAGTTCAAAAAAACAACCTAGTTTATTTGAAGGGCGCCTTATATTTGCAAATATCCTTCCTAGGAAAGGGGAAGGATCTTACAACTCCTTGACATTGGGAAGGATGTTAAGCTTAGGTTCCCTTCATACAGCTTGTGATCTATGTATGTTTAGGTTCATGTTGTGTTTTACCCATTGTAAAACATTAAATGTCTTTTGGTTCATGATAACATTATTGGCATGTTTTATGATGGGTAATGTTCTTAGGTGTGAAACATTCTCAAAATGTGGGGTTGGAGTTGACTTTGACTTCATCCT
>Ga0209208_10013196_pt1 | contig 10354 bp, 4 predicted proteins | sample S1TSphfallax_3_FD_187694 | JGI IMG/M metagenome (GOLD analysis project Ga0209208, IMG submission 187694) | Host-associated microbial communities from peat moss isolated from Minnesota, USA - S1T2_Fd - Sphagnum fallax MG (SPAdes) (version 2) | ecosystem: Host-associated > Plants > Peat moss >... | reverse complement strand
TCCCTTTTTCAACTAATTATAAAAATACATTAAAAAATGTGTTGTAGTGAAAATTGTCAAAATGTGATTACTTTTTGTATACAAGATACCATGGAAACACCCTTTTATCCATTTTCCAATGTTAACATCCTTAACTGCTATCATATGAAAAATAAGCACTCGAAGGGAATAAAAGTTCCAAGCTTCTTCCAAGGTTACTACAACTTCAACACCTTTAGGCATTCTAAAATGTATTTGTGGATAGAAACAAACGCAAATTAATTCAACTTTCCCTTGTGTTTTAATTGTTTTCCAATAGCTATGTTGTTATTGATTATCATTGACAAAGTAAGGTAAAGTGGGCAAGCTCAACAACAAGAACCCAATAACAAAATGATTTTAGTCAAAAAACATGAACATGGTAAAGTATGCCAATTAGAGACACTTGGTACTTTTCTTGAAAATATTTATAAAATATACTTGAATATATTGAATTCATAAATATTATTTAAATCAATGATCAACAATTAAAAGTTTTTTTTATTTCACTATATAATATTGAAGAACCACATGTTTTAATATGCATTTAAGCACATTTTTTGAGATGTAAATATTGAAAAGTACGTGTCATAGTTTTGCAAAATAGGGTTATAAGTACATGAAAATAAAACATCAATTATAATTATTGTATTTTCAAGTTGATAAAGATGTAGTGTGTATGAATATAATTTCAACTTTTCATATTATAGTCATAATCTATCAAAGTTTTAATATAAAAGTATATGAGAAAATTTGAACAACCATCCAATTTAAAACATATTCTTCATCCACTTTTCTTATATAAAAAATTTTAAAACTTTATGTTCAACTTACAATAAACTCAATGAAATGTTCTATGATTTGAAAATGAAATTTAAATAGATTTAAAATATCTTTTTGAATGTGAATGTTCAAAAGAGATTGGTTTTGAAATTAAATATTGTTAAAACTACTTTTTTGGACATATTTTATCATGCTCGGACCCTAATGCAAAGAACCGAGTTTATTATAAACTCTAAAGCATTGAACCTAAACGCAGGGCTCAATAGAGTTGTGAGAATTCAACCCCTACCGATTATTGTGCTACTGTTTCTTCCACCCAACAGCGTGAAAGGAGGTCTCGATTCCATTATTTGGGCTGCAATCAGTTATGTATGACAATTGTGAATGGTATGAATGTTTTTCGCACATGACTGATTGTCAGATGGGGTCAGATTTCGGGCCCTTGCAATTTTCGTGTGATTTTATTTGGGGGTTCCTTTTTAACTCTTTAGCCAACTCAAGCGTCCCCAGCGAGGCAAAGCGTGATACCCAAGATCTAATGCATTGAAATTTCTCAGTCCATAAAGGCAATTGATAATTGGGCCCATTGTTGCACTCAGACTGTCACTCTTCCTTTGCGTTTAAGGAACAGAGGCCTCGATTCCATTATTCAGGCCGCATTCAATTATCTATGACAACATACGAATGGTAACACATGACTGTCAGATCTGATCAGATTTCGGGTACATGCAATTTTGGTGGCGGGACACGAAACACGGACGCTTCTATTCCATTATTCAGGCTGCATTCAATTATCTATGACAACATGCGAATGGTAATACATGACTGTCACATGCGGTCAGAGTTCAGGTACTTGCAATTTTGGTGGCTGGACACTGTATGACAACTTGTGAATGGTGTGAATGTTTTTCGCACATGACTGACTGTCATATGGGGTCAAATTTCGGGCCCTCGCAATTTTTGTGTTATTTTATATGGGTGTTCCTTTTTAACTTTTAGCCAAGTCAAGCTTCCCCATCGAGGCAAAGGGTCATACCGAAGATCTAATGTATTAAAATTTCTAACTCCATAAAGGCAATTGAAAATTGGGCCCATTGTTGAATTCAGACTGTCACTCTTCCTTTGCATTGAAGGGACGGATGCCTCCATTCCATTATACAGGCTGCAATGAATTTTCTATAACAACTTGTGAATGGTAACACATGACTGTCAGATGTGGTCAGATCTCGGGTACATGCAATTTTGGAAGAGTTTTCAAATTCCAAGCACAAGGTTTTTAATTCTGAGTATAGTGTCTTTTTCACCCCAAGGACAAGGTTTGGACTTTGAACCTGAAGAGGATGAGGTTTGGGAGCAGGTGAAGGGGCTACACACCTCACCTCTGTCAGCCCATCAACACCATGTATGGATTGAACTTTCAAGCACCAAACGTTGTGATTGAAACCAAAAACCCTATATGGAATTTTAAAAACCTGTGCTTAGAATGAAAACCACATGCTTGGATACCCATGTTAGAGCATCTCCAACGGTGCTCAGTATGTGACTCCAGACAATACAAATTTATTGCGAAAAAATTTATGTGCCAGTTTAGCTCAGGAAAGTGGTTTTTCTGCACCAGATTCGTGCAGCTTGCCGTGGCTGGTAAAAAGGGCAACACAGTTCTGCACGTCCCAAAAAGAGTGTAATAAATTGCACCTGACTGCGGCTCAATATTTCTGATTAGTCGGTCACAATGAATGGTCCAGGTGGTTTGCTATTCGTACTCCCCCATGTATATACACTTCCAGTTTCAGTTTTATTGGTAGGGTTGCCAAAAAAACGGCAATACTTAGACATTTAATTTTACTACCCAAAGTTACATACTGAGCAACGTTGCAGATGCTCTTAGGGGATCCGTATAAGGGGCTCTGGAAAAAAAAGAAGAAAAAGATAGATAGATAGTATATCTTGATGTAGGTCTTATTATTGTTGGAGTAAAGATGATTTTTGTGGTTGGGTTAGTGAAGCCATTGAGAATTGGGTTCCTATTGCACCCAGATGTCACTCCTCCTTTGAGGTTTATTTGACTGTTGAGCGGGTAAACCCATTATCCTGATATGCCTGTGGGTATATCATAGGGTAACTATATACATCCTGGTAAATATATATGGGCTGCTTTTGGCTACCTTTTTAATTAACGTATTCAGCTAATATATTTTGCAGATTAACCCTGTCTTTGTTTTACCCAGTTAGCACATACCTAGTTCAGGTTCACCTTTACACAAGGGAGGGTAATTGTTTTGAAGATGATGAAAATGGGTACATGTCAAAATCATCGCATAGCATATATGCATTTTCATATTTTGTAATGCATGTGTGGTTATGATGGATTTCTTCAAATTATGGTGACTAACTATGCAGTTCTATTTTTATTTTTATTATTTTTATTTTATTCATTGAATTAATTACCTTGGAAAACACTCTTGATATCTTTTGAGGCTCTAGAGGATACATAGTACAGAGTTTAAGAACTACTCTTAACTAAACCCTACAGAATTTAAGAATCCTCCCATATTTTTGTGACACGCTAGAACCTATTGTCTAAATATCACAATTTCAGAAGTTTTTCTCTCAAAATCTTGCAATTTTGGCACATTAATCTTGGATATATACTCTGTAAACTATCTCATGTATAATTTTTAATTTTTTTGTTTACACTTATCCAGCTGATACATTAAATTTATATGCCCATTCAACACCAATGTTAACCCTTAATTGACATTTGACCATAATTGTCACCCTCCAAAAAAATTACAAAGACCCTTCGAAGGCACATCAAATATCAAAATTTGGAAAATTCAATTCAATGAAGTTGTAAAGGACTTCAAACTAGATGTTTCGGTAAACAAAATTACAAAAAATGAAAAATTGCCATTGTTGAAATTTTGGAGTATATCGAGGAGAGGTTTATGATTGAGTAGTTCTTCAAATACAATGAAGTGGAGCCCCACAAAACTTGAAATACTTAGAACCAATTCACATTATGCATTAAGGTTCTAAACAACTCTCCAAAACATTAATGAAGTAGTCTTAAGACCATTGCTTTGAAAACCTAGACATAGAGATCATGTGTAAATATGTGACAAGGTTTTAATGTTAAAGACCAAACTTGGATATTCAAATTATGTGCGTCCCTTATGAGTAAAGGTTTTGGATGTACGATATTATGGCATGAACATTTATGACCAAATATCACTAACTTGTTCAAATACTAACAATATTTTTCTTTGGAGCACGATCATGAAATGAAGTGGATTTTTTGCACATAATATTATTTGAAAGTTATGATCAATTCTTTTCAACTAAAATAAAAACTCTAGTTACAAATTATTTGTGATTATTCATCCCTTCCTCCATTGAAAACAAACAAAATGTGTTCAATTCCTACCCCAAAACCTAGCTTGAATTCATTTCATACAACTCATGTTTTGAAAATGTGAAAAATTAGATTCACAATCCATGATCAAAGAAAATTTTCAAAATTGAACCTAATTCAAAATTTTGACTTGTAATCTTTAGAAATAGTCCATTGGCATTGCAACACAAACTAAATAAAATTCACACTTTTGAAAATATATTTTTTAAATGGTTCAATTGTAGGAGATATTTTTAAAAGACATTGAAAATTTTGTTACTATGTTTGGATGTTACATAATCAAAGTCTTATATAATCACATATTAAAGGCTCCTAATGCAAGTTGAGCCACAAAATGACAAATTTACAAATTTGATATTGTTTTCTTTGCATATATTAATTGCATTGAATAAGGATTGCATTTATTGCACCCATAAAATTATGAGGTATACACATACACACTTTCTACCACATACATAAATGTTATTTTAACCAAACTTGAAACAGGTGTTAAAGGTTTCATTACCCATTTAAGAATGATATGTAAACTTGCATTGTCATATCATCCCAAACATTCCAACATGATTGGCACTCCATACTTGGGTTTCAAAGCAGCCTAAGAACATGGTGCATGACAATAATTGGTAAAGAGGTGAAAATCAAATTTTCACAATATCACAACTAATACATGTTTTGCCCTTTTCCCATGTAGATTCTTGGTGCAAAAGAAAATGGCATAAAACCTAAAGGGTGTATGGTTACCTTTGCAACACCATCAACAAATCATTATGGCTTGAATCAAGGACATTTGTTCCCCATAGCTTTGGATCATGGAGAATGGCAAGCCTAAGAAAATATAAGGTTTGTCCTTTTAGGATGTCTAGGTCTCCCAATCTTAAATCCAACACTTATTTTTAAGATGATCCAAAATGGGTGGAAATAATGAAGCACCTTAATTAAAATCATAGTCAACTACGCCCATATTTGTTTCACCATATCAATCAATTAGTTAGGTTTTGAAGATGTGCATTGAAAAGAAAATTCACAAAAAAATTTGTTGAACATGTTAGCACCAAATGGATGATCACCATGTCCACACATTCCTATGACTTCAACGTGAGCAAGTTCTTGCCAAGTGGTGTGACATGCCAATAGCACATGGTCTATGTGAAGAAAGTTACAATTCTATCTTGTCTTGCCAAAAAAGAATGTCTTACAATTATCTATTAATGGTTACATGCCAAAAATGAACCTTTCCACCCTTTGCAAAAGTTTTTTTGATGCTATACTGAACAAATCATTTTTATAAGAAGCATTCTTAATCATAGTCACCATAGCTTTTTGTGTATAAATAATTTCATTAAGAAACTTTGAAATCATAATTGGGCCATAAGCATTTTGATGTATAGTGGTGTGGAAAGAATATTGCAAAACACACATGACAAATAATTTAGAAATACAAAAAAAAGGAATATAAGAAACTTGCAAACTTGAAAAGTTATGAAGTTTTTGAAATGATGTGGTGTTTAAAACATGGAAAATGATAATAAATGTTATAATCATGCCTAAAGTAATTTTATAGAGCACAATCACCATTTCCAAATTAGGTCAGTATATGATAAAATTGATCCAACAAACCTATATCATGGCATTGCACCAAATTTAAGTCTTTAAATTGTAAGATTGACAAGTGTAAAATAGGGTCCAAACACTCTCCTTCCTTTTACATAGCTACCCCAAATGTTGCACGTGCAATTATGTTAGCTATCATTTGTGTCATGTAATTCTTCATTTCCAAGTTCACACAACCTCCATTATCCCCTACTTTCTCTTCCCATTCATTTGCCATTGACAACGCACTTTTCTCCATTACTAGTACAATTGTTTATGCACAAAAGCAAGGCTAGTCCCAAAATGGTAGAAAAACATGAAGTATATATCAACAATTTTTGACTAATCCATGAAGAATAATGTTCAATATACACAATATAGTAGGAAGCAGTACTTTTGTTGCAATCTAACCCTTATCAAAAGCTCATAGTTTGCACCTAAAAGGGGGACAACCTCAACAATTTTCGATGAAATTTTCAATAGTTTCAAATGAATATGAAATATTATGTTTTCCAGCATATCGAAAAAGGGCCATTCTTCAAATGATGTTTCATTTCAAAATAAGGTTGAATATTGTTTCTCAACATTCATCATAGATATTTGCAACATGACACTTTGAACTTTTTTTCATGGAAGGGCACAATTCACAATTTGACAATGGAAAGCCCATTCTTCTCCATCAATTGTGATCAAGCCTTTTCCCATAAATGTGTTCAATATTTAACTCATAATTGAAGCTTTGGGAACATATTCTTTTTTGTCAAAACTTCTTTGACATGATCAAGTTATGGTAGTTTGATCCCCACTTCCCATTTGAACTACCACATATGCCTTTTCTTGGCATGCAATCATTCATGTTCTCCATTGTTAGATTTAGATTCATAAAATCAAACCATTGCAACATAAAATGCAAAGTTGTGGTTTATTCATTAATCAAAAGTTGAGCTTGTGTCAAAGGCCCAACAAAACAAAAACACATTAGTACCACTAATCATAATTATATTTTTCCAAGGTACTTTCTTGATAAAAAAATGTTTGTGCAAAAGTTGCAAGTTCATTGTAAAAAACTCTCAACATTAATGTCAACTTCTCATGGGCAATCTACTTCAAATTTTTCAAGCCAACCACTAAAGAATGTGAAACTAAGATTGAGATGTTTATAAATTAAAGGTAGGTGAAACTACCATCTTGGTCCCAAATAGTGTTGATATTCCCACATACATTGTTGAATGTGTCGACATGATCTTTGTTTTGAAAATGGAACCAACTATTAATAATGTAATCAATAATTTTGGAGAAGGCATAATGGTCCAAATGGCAAAGTATGATAAAGAAAATAATAAATGACAATACATTGTGTTTTGACTAGTGTCAAATATTTTTCGAGTCTTGCATTAAAAGTTCAAAGAAGACAAGTGTTGGGTGGTATTTAGAATTAGGGATAAATACCTATTAGTTATCGATTAAGGTATACATGTACCGACTTACCCATTAATTATCAAAATTTTCAAATAATCAAATTTAGTATATAATCACAATCCTCACCAAAAAAAAATGAAAGATTGAAAAAAAAATGGTGGTTTTTTTTTCCTTTCCCCATGAAAACTACTAGCCTTAAAAAAAATTTGAAATAATTAAAATCGACAATTCTTTGATTTTGAACAACTTTTGAAATTGAAACCAATAGGTCTTTGATTCTTGAATAGTTAATGAATTTGAACGGATGGCTTTTTCAAAAATTGGAAGGATCACACATTTTGCACTATCCACTTGGGTGAAATATTGGCACCTACACTAGTACCTTCACCTTGTTGAATGAGTTATCTTTTGGATAAATGTCATATTTGTTGATGGAAAATTTTAATTTGGATGGAGAGACCCTAATTTTGTCCAAGGACCATATACCTATTTATGATGTTTAGAAGTTGTTAAAAGAACCTTGGGATGTTTACCATGGTGCCAATGTAAGTGTTGTTTCACCCAAGGGGTGGTGGCCAAATATACTAGGTGAATGTTGGGCCTTTTTTCTTTTTGTTTTTTCTCTGTATACCAAGTAGGACCTCCCAAAGTCAAATGGCATGATCTAGTGTAGACGCTTGCCAAGTGTTATTTGAAAGGTATGAATTTAAATTATAAACTTCCTTTTTGGTTGAAATGAAAGATTCCATTGCCGAAAAGGCACTGGTGTAGAAGAAAAGGCAACTAGGAGGACAACCAACCCTAGCCAACTAAGAACATCAGTTACCAAATAAAATTACCATTTACCAATAGTTGATAGCACCACCTAATTTTTTACCATTGCAGGTGCATATGGCATGATGAGGGCACCAAGTGTTATCAAAATACTCAAATAGTTTGTTTTTTTCCCCTCAAGATGTAAGTCATGATCTCTTGCAATGTGTGTTGCCACTCAACACAACCATAATAAAAAAAGCCCTCCCATATAACCTTGCCTAGCTTAACGTCCGACCGACTATTGTTATTGCAAACAATAGCATTCATTTCAATCCAAATGGAACATAATGATACATCCCAAAGTAAAGTTCAAATAAAGCAAAACAACCTAAAGCTATTACATAACCTTTTGTTAAACAAACATTGTTTTACATTTAGGACTTTCCAAATGCCAATAGAGTTGGTAGGCAACTTGAGACTAAATAGGAAGCTAAATCCCCAAGTTTGTTTTTCGCTTTCCAGCATTGCCAAAACCTATGCATTGTTGACTTAAGCAGCAAGAAGTCAGATGAAGTGTACTCTATGACAAACAGGTGTATCGGATGGGGCACTTGCAATTTTTGTGTTACTTTATTTGGGAGCTCCTTTTTCAACTTTTGGCCAAGTCAAGATTCCCCATCGAGGTGGCGTGTCTTAACCGAGACATAATGTGTGCAGCTTTCGCAGTCCCTTAGATAATCTTTTTAGTTATTAGGCTAATGTGGCAATTGACAATTGGGCCCATTTTGCATTTAGACTAGTATTACTCATCCTTTGCTTTGAGGTATTACTTTTGATCTGAAAAAAAGAAAGAAAGTAAAGTAAGAGTTTGACATGCCAGGGTATTCCAAGTCACTCCATTGGAGCGCAAAGGAATAAGTTTTAGGACTCTGTCCTGGCCTTCAGTTTGGACGTATCTGGAACTGGACAAATGGTACACACGTTCTCTCTCTGCGCATGTTGCTTCCAAGGCCTACTGACAATTAATGGTGAAGACCATCTCAGAAATATGAAATGCACCATACTCAGTTGTCACTTTTTAGTGACGTCGTTGAAACAACAAATCGTCCAAAAGGCAAGGTTCTCATGTAGTGGAGCCTTGCCACAAAAGGTTATATGGAATAACTGCACATGGGATGGTGGAGAGTTCAGGCCAAAAATTAGTGGCAACCAACTTTAGGAATTGAGTTTCCAAGCAACCAATGAGAAGCCTGCCATGAAGTGAAGGGTTGTTCCTTTTTTATCTTGTGGGTGGCGGGAGGTGTTTTTTTTTTTTCCAACTTGTGTTTTGTGTGGAGAGTGGACTGTCCACTGAATTCTACGCTTCAAAAGAGAACCTTCTCTTTTGGGGAGTTTCCATAGTTTCAGTTTTTTTGGTGTGATGGGCTAATTAAATTGGCTCATAGCAAAAAAGAAAATTTGATCTCGGGAGGCACCCCATCTAATTAATGCCAAGCACAATAGGAGACATGATATAATTGGTGTGATGTAAACTAAATGATGGAAAAAATCTCAAAAACATTTTTTTCATGCTTTTGTTGTTATTGTTTTGAAAACAAGTTGGTGAAGATCCTACACTTTGCCCAAGAAAAAGGCGCATAGGAATTGGAGTTACATTTTCCAAGTATAAATAAAATTCTCCAATAACATCAGAATTTTCTTTTCAAAAAAGAGAAAATGCCCCTACAAACTCTGCAGTGCCTCTGCATGGTTCTAGGCAGCAATCAGCTCGTGCACTCTGGAGTCAACACTTGTCCAACTATTTTTGGGTCATGTATTGTCACTCCTCATTGGCTGCAAATGAGCAAGTTCTTAGCGGAAGGGCCACATTACTACCAAAGCCTACCTTCTTTTGCTTACAAGCAGTAGTGTCCAAATTGATTTCAATTCAAGTTCCCTCCAAAATTAGGCAAACCTTGCAAGTGCCATGCAAGTCACAGCAATGACTTGGAACGTTAGTTTGTAAAGGCGGTATAAACATCCTGGCCCAAGCTCATTCTCCACACCTATGGGGCCTGGGCAAGAACAATTCAAGCACTGCGTTGTGATTAAGTTTGCCCACACCATAATTTCCACAGTTGCAAGTGATTTTAGAAGGTTCATATTTCAAATTCATCTAGGAGGACAAGGTCTTAGGGCCATTTCAAATGAGGGTCCAAGGTCCAGGATGCAATGCTACAGAGTAATGCTATTGGATGAGAGGTTTGACTTCAACCTACAGCCTTTAGATGAGGCTTCAAGACCAAAAAGTGACAAATTGAGGCTAAACTTATAGTACAAGGATGCCATTTCGGAACGAAAATCAATTGGTTCAAAAGAAAAAAAAAAAAAAGG
>Ga0209208_10013194_pt1 | contig 10355 bp, 6 predicted proteins | sample S1TSphfallax_3_FD_187694 | JGI IMG/M metagenome (GOLD analysis project Ga0209208, IMG submission 187694) | Host-associated microbial communities from peat moss isolated from Minnesota, USA - S1T2_Fd - Sphagnum fallax MG (SPAdes) (version 2) | ecosystem: Host-associated > Plants > Peat moss >... | reverse complement strand
AATTTTTGAATTAAAATATAAATTTAAGATTCCAAAATAGTAATTCAAAATTTGAATATCAATTTTTAGATCAAATCAGTTTTTTGAAGTTAAATAGGAAATTTCATAATTGAAATGTCAATTTTCAGATTCAAGTTATAATATTCAAAATTAAAATGTCCATTTTAAGACTCAATTAATAATTTTCTGAATTGAAATATTAATTTCGAGAATCCAAAATAATAATTTAGAATTCAAATTTCAACTTTCAAGTCAAATAATTTCTTAAAATTAAAATTTAAAACTTCAAGTTCAAATAAAATATTTAAAATCAAAATATCAATTTTTAGACTCAATTAATTCTTTAAAATTGAATTACTAATTTTTAGATTCGAAAATAATAATTTAGAATTGAAATATCAAATTTTAGAGCAAATAAGTTTCTTGAATTTAAATAAGAATTTCCAGAATTGAAATGTCAATTTTCAAATTCAAATAACAATATTCAAAATGTCCGTTTTTAGACTCAATTAATAATTTTCAGACTTGAGGTATTAATTTTGAAAATCCGAAATAATAATGTGGAATTGAAATTTCAGGTTCAAATGAAATGATTATTTAAAATTTAAATGCAGAATTTCAGAATGGAAGTATAGAATTTTATATTCATATTAAAATATTAAAAATTAAAAAGTCCATTTTTATAATCAATTAATAAATTTCTGAATTGAAATACTAAAATTTGGATTCAAAAATATTAATTTAGAATTCAAATATCAAATTTTAAATCAAATAAACCTTTTTGAATTTAAATTGAAAATATCATATTCAAATCAAAAATTTGAAATTCAAATAATGTTTTAAACAATTGAAATAAAAAATTCCAGATTTGAATAAAAAATTCAAAGTCCAAATAATAATTTTGAGATTTATTATATGAACAATATACCTACATATGCAAAGTATATATTAATATATAATTTTAGTACATACATTAAAATACACCCCTATGTCATTGTAGAACACCTTTAGGATGCAACTAATTTGGTGATTATTGCGACTAATGGAACATATCAACCTATTAATGGATGACAATAAATGTAAAATTGATTCAACCAATAAAATGAAAATTTTAATAGTTGCATCATAATTCTGAGAATGACCAAAATAGTTGAAATTTGATCTTATAGTTGCAAATATTCCCAAATCTAATCACCAAATGGAGTGGGTACATTTTGGGTGATTTTTATTAGTGCTTTGACCCCTCTCCCACCAAGGCTTGCTTGAAAAGTCAACTATCCATTGTCCAAGTGAAGAATCAACATACAACAAACCACACCAAACACAACTTGAAAAAAAAATCCCTTTCCACCCACCCACAAGAGAGAAAAGGAAGCCCCTTCACTTGATGATGTGTCTTCTCCTTAGTTGCATGAAAATTTTATTCCTAACTATTTTTGGCATGGACTAATAACCTTTCCTAAAAATAGCTTACCTATTTTAACCATGCATGTATATAGACAAAAGTTATAATATTAATGTATAAATATATCAAGGATGTTGAATAGGCTTGTGTGTAAGTGTGACGAAAAAATGACATTGTTGGATTCCGTTGTTTGAATTTTTTTTTATGGTTATTTTTAGTGTCTTGAGTGAACTAACAATTCCATGTTTGATAATTATTTGCAAATAGGGTTATGGCACATTTTTTTTTGTTTTTTTCTTGTGATATTCATTGAGTATCATGAAATTTTTTCAATTAAAAAAGTTGTGCAAGTCTTTATGCTTAATAAAGCTCACAATTGTAGACTTTATCCTACACATATAATTTACTTTTTTCACTTCATACTCATACCAAATATTGAATGGTTTTGAGTTTTTGGTCAAGTTTGGATTTGGATAGATAGGTTTAAGAATTAAAGGTGGGATTACATGGACTTGGGATTGCTCAAACCTAGCTTTAAAATTACCAATGTTTACATGGACTTGAACATATAAAGAATCAAACTTGATGGGTCTTAAGGGTTTTTCACAAGATGATGGTTATAAGGTTAAGTAGAGGTTAAGATCCTATGTTTAGATATTGTTTAGAATTTTTAAGTTCGAAGGTTTTATGTTTAAGTTCTAAAGTTTTAAGGTCTTAGGTCCTAGTCTTAAGTTTTAATAAATAAGGTCATTTTCAATGTTAAAATTAAAATGGAATGTACACAAATATGTTGTGATATTCCTTTGATTGTTTTTAATGTTGAATAGAGGTTCAAATATTAAGGCATATGTGAGTGGAAACCATTATTGGCGAATTGTTCCCGATTGTTGTTATTGGCAAAATGTTTGGGAATATTTTGAAAACTTTGAGAAGTTAAGGGAACACATTGGAACCTATTAAGAACTTGATGAAAACGCTTTGGGAACACCAAAATCCAAGAAAATCAAAATCATTTAAAAATCAACTTTCAAACCATCTACGTGAATAAGTCGTAACTAGCCTCAACCCAAAACTAAAGGTTTTTATAAAAGTTGGACCTATAAGATTCAAAATTGGTGGTCAAGGAAATTTGATTTGGCCTCAATAAGTAGGGTGTTTTTAAGAAGGGCTATTAATCCAAGCCAAAGATAGTGGCAACCGATTATAAGAATAGGATTTCCATGCAACCAATGAGATTCAAGTGCATCATCAAGTGAAGGGGCTTCCTTGTTTTTCTTGTGGATGGGTGGAAAGGGGTTTCAAGTTGAGTTTGTTGTGGAGAGTGGATTGTCATTTGTTCATTATCCACTTGGACAATGGATAGTTGATTTTTCATGCAAAGCCTTTTTTTTGGGGGCACATGCACACAACAAAGGATGACGAAGGTTCAAAAAATATAGTGTTATTAAGAAATAACATTTGTTCAAGTCGTAATTGGTTAGAAGGAGGAGGGAGGATCAATTTATGGTGTTTCCATGGAAAAAAAAAAGGATGAAAATTTTAATTTGCAAAGCTACAAAGTTCAAGTCTACACAAGATAATTTCAAACATTTTGAAATATTGGTCATTACTAGCATTGTAGGTTCCAATATTGATTCTTCATGCTTCATGTTCATGGAACATTTTTTGTAAAATAAATGCATGCATGGGCTACACTTGTTGGAGTGGGGTGAAAGTTTGTTTCACTTGCATATGGTTTATAGACTTAGGACTATTAGCCTACTATTGTTGCACAAGGCGTTGAAAGTTGCATTGGCAAGGGATAAAGATGCCCCAGCCAAGCATTTTGTTCATTGCAAAAGCTTTAAACAACAAGGGATGTTCTACATACTTATGTGGGGATGTTGGGCTATTGTTTAAAAGATTCATGTGAATCATTTTCAATTTGTTGAAAGTAATGTTAATGTAGAAAGAAAATTGCAAGCAAATTGAAACATGGCAAATATAGTGTTGTAACTTTGAACAATATATATTGTACCTTTGTCACAAACCAATGTCATAAAGCTTACATACACATGGGCGGCAAAATATAAAATGTGTAAGCATCTTGGGTCATGGCTCCTTTTTGTGTTATTAAATACATGTAGATTGGGTCAATTTTTTCCAATTGCATCATGGGTTATCCCACTATGGTCAAGTGGCATGGACCATAATAGATTTGATTCTATATGGAAATGCATGCTTCTTCTTGAAATTGTTTGAGTTGGAAGATATTTTAAATATTTTTTTTGACTCATTTGTTTCATTTACATATAGGTATTGTGTTTTGAATGAAGTGGTCAAGGCAATGTGTTGTGAGCAAAAAACATTTTTTTGTTGATGTAGCAGATATTAGAAAGGAGGCTCTAGAGGTTTTTCATCATGAGGAAGAAGTAGTTTTTACTAATGCAAGGGATATGACCAAGGAAAATTTGGACATTGAAGATGATGATGATTGTGTTGGAATTCCAAATTTCATCCCCTTTTTGGATGGTTTTTTTCACAATTAAATATTTTAATTTTCAATCATGGATTACCATGTATATATAATTTTGTAATGATTATTTTTCCTTTTTTTTAACTTTAAGGGAACTTGTGAAGTTTTCAATTTTATTGATGGCCATGGTGGGCCAATGGAAATGGCCCATTTGGAAAAATGAATATAAATATGGGTTACAACTTATCTAATTAGTATGTAAGATGAGTAGCTAGGGTGTAAAAATTGGGGTGTTAATTTAAAACTAACATGTTTTAAATTATAAATTTTTTTGTTAAACCCAAAATCGTAGGGTTTTTTCCATTAAAAAAAAACCTAGATCCAAACTTGACAATTCTTCTAAAAACCAAAAACTATTCATACATTCACACACATTAATAAACACTCCAAGGTCTTTTCTTTGCATTTGAAAACACATCCCCTATTTAAGATGCTTTCATCAATTGAAAAAAACCTTCCACAATTCAAATAAAGAACCTTGCTTGTGTCAACGGAAGGGACCTTGCACCATTCTCATGCAAACCTTCCATTCTTCAATAAAAAATGAAGATCTAGGTGGCTTCCTAGGTGGCACCCAATGTTAAATGGGCCATAGCTCAATGTTAAGTGAATGTTAACTAAACATAAAATTTTCATGGCAACTAGGTTTAAGTCCTAAATGGCTAGCATGGTGTTAGGGGACTCAACCATAGAGTCCCTAACATTGAGTGTGAATGGACCTTTAGTTGCTTAAAGTTTGTGAAATTACAAAGGACAATGATAGGTCACTAATCTTAATGAAGCATAGGAGGCATGATAACAAAATGTATATAGATTGAATTTATTGATGAAACAAATGATGAAATGTGAATTAAATAGGAGATGAAATGATGAGAGAAGAAGACAACTTGAAAAACAAGCTACTAGTGGGAAAGTCTTTTTGTTTGTTTAGGGAAGACTTGTTAAGAAAAACATTCATGACATTATGAAATACTTGGGAATTAGAAAAGCTAAAATTAATTTAAACATATATTAGTTTGTACGGTATGGTACATTTGGTATCTAACAATATAATTGTATGTTGATAGAGATTGTTACTTGTTATAATGCAATTAGGAACACAACTAATAATCTTATGTGATTTGATAACACATGAAAATAGTCTTGACAATTGTGAGATCATTGATTGAAATAAAAAGAAAATTTTAATATATTTATAAATTTAATGAGATGTCATTTATAATTGGATAATATTAAAATTTTAATGTAAACGAAAAATGGTTGAATGATTTAAAGATTGGTTGTTGTTCATTTTTAACTTGATAAAGTTTATTTTTTAATAAATTGTTTTTGGGTTTCATTTTGTTTATAAAAAAATTGACTTTAATAACTGTTTTGCGAAAATTGCCTAAGAAAACCAATTGCTATTAAAGGTGTGAAAATTGCCACTTTGACGATCGGCTTTAAAAAAACACTGAAATTATGATTCCCTAACTAATTTTCTGAAATTTGATTTAAGAAAAAAGAAAACCAAGCCATTCTTTAAAATAATCTACGAATCAATGTTGGTTGGTTTCGGGTTTTTGATTGAGTCTAGGTTCAAATCTAGATTCAAGTCTAAAAAGTGGATTTAACAAGTGTACATGGACTCAAAATTGGCCAAGAATTGAACCTAATAGGTCTACATGCACACATAGATTCGGATCTAACCAAAAACCAAATTTGACAAGTCTTGAAGATTTTTGACAAGGTCCATGTCATAATTTTAGGTAGGAGTTAAGATCCTAAGTTTTGAAAGGGTTTAAATTTTTAAGGTCCTATGCTTGAGTTCTAAGGTTCAAGGTTCTAGGGTACTAGGTCCTAAACGTAAGCTTTAATATACGAGGCCTTTTCAATACCGACACCAAAATGACCTTTACATAACTATGTTGTGATATTTCTTATGTTTTCCCCTATTCTTGCTCTTGAGGCACATTTTGGGGAACACTTTGAAAACCATTGGGAAGTTATAGGAACTTGATAGAAGCACCATGGGAACCGTTTGGGAACTTGATGGGAACACTATGGAAAACATCAAAATTAAAAAAAAAAAAAAAAACTTATAAATCAACTTTGGAACCGTCCCCGAAGGATAACCCAAAACCGACCTCAACCTAAACCTAGAACCGAAAGTGACCCCAAAATCGACGAGTTTTAATTTTTGAAAAAAAATCCCTAGACACGGGGGGATTGAAAGGCCTATAATTTTACCCTAAAAAATTCTAGATCTGAACCCTATGAATTTTTTTTTTTCGGTAAAAATAAAGAACCGACCAACATTGATTTGAACCCACAAACTTCCACTTACAAAAAGTCCATTGTTTGTTCCTTCTTTTCTTTTGGGGGGTGGGGTGGGGTGGGGAAGATTCCACCTGTAACATCCACATTGGATACTTAGTGAAAAATTCCACTTAAGTTCCCAAAAAGAAAAGAAAAGAAAAGAAAAGTAAAAGAAAGAATCTCCAGCAATGACCCAAAACCCCAAAAGCAAAGGTGAACAAAGAACAAGAACCAGCAGTTAAAAAGTTAACTCGGGTTGTTTAGTCACACGTCTACTTAACCTGGGTTAATTTCACCCTAGGATATGGTTAGCTTGTAGGCTGTAAAGCTGTATACAGCTCAGCAGCTGTGGTGGCGGATCTTCCGTCTGCCTCCTGCCGCTGCGGAGTGTGTCTCTACGTGTGCGCGTTTTTTTGTGTAGTATTGTTTCTTCTCTCCCACCGCTCGCTGGCTCGCTGGCTCGCTGTTGTGCTCCTCCGCGCTGTGGCTCAACAACCCATCACCCAAGAAAGGTATGTTTCTCATTCCATTTCATCTCTGGCATCTGTCTGTTCACCACCCATTTTGTGTTTCCGATACTTTGTTTGTGATTCAGGTTCTGGATTTTGCCTCAACTCCTGGAGGCTACAAGTGTGGGAGATAGATCCTGTGTTTGGTGGGTTTTTTGTGTTTTGAGGTTGTAGATTTTCCGCTCGTGTGTCTGACTTCTTTTTGTGGATGGGTACACACCAGCGTAAGTTAGGCAAATCCACTTTCTTTTTTCCTCTCTTTTTATGGAGTTCAAAAAACATGTGTTTTGGTGTCCTAGGCTTCCTTGGGAAGTTGCTTGGTTGGGGTGTATGTGTGTATGTGTTTTAGGTTAAATTTAAAAAACAAAAAGAAATGATTACTTAATTTTTGGTTCACTTGGGATGTTTTAGTCTTGTGGACATTTTCCGAGTGAAAGTTGTACATTCTTGTGGGTAGTAGTGTTTTAGACTGATTGGGTGTTTCTAGGTTTGATGGATTCTAGAGCTTGGGGTGATTGACCTTCTATCTCCTTTTGATTTTCCTGATGTGGCTGGGGAAGAGGGGGCTTAGCATTTGTTGGATGAAGTGGTTCTGAAGTGGTCAGGTTATGTATGTGATGGTGGGCTTTTATGTATACAGTTGTTTGGAGTAGTCTTTGTTCTTTTGAGTGTGACCTGGCCCAACTCTGTTCTCAATTCTCCCTGCCTCTTTGTTTTCTAGATTTAGAAAAAAGAAGTGTCATCCTCTATTTTTCAATGGGCTCTCTATAATCCTCCCATGTCAGTTTGGCAGTTGTGGAAATCTGAATCCGCAGCTCTCTTTCTTTCCCCTACACTTGTGAAGAGAACTGGGGCATACATGTGTGCGTGCCCTAGTTTTCTCACTTGCCTTTCTTGTCTGCTCCTGAGTGTTCCTGTGTTGGTGTGCTTTGTTTTTTCACAGTCTAGATGATTCTTTATGGCACTCAGAAGTTTTGAATAAAAATTCTTTCATTTGTGGTTGTTGGATTCTGCTCACTGGCCTCTGTTTGCATCCCCAAGTGTTAGTCCCAAGCATTTTCTTTATGTCTGAGGTGTAATTGACAGATTCATCACCTCTGCCTCTGTTTCTTTATCATATTCCACTTCCATTGCTGATTTGAAACTCTGGGTTGATGGATTCCTTTGTGCTTTGAATGTCAGGTTAAACATCTTTGCCAACCCTATCTTGCAATTTGAGCACCTTCTAAAGCATTGGTGTTTTCCTTTTTCCTCAGTGTTTGTAGTCCTCTTTGTTTCTGTCATGTCCAAGACCAGAAGAGAATGTAAATGTCTGCTTCTGGCATCATGTGCAACCAACAGCAAGTTGACCACTGGGTTTTGGACCCTTGACATACACATGGTTCTAGTCTTAATTGCAACAAAATCCTCTGTCCTTAGCAGGGGTCATTTCTCAAGACAGTAGACCACATGCCTCTGGCAATATGTCTCTCTTCAGATGTGAGGGATTCTCAGAACACCAGTGGCAAAGTCTAGTTATTCTTTGTTTCCCTGTGTCCCTCCTGTTTTGCTCAGGCATCAATTTCCCTGCATTACTGTTATCTTGCTGTGTGTGTGCATAGTATGTGTCATGGATTGTGTTCTGCATCTTGTGCACAAATTATCTGTGAAGGAGAGTTGCAAGTGTCCTGAGGGAAATTTTGACTTTGTGATCATACAGGTAGTTTTGAAATTGTAGCTTGGAGCATGTTGTTGCAAGAGCTATTCTGTCTTACAATTCTTTTGTTAGCTAGTAAGATAACCACAAAGAGTGAGTGAGCTTTCTGGGTAGACTGAACAGTTTATGTGCAATTGTTTCCTCAGGTAATTGTAACCAGAGTTGAGGGGTGACTCTGCTTGGGCCAGAGCTTGAACATATGAGCTCATCATTTCATAAGTTTAAAGTTGTGGACACATTGTATGCCCAGGGTGGGTGGGGGCATACAAGGAGAATGTGGAGAAGTACTTGACTCTGCAAGCCTCTAAGGAATCCCACAAAAGTTGGGGACTCTGCTGTGGTCTGGTTTGATGTTGATGCTCTTTGTTTTCAGAGAGTGTCTTTGTCAATAGAAGAGCCTTTCTCAGTTTTCATGAATGCAGAATGAATTCTTCCACAAGTTGGTGAATGATTTGGAAGAAGATTGTATGGAGAGAGAGCAGGAAGACTGAGAGTGGTGCAATTTGTTTGTTCAATCAAGAGGTGCCATCGCAACAAAAAGGTCTCTGTCCAATGTGGGTGCCATCTCTTCAAGACAGTTCAGCACATATCACAAATTGAGGACAGAGAACAGCTGAATTTTCAATTTCAAGTGGTGACAGATACCAGGAGAGATGTGTGAACCATGGTGTTGTTAGGCATGGTGGTGGGTTTGTGATTTGCCTATTGAACTCTGTGAACAGAGCAAGAGGTGTAGGTTGAATTTGGAGGGGTTTGCACTGAGGACTAGTCTTGCAGCAGACGCTACAAACGAATATAGGCTTCTCACGTGAGTAAGGAGGAATGGCTGGGGATGATCTGGTGGAGCTCAAGTTCCGGTTGTATGATGGGACAGACATAGGCCCCAACAAATATGCCCCAGCCAGTACTGTTGCCACTCTCAAAGAGAGTATCCTCTCCCAATGGCCACAAGGTGATTACCCTGGCTTAGCTATGTTGTTGTGCTTTTGGTTTTAGGGTTTTGTCATTGAAGTTGCTTCATTCATTCCTTCCTTTGACTGGCTTCTTTCTGCAGCACCTGTTGTCATAAGGTAACCATTCAAAAGATTTTTGGCATATTCTGTCATGGCCAAAACAACTTGCTAGTTCTTCACACATTTGGACCTTTGGGTGGAAACCCTCAATTTGCCAAGTCTAGGGTTTATGCTTTACATGCAGACTTATCATATATTCCCCCTTGTTGCACTTCATACTTCTCTTGCAGGGTCACCATTTCTGTGCTAGATTTAGGGTTTCATGATATTTAACTTTATTTGTTTTTTGTCTGCTGCACAAAACATCTTGCAACTGAAACCAAGAGGAGGCTGAGAAACATCAGCTTGGCCCATATGTAGCTGGCCTGAAGTGGTTTCTGTTTTGCAGTATTTTTGACTCTGTACTTTGTGTCACACTTCTTTTTCCCCTCTTTTGCCCTGACATCTGTCTTGGCAAAGCTTGTACCTTCTTTCAGATCATTTCTTACTGTGTGATTTTGGTATCAATGCAGAAAAGGCGAATGGCCCAAAGTCAATCAATGATATGAAGCTGATAAATGCTGGGAAAATATTAGAGAATAGCAAAACGCTTGCAGAGTCTAGGGTACCAGTGGGTGAACTTCCTGGTTGTGTCATCACAATGCATGTTGTTGTGCGCCCCTCTACATCAGATAAAGCCAGTGGTAACCCACTTCCAACTCTGTCTCTTGACCCTGAAACCATCATCTTTCTTCTTGGGCTGTCTGTTGCTTTTTGTAACTTGGAAAACTTCATTGTTTGTAGCATTTTTCACATTGCATCTTCATTGCACCATTTACTGTAATATGGATATTTAGTTTTAGTCATCTCTTTAGTCATGTGAGTTGTGGTCATATGTATTTTCCCAGAGCCTCCTGGCAGGCCCACCGGCATGTCAATA
>Ga0209208_10013191_pt1 | contig 10357 bp, 7 predicted proteins | sample S1TSphfallax_3_FD_187694 | JGI IMG/M metagenome (GOLD analysis project Ga0209208, IMG submission 187694) | Host-associated microbial communities from peat moss isolated from Minnesota, USA - S1T2_Fd - Sphagnum fallax MG (SPAdes) (version 2) | ecosystem: Host-associated > Plants > Peat moss >... | reverse complement strand
GGTTTCATCACCTATCTATGAAGAACCCATTACCCATCACCAACATACTTACCATCTACATGCACTGTCTACTTAGTTTACAAGATAGGCTACCAAGGTGGACATTATCAATTACCTTCAAATTTTTACAATCTTTAATTATGTGTGTGAGAATGTATATTTTTGCAAACGCTAAAATTGTTGTGATACTTTGGTGGCTATGGATAAAGCTGTGTGGCGAGGCGGTTGAGATTTGCTTTGTGAGTGTGTTCAACAACTCCAGTGGCTAGGGGTAAGGTTGCATAACCGAGGGGTTGGGTGTTCAAATACTAACTAGACCCCTTCTCCTCATGCTCTCTGAGGGGAGTTCAAATACCAATTAGACCACTTCTCCTCCTGCACTACGAGGATAGTGAGGTACTTTGATGTTAGGAACTAGGGTTGAGGTTGTTGCCAAAGTTATCAATACAAAATAAAATTTGTTGTGGTACTGCACTTTGCAAGCTGATACTCACATTTGTCTTATCATGCCATGTATTAGAAACATAACAATATTGTTGAATTGGCAACATCATATGTGAGGTTATGAATGCTGATTTTCATGGCACCTATGCAGTTGCATCCAATCGCAAATCTCATTCTCCCTTGTGCCTTTGTTAGAATAGTTGCTACTTGTTCATTTGTCAGTATGTATCCTACTTCAATTTCTGTTGAGAGGACCTTCTCTTGTATGTAATGATATTGAAGTTCAAATGTGCTTCATTTGCACATGAAAAATGGGGTTCTGTGCCAGTTCTGTGCTACCCTGGTTATCACAAATTTCATAGTATCCTAGTGAAAACGTCTTGAGTGAGTTCTTGCACGACTTCTCTAACACCTTCTGCCATATCTATGTACTCACTTTTGGTGGATGACTAGGTTACTGCAGCTTGTGGTTTCAAGGACCAGGTTATCATGTTAAGGTTTCTATATCTCCACCTTCGTCTATTCAAGGGTCAGAATTTGGTTGCCTCCTTGCTTATAAAATATTCCATAGAAAAAGGTTTTCCTAATGTAAACATTCATCAATTTTTTTGTACCAAGCCTTAAGGGCTTGTTTTAGACCATATAGATTCCATAGTTGGGCAGGAAGACAAAGAAACTTTCAGCTGCTCCTGCATTATCAGCTAGGGAGCCAGTGTATCTGGATATGTATTCCACCAGATCTCTGAGACTCAGTTAGCTTCTTCTTGTTGGCAGGACATCTCTCTCCCTTCATACACCTCAGGCTTATCTCTAGAAACCCATCAGTAGCCAACCTTCATTTCTGTCACAACAGAAGACTCTGAAGAAAATTTTGAACGTTGCTACTATCCTCCTGACAAGGATGATACCAACAAAAAGAGTTCAGTGCCCATCTAGGCTACCTTGACTTACAAGTAACTCTACCAGCTTGCTGATTTTTTGTCAATCCAATGCTCTCATGATTCTGTAGATGGATGAAAGAGATGTCATTCTTACCAAGATATGATTACGATTTCAGGATGCTTGCACTTGCCTGCAGTCATAATGCAGTAAAATGTTCACAAGCTAAACAAGGGGCCGGTTGTTCCTCTAATCCTGCAACACGAGTGTGCCCATTCATTGAGTGCCAATCTCATTGCAAGTTCCAATAGACTTAGGCCATTCCACATTATATAAGTTCGCCCTTCCTCTCCATCACACTGTAAATCCTGCACTAGTCCAAACAAAACACCAACCAGCATATCACTTGTGAGACTTTCCAGAGCCAGAAACAAACATAGACCAAGTTTGTCAGCAGTAAGATCAAGATACTGCATTGGTGGTGACACTGGAATTGTGATCCCAAATGGAATACCTGAAATGCTTATTCAATATGCAATATCCAACAAAAGATGTTATGGCACCTCCTTGCACTGCAAAATCATGCACCCTTTTAACAAAGACAGTGTGAAGCATGACTCTGAAAATATGGATAACAGCACCATCAATGCTGAACAAAATCACTAGGCAATGTGAGACACATCAAAGATCAAGCCCAGATCTCCAACTTTACAACACTTCATGAGTGAAAACAGGAAAAGTCATGTAGTATTACAGCAGCCTGAAAGTATGTGCATCATAACAAATCGCTGCAGGCAAGAAAACCTTCGGAGAGGCATTTCCAAAATATATATCTATGAGATTGCAGAGAAGACTCTACAAAACACAGTTTACAGGTAACCAATATGCCAGTTCTGGTCAATCTAAAACAAATCACTACAAGAATAATCTCAGCCTTGGGCTCTCCAAATTTATGGTACATAAGTTGCTTTTATTGACAACTTTGCATGGCTGCCACTCTTGGACAGGTCAAGTTTTGCAATGGCATCCATTACATTATCCTTTAGTTCAAAGTTTTGACTCTGCTCTGCAAGTCATGCTTTCCAATGCCTTCAACACATGGGCTTGGGTAGGCAAATTACTGTCTGGAAATTTATTGACAAACAGCAAAGGAGATTGAGTGCCAATGTTTGTGTGAACAGGTCTGATTAGTAGGTGCTAATTTGACTCCAAAATTGTGTGACTGGTCAAGTGGAGTTAGCTCTGCTAGTTTTGTCCTGCATTCTAAGAACAGGACTCCTATCAGCAGCCAGGTACCCAAGAGCCCTTGCTGCTTCTTCCTGTCCTGCAGCAGTTCCCTCCCTCAACAAACGCTGCAACGGTGGCACCCCACCCGCCTTACAAATGATGGATCTATTGCGAGTGCCCTTTGCTAAGTCTGCCAAACATGAGGCCCCCTGTGCCTTCTCCTCAGCATTCCCAACATGCAATATTGAGACATTTTCCCACACTATGGACAAAACTGGGTCATGAGAGGCAATGGGGGGAAGTCCGATATGAATAGGGCGATCTTCTCGACTTGCAGAAATGTTCAGAAGATATTGAACATTTGCAATGGAATTATCAAGATACAGGTTTACTTTCTGGAAATCTGAGACACGGGTGTTTGTGATGACACGCTGGAGCATCCCACTCCACCTGCATTTCTTCACAAGACCAAGTGCTCTCTCAAGTGTTTTCTCAACTTCCATTGCAATCCATTGGGTAGGGCTTTCATAAAGGCCAGCTGGATTCGTGATGGAGAAATGAACTGCCTGTTCCAATAAGCTTGCAAGACTGTTGACTTTCCTGTCAAGTTCCAGACACTCTTGTTTGAAAGACTCCACTTCCTTCACTGCGTCTCTTATACCTTCACTCATCCTGATCTGGGATGCAAGAATTCCCTCTACATTCAGCTGGGAATTGTGTGGTATTGTCACACCTATTTCACAACCTTCTTCCTTCACAGTTCCTGTTAAACAAACCACCAAAACTTTCCCTCAGGCATGAGCAATTCACCAAGACTTGTACTTGCAACAGATGTTCACACAGCAAAAACTGACAAGAGTAGTGTCATGTGACAACAAGAAACAATATCATCAATGTCCCAAGAGACCAGATTCATGTGCACAGAAAGAAGTGGGATGGTCAGAGGAAAGTGGAACGCTTATATCAACAAGACTGTTACTGGGAGATTGAAAGCAGCACAAATAACAGGAACCAGCCGACTACAAAGTCAAATCACAGAGAGATCTTGTGTTCTTATCAGCTAAGACATGTTAAGGAGCCTAACACAAAGCCTCATTATAATGGTAATCTCTTGCATAAAGGAGAGGCATCCAACTTCAAAAAACTGTTGGGATAGACCAATGGAATTGAAGCATAGGAATGAAATTCTGCAAAGTTGGAAAGGCACCGCAATAACTAATCAACAGAAGGCCATGTGCTTAGGGTAGAACCAGGCCAAAAATTGTGCAAATAGTAACCTGACATGCCAAGATGAGAGCTAGGAACAGACTTTTGTCCAGTCACTATAGTCCAAAACTAGTGGGGAGAAATTACTGTATGGGCAACAGTCGCCACCAATAATAAATTCATCTGTACATACATCGTGTCACGGTGAAATGACCATACCTGTAAGAAGGAAGTCTTTGATTTGTCTCAGCTCTGTGCAAATGTAGTCAAAGTTGGGTCGCCCGTCTTGGTTACCATCCCAACATTGCTGGATAAGATCAGACAAGTCAACAGGGCAGTTGGCTGGCAGCTTTGGTCTTTTCCCTCTTCTGACACGATCTTTGAACTCCCTCACTGAAGGGTTCATCAATTCTTCAAACGGAAACGGAGTAGACTCTGAAGTCAGCACCACAAAGCAAATAAGTGCAAAACTGTAAACATCCGTTTTCATTGGGTGGAACCTCTCAGGCCGCTTGGCACTGTCTTCAAGTTGATACATCTCAGGTGCCATGAACATTGTTGTGCCAACATTCATTGTCTGGCCTACATATGCCATACTCTCCATTTTTTCTTTCATAGTGCCAAAGTCTGAGACTTTGGCAATCCAGAAGTCCTCTACCAGCGGAGCTAACATCAAAGTTTCAGGGCCAGAATTATCATGCTTGACAAGAATGTTTTCTGGCTTGAGATCACGATGCACTAGGTTCTTGCTGTGAAGGTACCTCACCCCTTCTGCTATTTGAAGCATCATGTCCACACGTTGGACAAGAGAGAGTGAGCAGTCCTCCAACATTTTGGAGAGCGACTTATCCATACGCTCCATGAGATATAAGCACTTTCCTTCCTCTTCAGCACAACCCACAAGACGTATGACATGAGGGTGCTGCAGACCTGCAAGAGCTTTGATTTCAGCCTTTAAACACTCTTTGAGTCCACGTTTATGGATCTTCATTGCATATGTCTCTCCAAGCCAATTTGTTTCATGCACACTCCCAAAGGAGCCTTCACCTAGCAGAGCACCTTTATGTAGATCCTGCATATTTACCAACAGAACAAGAGGCCCTTCACTCCACTTGTTTCTACCATCTTCATGCAGGCTTTTGTCACGCTTCTCCTTGGCTGTTGGAGACCAAGGTTGGAACTCCAACTTATTCAGTAATTGTGTTGCAAGACATTGCATACTTATATAGTTTCCATTTTCATCATTGCGAGCTGGGTCCCCATTGAACTCCCTCAGAAAACCCCTGAGATCCTCCTGATCCCACTTTGCAGCTGTTGACAGGGCCTCCAATTCAATTTCACTCAGGTTCCGGTTGCAATCTACAGGTGCAAGATCGTTGCTATCTTGTCCCACCCGCTTGAAGACAATGCTATGAAGTACCGATCTGTACCACTGCAGGTCAGAAACAATTTCACCAAAAGTTTCCTTCAGGTCTCCACCTTGCCGAAGAGCTGCTTCCAGCCATTTGTCCTTGCAGAAACAATCTTTGAAGAAGATCTCATGAACTCTCTTTAGCACATGGATAAGTCCATGGATCACTGGAGTCCCCACATCTGAAGATTGTGAACTAGTAAATTCACCGTCAGAGAGCTTATGTTGGACGGCTACCAGTGTTTCCCGAGTGTCTGATAGCTTCCTGAAGAGAACCATACACTGGTTCCTGTGGATGAGCGGGGAATTCTTGCTCTCCACTAGAATAAGGGAGTACTTCTCTTGTATTTCGTTGCAGAGATCTAGTGCAAGAGAGAGAGTAGCTGCCATCGAAGGAATTATAAAGAAAGCATATACAGAGGCAGTTGAGCACGACCTCTACTTTAGGTCCAAGGGGTCCTGCACAGGGATTATCATCCACATGTCAGAGAAAAAGCTTTGGCTGTCTGGATCCTGAGTAAGTCTCAGCATTGACACAAGACATGAATTCACGAGTTATCGATTCCCCACTATTCCTTGGACTCCAAAGCTTCAATGAAATTCCCCAGGAATGATAATGGAAGGACAACAACTCACCAGGACAATCAGTGAAAGCTTAAGGTTGCGGTTCTGAACGGGAAAGGGTGTGGTGTTGACGACGACGACGACGACGACGACGACGGCACTAGGCATTCACGTTGTTGCGCAGCTAAATTGGAGCTCCCAAGGAATTGTCTCACTACACCAAAGAACGATGCAAAAGAGTCTTGTAGATAGTTGTTGCTGCATTCACGAGGAGGAAAGAATTCACCCGTCTTGTCGAAGAAGAAGAATTTAAGGAGACGGGTACACCAACCCTCCTGGTCTCTCGCCACCCCGGCGTCAGGTCGTCCGTCCCCCCGTCCATCCCCCGCAACCCTCCCGGTCTCTCGCCACCCCGGCGTCAGGTCGTCCGTCCCCGCGTCCATCCCCCGCGTGAAGTTGTCCATCGCCCGCGTCAGGTAGTCTAAGACCCGCGTAGGCGGGCTTCAACCTGGGCTTCGTGTAAACCCGAAAGTCTGTACAAATGGGCTCCAGGGCTTGTCTGCAGTGGACTTTACTGGAATAACGGCCCGCGCTAGTATAAACATACGTATAAACACCGTATATATACTGTATCCGTACGGTTTTGTGTACGGTTAAGGCCGGTATACTTGGCCCTACGGGTTTGTGTACGGTGTCAAAACTGGCCCGGCTTTTTGGGGGGTTTGGGGGGGTGTGGTTTGTTTTGTCCCTTGGTACCTCGAAAAAAAAAAAGATTTAAAAGCCAAATATGCAACCCACCTTGAGGCTCTACCCTTCAAAAAAAAAACCATCATAATTATTATTGTTCATTATCAAGTTATCGAGTTTCGGTTTTTATAATGAATTTTGAATTCCAACAAGCTGATTAGAGGGATTATTGTTGGCATAAACTAGCCAGATTTTTATTTTTTAATTTTTTGTTCCCCCCAAAAAAAATCAGGTGTTATTAGCCAATTAACAACCCCTTGCTTATGCCTTGTTGTATGATTGAGAACTTAGGGACTTGTAAAAATTAATGAGAAAAAGTTTTGGATCTTTTGGAAATAAGAGAAAATGTATAACAACATGCCTCGGCAATGCCAAAAACAAAGGGTTTTTTAAAAGATAGGTTGTTCTCTTTACCCTTACATACCTTCCTTCATCTTCATCATGCAGTTCAAGTTAGGAGCCTTGAAGTGTGATTTATTAATGTTTTCATTGGCCCATCAATAATAATAATAATATTCATAATATTCATAGTAACAATCACACCTTTGTACACTCCCAAAGTAGAATAAAAACAATCCTTTGAATCGACATACCTTACATACATAGGTCAACGGAGCAAAATTTTGGGCAAAGGATATGGGATAAAGAGTGGTGCTAGTAAAAACAACTTGGGGAACACATTTGAGAACATCATAAGTAATGCATTGTGAAGTTGGTGAGAACCATGTGGGACGCATTGGGAACAAGAAAATATCAACAATCCTCACCCCCTTTCCCCCAAGGAGAAAAGGAAACCGAGCCTCTTGGTCACCATTTTTGGCCTAAGCTCTCATGACATGACATGGGCATGAATTGTACTAGCATGATGGCTAGCATGTGTCTTGGTCACCATTTTTGGCCTAAGCTCTTATGACATGGGCATGAATTGTACTAGCATGATGGCTAGCATGTGTCTTGGTCACCATTTTTGCTCTAAGCTCTCTTGACATGGGCATGAATTGTACTAGCATGATGGCTAGCATGTGTCTTGGTCACTATTTTTGCTCTAAGCTCTTATGACATGGGCATGAATTGTACTAGCATGATGGCTAGCATGTGTCTTGGTCACCATTTTTGCTCTAAGCTCTTATGACATTGGCATGAATTGTAAGGACATGATGGCTAGCATGTGCTTTGACAAAGAATGTACAAATTTGTAACATAAGTGCCAACCAGTGTTGTGCGGGTATAATGTTTTTGATATATCCTAGGGCAAAGGCACATTAGTACTCTCCTTTTTTTCCCCCATCAGGTTAGGTTCTGAGCATGTGTTTTCACTAGGGTATATTGGTTTTAAGAAAATCGATTAGGGTAAGGGCTATACCCTACTCATACCCAGTGGGTGTATATGGGTAAAAGGCATACCCGCACAACACTGGTGTTGGATGGATATATGATTTTTTTTGGATACGAGTCTGGTTAGTAGCTGGATATGCGTGTAATCTAATCATATCCAAAATCCAAAAAATTTCAATATATGGGATTATACATATCTGGTGGAAAGCATTCAAACATAACTTGTAACTATGTATATTCACATGATAGGCATAGCTATTGGTATTCATATTTACATGTTAATGTTATTAGGGCCCTGGATATGGATAGTAGGGTTATGCATATGCATATTTGGTAGCTAGGGTTGAAGGCTTAGATATGGAGCTTGCATTAGGGTTTAGGGATTTAGTTTTCTTTTGTTTTTGCATCTTTTTCCAAGCAATAATGAAACTTGAGTGTTTTTTGTTTGTTTCACATTCTTTTTTCATCGGTGGAATGTCAGTGCATTTGCAACTTTCAGTAGAGTTTGAACCAATATTGAATGTTCAGAGTCTTCAACTTGAAGTATATTATGTTTTGAAAAAAAAGTTATATGCATTGTGATATTTGGTTGTTGTGTTTTTGTCCACTCTTCACATTGTGTTTCTATTTATGCATTCTTCACATCATGTTTATGCACATTCAAGCTCTTCAAGTGTTTTTATAACAATTTTCAATGATCTCAATTTTTCAACTTTTGATGATCTTGATCTTTTAATTGCAACTTTGAGTGATTTTAATCTTTTAGCTTTTAGCAATCCCGGTCTTCAACTTTAGGTGTTATTATATATATGCACTATAGTTTTTTGTTTTTGTATTTTTGTCTTCATTTTTCACATTGTGCTTTTGTTTTCATTGAAATTTGCATTGTGTTTATGTTTATGCACTCTTCAAATGTTTTTTAAATAGCTTTCAATGATATCGATCTTTCAACTTTCAACAATCTTGATATTTTAAACTTGTGATGGTTGAATAAAAAGATGTATGTTTGGTTGAATTTATTGGTAATGTTGACAAGGTTGAAGAAAATTGTGGAATGCCACCAACTTCTATTGTGCACGGCAATATTTTAAATGTTGAGAACAAACACATGTAAGTTCCTATAATTCATTCTTTTCATGCTACAACAAATTTTGTTGAAGTTGATGCTATGCAACTTGCGGCTATACAAGTTTAAGCTATAGCTTGGAAGCCAAATAGTTGGAGCTTGATTTGCTAGGGTTTTTTTGGTCAATGACAACTTACCTATGTTTATTGAAAACTTGTAGATGTTGTGGTGTGTTATTTGCAAAAGATAGCAAACAAATGTTAATGATTTGGCACAATTTATTTTATGAAAAGGTTTTATCACATACAAGAAGTTTAATGGGATCACTCCAATGAAAACTCACATTGAATTTGCATATCAAAGGTTGGTTGCTTAGAGAAAGTTGGTTGTTATTGAAAAATTTGCCAAGGGAAATCATAATCAATAATCGAATAAGAAGTAGTCTATGTCAATTACATGTGTAATCATGGCATTTTTAAATACCACAAATCCTGATAAAAATTTGAAACATAATAACAATTCGATAAAGATTTGGTGTTGTATATTCACAAGGGGTACATGGCCCTTTTCATTTGCGAAAATATTTGGTTGCGAAGGTTGGTCTTATGATAATGCCTACGTGTTGTATTTCCTTCTTGCTTTGCTTTGGTGAAAGAAGTGTTTCCTACAATAATCACAAAAAACATGAAATTTAATGTGTTGTTGCATCTTGTTGAGGTAACAATTGTATCTACCAATTTTGATCTTGGGATATCCAAAGGTGGCATGGACACATTTGCCTTGGTAATTAATTAACAAAATGATTCTTGAACCCCTATGCATGTTATTGTTGCCTTATTTGAAGTTCATGAGACCGCATGACTCTCCATGGTTAAGTAATTGCACACTTTATTTGAAAAGCATGATTTGATGCATTATTTGATTGCGATTGTCAAAGACAAAAGCAACAACCTAATGTCTATGGTGGCAAGACTATGGAACATTATTGATTGTCACCTTTAAATGTTATTGTTTTACTCAATAAAATCATCAAATCTAATAACTTATATAGAAAAGTCTTCACATGCACTTGTTATTGCGGAACTATTTGTGTTCAAGAAGTTATCTATAATTCTTCCTAGATGTGTTGATCCCTTAGGGTGGTGGTGAATACATGAAATCAATTCCCAAATATTGGTTTCCTTGTCAAAAAAATCTTCAAAATTTTGATGTCACACATTGAAACTAAATGTGTGTTCAATCTTGTTGTTGTGTTAACAACCTTAAGATGTTGTAGGTTACATGTCAAGAATTTAAATCCCATTAGCACCATGATGAAGAATTGGTATAATGATCCTCATTTAAACTGTTTGCAACATAAGGATTTGATAAATGTTATGAAAGTTGAACATTTATTGGTCGAAAAAAATTTATGACTTCATTGAAAAGTCAAATTATTTTAAAAAATTGGAGCTAAACAATGATTACATTTGGCAAGG
>Ga0209208_10013190_pt1 | contig 10357 bp, 5 predicted proteins | sample S1TSphfallax_3_FD_187694 | JGI IMG/M metagenome (GOLD analysis project Ga0209208, IMG submission 187694) | Host-associated microbial communities from peat moss isolated from Minnesota, USA - S1T2_Fd - Sphagnum fallax MG (SPAdes) (version 2) | ecosystem: Host-associated > Plants > Peat moss >... | reverse complement strand
CCAAGGGTTTTACCCTTCTTGGGTGTAAAAACCGGCCTAATTTTCAGAGAATGTGTGACTCCATGGCCGAAGATTTTTTCCATTTCATTCAAGGGACCGGTACCAAAAAACAAGGAAGGCCCAAGAGCTTTACCCTTCTCTGGAATAAAAATAAGCCTAATTTTCAGAGAATGTGTGATTCCATGGCCGAAGATTTCTTCCAGTTCATACAACCCTTGACTATCGGTAATTGAGTTCTTGTGCCTAACAATGGTCATCTAAATACACTAAATTAGGGCAGGTTTGTATCAATGGAGGAGATTAGGGACTTTTTTCACATTATTATTTACTAGTGTGGCCTGTGCCATTGGCCCAAGTGTTACCACGTCTTCAACTGATTTGTCCTTCCAAAACCTGGTTTTTTGGAATTTATTTGAATTTTCAGCCGCAGAAATCATTTAAAAATCAATATCTTCCCCCCTTCCGAATCCAAATCTTACCGAATAAATTCCATTAAATCCTACTCATCAAGACCTTGCCAACAACACAATGATTTCCATCAACAACATTCCAATGCCTCCGAAATTTTCAGCTACAATTTAATTTCATTTTTAAGTGAAGAAATCATTCAATATTCTAAAAAGTTTGCATCATCACAAGTCCAAATGCCATGAAACCAAGCTGATGCACCCTCCTCCTTGAGAGCTTTCCAAAGAGACCAAGAACGCAATCTGAAGCATCCTGGTTCAGTGGATCTCATAAGTACAAACCAACTACCTTCCTTCATAGATAGATTATTAATTTTTGTGACATCTTTAAATTTGGAAAAACATTCTTTTAAAAATGAGAAAAATTAGTCAAATTCAAACTAGGGAAAAAAACATCTCTGAAAATTTCCCAATTTTATTGTCTAAAAATCACAAAATTTGTGGGAAAAATAATCACTCCAGGAGGAGGTGGGTTCAGGGCTTTTTTAAAAAACAATTTTGTGAGGTACATGGACCATCCAGGAGAGAAATGGGCCAAATTTGGCTAGAGGTCAAACAGGAAAGTAGATTTTTTTAAGAACCCTGGTTTGTTTTGGCAACCTCCAGAGAGGTTTTGTCCAAATATGGCGAATTCAGACATTTTGCTCAAAATATTGTGGTGACTTGCACATTTGTTTATCAAAAAAAAAATCCTTCAAACCCTTCTCACTGGATTTTTTGGGGTTTCCACAGTGAGAAATTTCATGAAAATAAAATAAAATTCTGAATGGGTTCCTTGATATACTTTACACAAGGGTTAGTTTCGACATTAAATAATTTTCAAAATAGTGAAACAAATTTTCGTGACAATAGGAAGCTAAGGTGTTGAAAAACATCTTAATTATTGCAAGCTACAATCTGAATAATTTCTCTCTTCATATGACAATATCCCAGTAGATTCATGAAAAATTGATGATTTCAATTTATAAAAATGAACTATTCTTGAAAAAAAAAAATTATTGGTTTTTGACCGTGTGAAAATGGATCCTAGGCTACGGTATCTGTGGAAATATTTTATTGTTCACTCCAATAAGTTAACAATTTTGTTGCATGTTCCCTCTCAATCAAAGTTGGGAGTTGGAACACCAAATGGTCCCCCTCTTGCCAATTATTGTCAACTTTCTTGAGACAATAATGTGTGTTTCCATTGAGCTTTTTAAATGGGGTTGGGTAGCCTTTCTCTCCCATTTCACCCTTTACATGTTAAAGGGTGTTTGTGTTCATAGTTGTCGAGTACTATTTGTCAGTGCTATTAATTAGGTAATGAATCCTCAAAGGATGTTGTTCCATCCGAAAAGAGTAGGTACTAAGTTACAAGTGCCAACAAGCAATATCACATATTTACATTGGTTTCAAACTATGACCCTTGCACCTTGAAAGTTTTCACATTTTTGCAAATTGAATACATATGTCTTGATGTGTCTTTTGGATGAATTATTATTAGGTTTTCAATTTGGATGGATGTGTTGGGCTATTGCAACAGCTTCAAATGTTTTTAGTCATCTAGACTCTTTTTAAGAAGGATTTGCAATATGAGTCTTTTGCGAAAAAAACCTCTCTTCTTATTTCTCTTTGTATTTTGAGGGATCCTCCCAGCAAAGATCCCACTATATTTTACATTCCCATGTTCCCATGGAAAGATTTTTTGATGGGACGGATCAGGAAAATTCAAAAAATAAAGAAGGAAAGTATGGAGGAAAGAAAAAGAAGAGTTCTTTCTTTCTTTTTTTAAAAATTTCTTTTTATAAATATGGAGTTTCCATACTCTTGTGTTCTCTCAGGAACACCCTCGGGCTACTGCCCTTGTGCGACCCTCCCTCACAAGAACCCACTCACATGGGAACCTCCCTTACAACATAATGCATATTAATTTTGTTCCAAGTGCATAACAAACCCATTACATCATTATAGATCCAAACATTCATTGAAAGACAATTCAATCCTCTAGGTATATATTTCATAACAAGCTCAGATTTTGTTTTCTTTAAGTGTAATTGACAGGTGCCTTATCAGGTGCAACCTGGATGGATATGAAGCTCTTTCAAATAGCTTACCCATGCTCCCTACATTGAATTTGAACCTTCCAACAAGAAAATGATCATCCGTGGTATGCCATGTTGGAATATCAAGGCTTTGTTGTGCAAATCCTTCCCTTTGTGAAGTAAGTTATGTAAATTGATAATCATTAATGAAAGAATGGAGACTTGAACCAAGAGACAAAATGCCAATGATACCCCTATTTTCACCCAATTTGCAACCAGCTTCTGAACATTGTTATGCCCTTCAAGAGGGCTAATAAATGGGTGTCAAAGGGAAATCTTTCATTTAGGTCCATATTAATTAATTTAGGTACCTTAAATGGATCAAAATTGAATCCATGTTTTTCTTTGATTGCTTAATACTTTAGGTTATAAATTTTCAAATAAAAAGATTAATCAACATGACACTAAATTGTTGGCTCTTCCCCTAGGGAAGAAATTTTGAGGATTCAGGTTGGGAACCAATTTATGAATGATAGCTGGAGACCCATATGCATCTTTTACATTATTTAAAAAATCAAACCCTCTTGCATTCACCTAATTATCTGATTGTAATAAAAATTCCATCATTTCTCATAGGTAATTTTAGTTAAACATATTTTGAAGAGAAAGATTACTATATGATGAATATCGTATTTTATCATTCATGTTTTAGTATGAGATGGTAGCCAAGTTTGGCCCCTATTTTGGGCATCATGTACCCCACCCCATGGGGCATTACCCATCGTAGAGCGCAAGCACTAGGTGAACCTTATCATGAATATAATCAGACATAGATCACCAAGTATAGAGGGCCTAGAGGGTTCTTAGTTCTTACGCCTTCTTATGGGTGGAGGATTGCTTCTCTTTTTTACACTGAATATTCACAAACATAAGGTGCCCTTCAAATAAGGTAGGTAATTTGTGCAGGGTTGTTATGTGATAGGTGAAGCCCAAGGCATATATGGGCATGTGCAATGGGGGAGTTGAGTACAGGCACAATTTTGGTAGGGTGGAGTGGCCCATCATCAATCATTTGTCAATGATCGAACATTTATTTATGTCTTCATCATATGTGCTTCATTTTGAGTGATTTAAAATGTTATGGGAGCACTTCCTCAAGTTTTAGAAATCATTTTTCAAATGCAAAGGAAAATGATTAATGAAAAAATAACAAGGAAGGAAAAAAAGCTTTCCAAACTTACAAAACATGTTTTTTTTCTTTTCTTTGAACCTTGCTTACTCTCAAGTCTCATAACTTTCTTATTTTTTATTCATTATAAACTATTTAAAGTGTTATAGGAGCAGCAGTTTTACAAATCGTCTTGAAATTCTAATAGCAACAGAGCAACATACAATGAATGTTTGGGTGTTCGAAAACTGGCCTTTGTAATGTTTGATGGTTTTTATTTTTGAGTTCTTGACTCCTTTTACTTTGGGGGCCATAATGTTCTCATTTCTAATCTGTTTTCAACGATTTATAATGTGTCAGATGTGCCAAGAGGAAGGGTTCAAGTTTTGTTCGAGTTTTGTTTGGACACCAGAAACAACAGAGCCCTTCCCTTGGATCTGGCCTGCCTTGAGAGCTTAAGTGTTTGGTCACCAGCCCATCTACCCTAAAGGCCACAACCAAGTGCTTTACTGTGTGTAAAGATCCATTGGTTTTTTTTTTTTTTTCCCTGGAACGTATCCCAAGAAAAAACATAAAAATTATAACAGAGCCTACAGGCAGAAAGACGTTAAAGTTAAAAGGGTAGTTAATAATAAAGTAAAGGAAGGAGATAAGAGCAAGCTCAACCAGGGTTGAAAACGGACTCCAGTATAACGGCCTAGCCACCGGGGCCCAACGGCTGACACAAGGGAGCTGTTCCAGATAACCGCGGTTACCTAATCTTCACCGGGGTTGGGTGAGAAACCCTAAACTCTAATGAAGAATGCACCAGAAAGATCTGGAAATCTCTGGAAGAAAATTGGCTATGGCGGTGTCGCTCTTCTCACCCGTGGTGCCCTGGTTTTGCGCGTCGCCTTGCTCCGGATGTTGTTGACAGGCTTATGTATATGTTTTGGGAAGACGATCTACATTGCAGATGGAAATTTGATGATGAAACGCAATCCAGAAAATCAACAGATGCGAAGATAAGGGCCTGGACAACAGCAGCAGAAGAAGAAAAATAGGACGAGAAAGAAAACGAGAGCGACAGAAGAATCGAGGGCCAAGGAGTCGAACCGGGAAGAAAAGGAATTGAGGGTTAGAGAATAGGAGGAGAAGGCGGAGCTAGAAGAAAGGGAACAAGGAAAGACAACTAAGAGAGACGAGAGTTGGTAGAGAGGAGGAAGATATAAGCAGGGAGGAGATTTTCGCCGAGACGGCAGCAGGAGGCGACGATGGGAGTTGATTATTACAACGTTCTCAAGGTCGGGAAGACTGCAACGGAGGATGACTTGAAGAAAGCTTACCGGAAGCTGGCCATGAAATGGCATCCAGACAAGAACCCCAATAATAAGAAGGAAGCAGAGGCGAAGTTCAAGCAGATTTCGGAGGCGTATGAGGTGCTGAGTGATCCACAGAAGAGGCAGATTTACGACCAGGAAGGGGAGGAAGGGTTGAAAGGACAGGTTCCTCCTCCCGGTGCAGCAGCGCAAGGTTTTGGCAATGGTGCGGGCAATGCTTTCAGATTTAACCCTAGGAATGCAGAAGATATTTTTGCAGAGTTTTTCGGTGCCGCAAGCCCGTTTTCTGGCATGGGAGGAATGGGAGGGAGGCCGTCTAGAGGAGGGCCTTTCGGCGATGGCGTGTTTGGAGGTTTCAGTGGAGGGGAGAATGCTTTTCGCACTTCAGATGGGGGGCAGACATTCCGCACATTCACTGATGGAGGAGGACCTTCCCACATGGGCCAGCAGCAACCCCGGAAAGCTGCACCGGTGGAAAACAAGCTGCTCTGCAGCTTAGAGGAACTGTACAAAGGCTCCACCAGGAAGATGAAGATCTCAAGAAGCATTGCTGATGTGAGTGGCAAGACTATGCCGGTTGAAGAGATTCTGACCATTGAGGTGAAGCCTGGCTGGAAAAAGGGCACCAAGATCACCTTCCCTGAGAAAGGAAATGAGCAACCAAATCTCGTTGCAGCAGACCTTGTCTTTGTGATTGACGAAAGACCAAGTGATGTTTTCAAACGAGATGGTAATGACTTGATTGTGACACAGAAGATCCCCTTGGTGGAGGCTCTCACAGGTACCACTGTCTCTCTCACCACTCTTGATGGTAGGACTCTGAACGTCTCCATTCCAGATGTGATCAGTCCTGGTTATGAGAAGGTGCTACCCAAGGAGGGGATGCCAATTGCAAAGGAGCCTGGGCGGAGAGGCAACCTGAGGATCAAATTTGATATTGACTTCCCAACTAGGCTCACCGCAGAGCAGAAAACAGGCTTGAAGAGACTGTTGGGAGGACCTGGCTGAGCAAAGCATTACATTCATTTGTTTTAGAGGCTTGCACACCCATGAGATAGGGCTGATTGGATTGTTGAACAAGCAAATTGCAGGTTTACTGCATGAACATTGGAGACCATCCGTCCGTCCATCATCACTAGTCACGTTGCATTTAGTGGTCAGTGCCAAAGGAGATCTGGTCATTCTGAAGTGTATAATTTACATTGCATTTTGAACACTTCCATTGATTGGATTGCCACTTTTTGAGATAATAAATATTCTTTGCCCAGATGTTGTTTAATCTCTGTTCTCTTATTCTTGCAGTCTGGCAATATGTCTTTGAATTCTGGCACCCAGTCCTTGTTGGTCTTTTTTCTGCAGCTTATGGATCTGCTATATTGTTTTCTGGTTGAAGAATATTGTTTCAGGACCAGACCTTTGTATGAAGAGACTTCTCAAGGGGACCTAGAAATTAGACATACTTTCTGATGTCATTTTTGTCATAGGTTCAAGAATCTCACCCTCTTGCTCCTCAAAACCATAGAGCTCAAGAATTATTAGGGTAGAGAGGGAGGAAGGAAGTTAGAGCTGTGATTAGTTAGTTCAGTTCAAAGATATTTGAAGAGGCAAACACTGTGATTAGTGAGGAAAGCTTCATATCCATAATTTCTTTGGAAAGGTGTATGATTCAAGTCACAGGGAACTCTGTGTTTGAGAGAACAGGAAACCATTTTGTAGGTAGAGCTAAGTGATTCTGAAGCGCCTCAACAGGCCACCTTCTGCCCTGAAATGAGCAGAACTGTGTCTCCACAGAAGATGGTTAGCTTGGTTCGTGCATGGATTTTGACAGTTATATAAGTATGGCTTTGAGTACAGGAGTTTGGGGGGACCAGGTGGCCGCATATCCCTGTACATACTTTAGTTTTTGTGCTCTGTTCGGCTCTGACAAGATCATCAAATTACTCTTCAAAGTTTGTTTCAAATCAAAATCAAACCAGAGGTTTGTTTAACAAAGAAAGATCGGCTCTGACAAGATCATCAAATTATTCTTCAAAGTTTGTTTTAAAACATAATCAGACCTTCTTCTCCCTTTGGGTTTTCTCCATTTCTTCTCTTTTCCCTCTCTTTCTCTTTGCTTTACTCTTCTTCAAGTTTGTGGTCTTCTGTATCTCTTCTAGGTTTTGTTTATGTAGCCACCAGCATCAGGGCTAGGAGTGAGAATTGCCTTGTGGATGTGAGCAACTAAGTTAGGTGATGCAAGTGGATTCCCCTACAGAAAGCATCAGATCTTGATGCGCAGAAAGCACTGGTTATTAAGCACCTATGACACAGTTATTAGCTCCTGTTTAATAACAGGTGCAAAACTAGATCAAGATAGTTCATCCAGATCACTGGAAATTTCTTCTTCTTATGTTATGCTTCCTCCGAATCCATGAGCTAACTAATTATATTTTGAAGCTAGGATATATAGTTTGGAATTTTATTGGGTAAAATAGGCCTAGTCTTACCCAAATTTGGCGTAACCCTAATAATAGCCCCTGGGGAGTGCAGAAGAGAACCAGAACAAGAATTTATGTTTCCTAAGGTTCCATTTATGTGTTGAACTAGAACCAAGGTTTTTGGGCAAGAAAAACAATATTTTAAAAATAATACTAGAATTAGAGGTTGAACCAGAACCAAGAATTTTGGGGAAAAAAACAAAAATTGAAAAGAACAGACTAGAACAAGAGGCTAATCCGATGTTCCAGCAGTTAACTGCTGGTTCCGGTCCAGAGGGTCTAATTTTCAGAACCAGAACTGGAACTGAGGTTTGGTGTTTTGAAGCACCAGACCTGGATCAGCTGAATCCAGCTCAATTCTATGTGTGGAAGAACCTGAACCAAAACTGGAACCATTCTAATTTATTTTTAAGAACTGGACCTGCTGAGTACCAAGTGATCCTGTATGTCCTCATCTCCATGTGCTTATGCCATTTCTTAGGAACTTTTCACACTTGATTCTGGAACTCAGAGAAGCAACTGGGTAAACACAGAAAAAAATAACAACACACCACCCGCTCTGGCTTCAAATAATGTAGTTTTCATAAATCACAAACCTCATGCATAGTTGGAACCTTTTCTTCTCCTCTTTCTTGCTGTGAGCTGAAATGTATAGAAGCATGATACCAAGGCAGGCTACTCTTGTATCACTAGAACTGCAATGGGAAATCTATCACAGTGGAACAGTACACAATGCTGTTTCTGGGTACACTCACAAGGTACTATCCTGATTAGAATGTGTCTGACTTATCTAAATGCCACTTTCTCTGAGTGCATGAGTACATCCTCCTTTTCTACATTTCAGCTTTCGTACAGACATCCTACTTTCATGTGAATCTGCAATTATGCAGACAGAGGAGATACATAGCTGCCTTGACAATTTATTGCATACCAGAAGAAAGAGAACACAGAGAAAAAAGTTGAGTAACACTGTCACTTCACACTGAAATAGATGACAGCTGAATTTTGACATGTACCCAGCAGGTATGTTGCACACCTGCTGAGGTTGAACTCTATCTAGCCAATGCTCTACTTCCTAGGAGATGTTTCAAGCTAGTAACCCCAGTGCTTGGAAAATGACTGTCTCTTGATGAAGGACTAAGTCCTTTGATATTATAAGCATTTAATACATTCTGGATATTCAAGGAATTTACAACATAGAAGTTGAATCCCATCACAGCAATCTATTCGCACAACATTTAAAACAAGTGATTTGTGATGCACGAGAGAGTTTTGATGGAGCAGTTTTCAAAAAAAGTTCACACACAACACTATCCTCAAGCACAGAAATGGCTTCTTCCTCCCCATTTCTTAGCTTTCACACTATGGAAATCCAGGTTTCACAACTGAGGTGATATGATGGACACCAAGGACCCTGAGACCCTGAGACCATGAAATATAGCATTGAAAATTTGTACTCAAAAAACACATTATACAATCACATTTCAAATCCCAGCTTAGCTTAGATTTTGGTGATGACAGTCTTCAACAGCCCAACAGCCTTTGAATAGTACTTTTCTGCATCTGTCAGGCTTTTAACCCTTGCTGCATAATCCAACTGCAAAAAAACAAAAAACAAAAAAACCAGCAGCATGATTGATTGTATCAGTAGGCTTTAGAGTTTATTGTTTATTCATTCATTGAGTGGATTATGAGTTGCAGTCACTGTGTAAGTGTTTTTCTGTCTTCTGTGTGTTGCAACAACCTCATCTGTAGATAGAATCCTTTGCAAATTTTGTCCAGAGGCAAATCAAATGGGAGAATGCAATGTCCAATTGAGCATGTTAGGTATCTCTGCTTGCACTGCAAAAATTGAGAAGCAAGGAAATGAGGAGAGATAGATGTGTAGCACAGCGATTGCGAAACGTACTTTGTCGAGCGATTCGTAGAGTTCGGCAGTGATGGCCTTCAGGGCACGCTTTTCCTCCTTAGGTTTTGAGCCAATGACGGTGTTCAGGTCATAGCGCAAGGATCCGGCATAATCACGAAGTCCGTTCTGCACATAGGGCCACGCCTTGTTATCGATCAGGGTTTTCACGCCCACGATGGCTTCGGCTGCATCCTTGGCACGTTTTGCTGCCTGATCCGGCGGCAAGATCTGAATGAAGAACCTCTGTTTCTGCGGCAGGTCGAAGTCGCGGGCTTCGTCAGCGTTCTCAGTTCCAGCTGTGACACAAAACAGCCCCGAAAATTGTCAGCGGATCACAAAGGGTATCTATATTCTCAGACTAAGGAAAAGACAAAAAAAAAACTACAGGACATACGTAGGCCGCCAGAAAGTGGCGGAGGGCCCTCGATCGGGATGGAGGCAACTTCAGCTTGCGCTGCTTCTTCTTTCACCAAAGTCGAGGCAGCAACTGAAACCGCCAATAGACCCAACACGGACCGCCGGCTAGACTGGGAGACCGTCTCTGGTTCTTCATTCTGTTGCGCCCGGACGGCGACCAAGATACTCTTCCCAGCAGCTTCAGAGGCACCACAAACTCTGCTGCTGCTGCTGCTGCTCTTGTGAGAAGGGATACGCGTGCTGGACAAAGCTCCCTCCAAAACAGCTTGAGAAGCTCCACGCAGACCCGCCATTGACGCTAATGCGTTTGCCATCTCACCTTTTACAACAAACTCCGAGCTCCGAAAACTGAAAACCGAGCTTGAAACAATTCGAGCTTTGAGAACCGAGTGCGAAAACTGAGCTGAGGACGAGAATTGAGCTAAGTGCGGCGAGAGCTTGCGGGACACGAAGCGCAACACAGTGTGCAGTGGAGTAGTCGTGAGTACTTCACCCACAAGAGACGACGACGAGTCCTCCTCCTAGTTTTTTTCCATTCACGGGCAGCCCGTTTTCTGCACGGTTATAGGAACCTCAACC
>Ga0209208_10013189_pt1 | contig 10357 bp, 12 predicted proteins | sample S1TSphfallax_3_FD_187694 | JGI IMG/M metagenome (GOLD analysis project Ga0209208, IMG submission 187694) | Host-associated microbial communities from peat moss isolated from Minnesota, USA - S1T2_Fd - Sphagnum fallax MG (SPAdes) (version 2) | ecosystem: Host-associated > Plants > Peat moss >... | reverse complement strand
GGGTCAAAAAATGGCAAAATTTTGTTGAATTGGTTTTTTTCTTTTTTTTTTTTTGGATTAAAACAAAGTGAAATAGTTTTATCTATTATCAACAGAAAATAATTGAAAATTCTCAGAATTAGGAAATATTAATTCCAATAAAATAGGTACTAAAGTCTAAGAATAAGGGGGGGGTTTTTTTTTAAAGAGTCGAAAATAAGGATTTTTCGAAAAAGAGAAATAAATTGTGGGTTAACGAGAACGGGGTACTACTACTCGTTCCCAAGTTCCCAACAGAGGTAACTTCTTCTTCTTCTTCTTCTCACTAATAAAGCTCCTAATTCACTAACTCATGTACTAGGCTAATCAACACTTACTAATAATCCCCGTCGCTAATTAAACCTGATTAAGCCAAGCCAGCAGCTTCCTGCGCGGTCTTCGCGATCTTCAGCGAACTTTGCGCTCTCGTGTGTCTTCGCTTTGTTGTCTCTCTCTGGCGGATTTCGCTTCGGATCGCAGAGATCGATCGCTTTGGATCAAGGCCGCTGTGAACATAGCAGAGCAGAGGCTAGTCTTGCCATTACTGGCAGATTTTTTTTTCGTCGGTATCGCTATTGCCGGGGTTTTGGAGAAGCTCCATACGGATACAGAAAATCTTGTCGGTGCCGGAAGCCAGGGTTTGCTGCCGTGGAGTGAGGAGGCAGGAGACACCAAGGTTATCGGGACCAGGTGCGGAAGAAGAACTACGAATAACGAAGCTTATCGATTCCAGTGGAGAAAGAACAAGAAGAAAGAAGCACCAAGCTTATCGAGACCAGGGACGAAGGAAGAAGAAAAAAACTGAGGGGAAGGACGAGGGAATCACAGGCTGGCTGGCTGTGTTGGGGACTTGTGCAGGCTGTTGTCGCGTGCTTTCAAAGGAGGCAAGGTACGTCTCGGTCTCTTTTGACTCTTTTTTAGCTTCAGAAGCTCTTCGGGGGAAAAAAGCTAGGCTTTGTATTAGCAGCCGCTGCTGTGATCATAGCACTCGCACAACTGCGCGTCTATTGCATGATCTATTGAGCCTTCGCCGGTTCAAATTCATAGACTGGAAAGAGTTTGTAGGACATGGAAGAGAGAGAAGGGATTGCAGTCTTCCGCTGTTTGTTTGATATATTCTGGGGGGCAGCAGCGGCAATAGATCTCCATGTCTCTGAGAAGCTTATTTTACCGAGAGAGAGAGAACATGAAAATCAAGCTTTTTGGCAGCATCAGTCTCTTCAGGAGTATTTCTGTTCTATGTGACATCCGGGTTCAGGAACATTGATGTGGAGTTTTTCTCTGCAATTCTAAATAATCTTTCTGCATGTACCAGCATCTTCTTTTAGGGTCTTTAGGGTACATCCATCAGAAAGAAGATGCTGGTACACATGGCAAAATTGCAGGTTATCTAGTCTTTTAGGGTTGATGACAATGATCCATGATGTTAGACTGACTCCTGTGAACATTATTAGGATCCGTCTCAGATGGCTTCAGACTTGCAAGGAGCAGCTGTTGGGGGAGGACAGGGCCATCAGAACCATCACATTGTGCATGGCTACTCCTTGGTGAAAGGGAAATCAAGACATGCTATGGAAGACTACCATGTTGCCGAATTTAGGATAGTCAAAGACCATGAAGTGGGACTCTTTGCAGTGTATGATGGTCATCTTGGGCACAGTGTGGCTGTCTATCTACAGCATTATCTGTTTGACAACATTCTGAATGAGGTATAAAGCTGTGATATGAATTTCTTTTAGAAGTTGTTGCATCACGTATCCTAGTTGTACTTGACTCATCACTAAAAGGTGCCTGTGACAATGATGTCGTAATAGGTATCAGACCTGCATTTGAAGTTGTTGTGTGTGGTTGTACTTGCCTGACATTCTGGTAGGAATCAGGAATGTCTACATTTAAAAAAACATTTTTGCTCCATTGATAGGGTAATGCACACAGCAAAATGGGTTCTCAAGTGTATATGATATGCTGAGGGTTGGAAACATGTGGTGGCAGGCTTCATTTTGGACAGACCCCACTGAAGCTATTGGACAGGCTTACCTTACCACGGATGCAACTATTCTGGACAATGCCCCCAATTTGGGACCTGGTGGCTCAACAGCAGTAACAGCAATCCTCATTGATGGCAAGGACTTGCTGGTGGCTAATGTTGGAGATTCCAGGGCTGTTCTTTCCAAGGGTGGGGTTGCTGAGCAGCTTTCAATTGATCACGAGCCTGGTCAGCCCACGGAGAGGAACAATATAGAAACTAGGGGAGGTTTTGTCTCCAATATACCAGGTAGTGTCACATCTTGATTCCTCTTACTGAATTGGGTTAGTGTACATATTACCAACCAGACTTCTTAAGGCATTGACAGAAAATGAGTGAAATGATTTGTTGCCTGACGAAAACTGGGTATGAAATTTTTTCAAAACTGTTGTCGGCTAGTTTTTAGAGAATCCTGCAATGTGCCACTTCCATCAATGAACAACTCAACCCTTCTTCAAAGCCAAGATGTGACGATTCAGTATTGAGTTGCACAATGACTCTGTTTATGGGAGCTCTAGTGTGTTATCAGCCTGTCATACCTGATGTTGGGGCATAACATTTATCTTCAGGGTCTTAATCATGAGGTTCATTCAAATGTGCAATGGACAACTGTGTTGAGGCTGTAGCTAAAGTTCAACTCTAGCCTACAACTAGAAGTCAGCCACAGTTACATTGTGATGGGTGACCTGAACCCTGCTGTCAACTAGCAGCATACCAAGTTTTGTGTTGTAGCAGTGCAGTGAAGCCAGGTTGATACAGTGGATACCATCTGAACTCTGTAGTCAAGTACCTGGGGCTGGAAAGAGCCTTGAGATGATTAACCTCTAAGATAAGACAGCTGCAACCATATAGAGCCCACCTTCTGAAAGGAGGTAGTATCCTCGATGTAGGGATGAGGCTCTCAGTTGCATAAGCTCTGGCTAGCATCATTCTTTTCCTTTATGGTGGTTTTGATTTGTTTTGCTGGTGTCTGTGATCCATGTATGTGATTTCATGCTTGTAACATGGATGCTTCTGCAAATGCAAGCTGTAGGGATGCTGAACCCAGCCCCCTCTGTGGTATGTTACAGGTGATGTCCCAAGAGTTGATGGACAACTTGCAGTGGCTCGGGCATTTGGTGACAAAAGTTTGAAGGCTCATTTGAGTGCACAACCTGATATCAAAAGTGTTAAGATTGATGACAGAACAGATTTCCTCATTTTGGCAAGTGATGGCCTCTGGAAGGTTGATACCTTTGCCGAAGCCAAAACTAAACATCTCTGTCAGTTGGTTGAGGAGAGTAACTTAGACATTTTATAGGGCATGAGACAGTGTGAGAAGTTTTTTTCCTTGTAGAAAGAGCTTTATCTGTGCCCATGTAATTGGATCTGATATTCTAAGGTGCTGGCTGTCAAACAGGTAATGCAAAATCAGGAGGCTGTTGACCTGGTACTGAAGATCCAGGATCCAATTGCTGCAGCTCAGCAGCTTTCAACTGAAGCAGTCAATCGCAAAAGCAAGGATGACATCTCATGCATTGTAGTTCGATTCAGATGATTGAAAAGGACTTGGGCAAATTTGAAATTGTCTGTGCCATAGGTGGTTTAGCATTTTTTTCTTTGCAATTAAATCAGTACAGACCAGTACCCTAGTCTGATTCCACCATAAAACATTGTTACTAAAGAATAGAGGACACCTATTCTAATTTGCATGTTGCAGGGTTGAGCCTTATATCAGCTTTGTGGAGGATGTTTGTGCAGTTATCTGGTTAGAAAATCAGCAACAACTACTTGGAGAACAACCATATGTTTCCAAAGAGAACTAAACCACGAATGTTGAAGTTTCCAAGTGTTTTAGTTCTGTTTTAGTTCTTGTTTTTCTCTTTTTCTGTTGGGGGTGACTTTTTTTCTTTACAAAACTTGATATTGCTGTTGTAATTTACTCTTGCCCACTGAAATTTCAATGATGCTGTTCCATGAAATTCCAGGAACGTTTTCTGAACATAATGTTTTCAGAACTGATTCTCTTTTTTGTAATTTTGCAGAAAAAGAGGGACAAAGTCAATCATTTGCTGAAGCCATCTGAAGTTTCCTCCATATGACTACTTCCACTGTGCCTCAATAGTTTGAGATTTTAATCTTTTGATGTTGTATGTTTTCATCCTGTTTTCTTGATTGGTTGACTGGATGTCATTTTGATTATTTGCATTCACAAACTAACAGAATACTCAAGCACCAAGTTAGATACTATACACTATACACTAGAAGTGAATTGCAGAGTGCTTAATCTGCACATGACAGGAGCTTTTTGGGCGAAGTGAATCTACTTACATTTGTATAGCACAACCATTCAGCAAATTCTCTGCTAAAGAGAGATCAGATTAACATGTTTAACTTGATAGTTTGTTGCATTGTGATCTGATGAAGTTGGTTGTGCAGGTGCCATGAATCAATCATTCATGAAGATGATGATGATGGTGTCTGATACTTTGTGTGAGGGACAGTGAGATCTTGACTTCACTCATTCTTGTTGTATATATAAATATTTTTCTCAAGTCTTCAAATGGACAGAACAGTTTTACCTTCAAAGTGTTGTGAAGTTTTTTCTGCAATCTCATATGTGGGTGGGTATATCTCACATGAAAACCAATTGTGTTACTGATGTGGAGTCCTCAGAAAAGAAAGCATCAGCACTCATTGAGTTGCTCAGAAAATCATGAAGCATTCCTGTCTTTGTAGTGCATATTGTAAAAGGCTTGTGTCCATGATTGCATGCAGAAAGTGCTTGGCTGATCGGTATACAAAATTTTCGTAGACTAGGATTTGATAGAGAAGGAAAACCAGGTTTCTAATGTACATGTGCACTACTAGGGATGTGCAGGAATTTTGCTTGCGGCACTAGTGTAAAAGTTAGCGGAACTTAGGTCTTCGAGATTCTGGTGTTTGGAGCCTTGAGTTATTTGTGCTCAAGCTGGTGGGACTTACAGTTGTTGTTGATTTCACAGGCAAAGAGAGACGCTTCTTCTTGTTTTGGTTGTCTTGTGATGGTGGAGGACGCTGCTTTGGAGTGCTGTGTGAGCGAACTTTTGCCTGGGCAGATTTGGTGGCTGCCATGTAGTGGCATCTCCTTGTTGGAATGTTGCTATCAAGTGTGGAGAGCACAGAACGAGATGTGGTGGATACCTCAGATTGTTGGTCATATCTTCGCAAAGTTTGCCCTTGCTGCTGCTTCTGGACTCGCTGTTTCTGGACTTGTATGATCATAGATGGAGTTGGAGAGGTGCACACACTTCCATTCAGGCTATTTCCCTTGCATGTTCGGGGTGCACTACTAGGTGGTGGCTGCAAGGACATCATGTCCGCATAGCTCTCGGGGGATTGGCTTCTCAAGGTCTCGTCATCTTCCTTAGTGAAGAAACCATTCTGGTCCAGCATGCGATTCTCCCATGGGCGAGCTGCCATCCACCGTTCCAGCCAGCTCCAACCCCAGTGGGGTGCGTTGTCAGATTCAATATCCAGGCAGACTCCTGAATTTTCTCCTGCATCTGATCTCCACTGCATTCTTCCAGCAAATCAAGTGCGCTTGTTAAACACTAGCATGTATGCCAAGAAGGATCACAAAGAGATTCTTCCACAACAGAAGTAGAATGTACCTTGACTGTATTGCAAATTGCAATGCAGTCTTGAGAGTTCTACGTACTCTTGAGATTTCTATGTACCTGACGTGAACTTGCATAAGCTAAAGCTCTCTCACGTTTGATCACTCCTTCCTGCTTCTGCTGCAGCTTTGCTTGGATGTCTTGTACAGTTCCTGAATTTGCACACCACCCAAGCTGTTCCCTTTCACTTGGTTAGTTATCATCTTCACTTGAGTTTTTTCCCTGGTTCCAAGCTTGATTGATTCATTTAACAGACAAGAATGGCAATGCCAAGAACAGCTACCAACTCAAGAGCAATTAGAATCAAATCTGTAGGCTGAAGACAAGATTGTGGACTAAGTGGCCTGTTGTGATCTTAAGCTCTCAGGCTTTTACAGGAGGATCTTGAGGAAATTGATTACTTTGAGAATCAGGAACCAAAAAAACTGTGGTACCTCGGAATTACGAAGTTCAGTTTGCAGGGAGGAGTGGTAATGGGCAATTGACTGGCATACAGCTTGACCATGTTGTGACATTCTCACCCTGCGTGCCCTCACTCGAGCTTGCACTCTCACCAATGCCTGCATGCATCGCAAGGTTATTGCTGCCTGCCTCCGCACTGTATGTCCTCTCACCAGTGCTTGCAACCTGACTAGTCCTTTCAGTGCTGTCAAAGCTCTCCTGGCCTGCATAGCAATCCCCATGGTGTTTGTTGTTAGCACACAAACACCAAAATTCCTATCCACACCAGACAACAGCATGAAACCTCAAAATTAATAAAAAAAAGGGTTCAAAGAAAGGGGTTCAAAGAAAAGGGTGTGCAGACCTACCTCCATGGAGCAATGAGAGAGAGACAGAGAGACAGAGAAACAGAGAGAGAGTCCTCTTGGAAGAGAATGTTTTTCGAGTTTACCAAGAATCCTCTGAAGTTTGTTTGGATGCAAAGAGCAGATCTGTGAGCAAGGAGGACAGCATGAAAGAGAGGAGTGGGTGTGACGAAAGAAGCTCGCGGAGTTGTGTACTCTGAGCATTGGATCACATCCTCCTCCACTTCCTTATCTGTTTCTTCTCCCTTGTGGACATTATTATTATTTCCAGCAGCAGAGCTCTTCCCCAACAACCATCGCTTGAGCTTCTCACCACTGTTTACTGCCTTCTTATGCACTACCAAGGCCTGGCAAAAACAGCACCAAGAGAATGACAAAAGAATGAAAGCCATGTACAGTTTCTCGAATCTCTTGATCCATTCAGAACTCGCTTACCATTTTCTAGGAGCACAATTGCTCCTACAGAACCACACTGTCCAGACAAGAAGACTTACGTTCTCATCTTTCTCCACACTGCTGCCTGTTTTCACAATCCTTCTCACTGTCGCCAATGTCTTGAAGAACTTGCTTGATGCTCCCATCCCTCACAAAAGCTCTCTCTCGTTCTCTCTCTCAGAATTCTTTTTCTCTTGGAGTCACACAAAAAACTTAAGAAATCTTTCTCTCAGAGAACTGTTTCTCCCTCTTGTCTCACATGAAGAACACTTGAATTCTCTCTGTTTTTCGTGTCTCTCCCTTGTCTCTCTTGCGTCACATACACTGTGCACAAATTACAGAAACAAACAGAACCAATTTCATTGCTCTCAAGAACTCAAACAGCACAGTTGAACGTAGATATCTATCTGTGGTGTGGCCGGCTGCAAGAATTCTAATTGAACCTTTCCAATGAATCTTCAGCTCTTCCCATCTGATTTCTCTTACACTGTAGAGAGTACTGGAGGTCTCTCAGACTTCCTCTCCATGTTGAGTGTCTCTGTCTGCACACAGCACCTACTACTACTACTACTACTACTACTACCACAACAACAACAGACACATTAAAAACACCCAGTTCCTCAAAACTTACGGACTTCCAAGTCTACTGAAAAGAAAGTCCACCAAGAAACACTAAGTACAACATTTCCAGAGCTGCTCAAAACAGCTCAAAGAGTAGTAGAACATTGAATACAACAAAAACGACAACAACAACAACAGAAACAGCTCTAATACTACTAAAACAGTGGCAACAGCAGGAAATTGAAAGCTCGAACTCAAGTGAAGAACTCTTTAAATCTGCAAACTAGGCTCAAATCTCTCTCTCTCTCTCTCTCTCTCTCTCTCTCTCCCAGCTCAATCTCCAAAGCCAGCTGAGCTAAATGACTTGGGGACAAAAACTAGGAATTTTTTCGTGAGAGATAACAAACATACAATTAAGAAGCTCTTGATTGCAGTGGCGGGAGAGTTATTCAAACCTCCAAAATGCCCCCTCTTGACTAGTACAGTCAGTCTAGACTCTACAGAGCACAGTCTACTTCCTGTCAGGTTCTCTCTCTTTCTCTCTCTCTCTCTTTCTCTCTTTCTCTCTACCTGGTCTTTATGATTATCCCTCCTGCTTTTGCTTTTTCACTTCAAAACTTCAAGTCCCCTCCCACCCAAAGAAGGGGAGAGTACTTAGTACTACTAACTTACTTTGATGATTTCTGACACTTCTGTTGGGTTTGTGAGAATGATCTCCCACAGGACAAAATACCCATCATCATGATTCATGATTCTTCATCATCATCATCATCATCATCATCACCATCTCCTCCTGAGTCCTGTCTCTTCAATCCGCTGCTTCCCAGTGCCTGCTCTGCTAAAATCATGCATTAATACAAATTGGCCCAGAGTGAACCAGCACTCACCACCATTGCACCATGAAGGAATGGATGGTAAAGTGATGAGGAAACAGTTTTCTGTTGGGTTCCAGTTCCTTAGCTAACCATGATGGTAGCTCAGTTGCTTTTTTGTTTTAAACTACCTACCAACTAGCAACTAGGTAGGTAGTAAAAACCCTAAAAGCAGTCCTTACCCTAAACCTACTAGGTACAAACTATCCACTTACTCACCTAGTAGTAGTCACCTATTTTCCTACCTATCTACTTATATGTAGGATCTACTTCTTTACCTTTATGGGTTACCGAGGTTAAACCAGATATCAACTCGGTTGAGGTTCATCCATCCACAACGGAGTCATAGCAGGCATCCAGAGGATGATGGTGTGGTGATGGTGGTGGGTTTAGATCACCCAAGTGTAAGAAGGGAAGGCTCTTATGCCTACTCCTCAAGAGTGACAAGAATCTTACACCCACCTAGGTAGGTGTAAGATCCTTAAACCTAGGTGTAAGATCCCTTTGGGCTCTTAAAGAGCGGGCCTAATATCCCTCCTCTTTTCTTTTCTGTAGGTGGGGAAATTCATTCATTGCTACAAGGTACCCTCCAAATACACTTAGGAATTTTCTCTGAATGCTTTATGTATTACATCGAAGAATAAAAACATTCATATTATGCATTGAAAACAAAAATCTTTCTCTCCTTTGGATTTGTGCTATCTTACTACCTAGTGGCCTTAGCATACTTAAAAGGACTATTGTTGAAATTTAAAAAAAAAATCCAGATTGGGGCTTTCCAAGACCCCATTTTTTTTTTCCCCCAAAAAACAAAGTAAAATTATTTCAGCAAGATTTGCCAAACATGAGTCTAGATACAAATATATATACATTTCTAGGGTTACTAGTTGCCAGAGCCTGGCTTGTTGGTACATGAATCAGAGGTAGAATATATTTTCCTTGGAACAAGAGAAGATCATATTACAGTGTTTGTTTTTCCAAGTGAGTTTTTTTGAGTTGCCAGGGGAGGAGGGAAAGCTCTGGAGTCTGAGCCCTCCCCCCTCCCCCCCCCACCATCTCTGGACATCATCAGAGAGCAGTGTTGTTCTGGTAAGCTTTTTTTGTAAGTTTTTAAGTACCTAACTTAGTGTTTTAAAGTTTTTACAAAACTTTTTCTCTTTTTGTGGTTCTGAGCAGGTTTTTCAAATTCTAATTTCTGTGACCCTCTCTCTGATTTCCATGTCATTCTAAGTGAATTCCAAACTGGGTTGGGTTGGGTTGGGTTGAGTTGGGTTGCATTGGGTTGGGTTGAGTTGGGTTGAGTTGGGTTGGGTTTGGAAACCAAGGTTGAGTTTTCCTTATAGTTTTTACACAGCCCTAGATCTGAGGTTGTTTAGTACTACGGGTGGTGTCCAACCAATTAGAAATTGAATATTTATTAAAATTCTTATATAACCTTTCCTACTACATTTTGGAAGGCTTATTTCCTATTTTGTTAAAAAACTGATTTTTTGCAAATTGTCAAATATTTTTTCAAATACGGAAAAAAAGAACAAATTGTGATTTGTAGGGATTTTTAATGCCATTTTTCAAAATAAAAATACCTCGTCTAGACATAGATACTTCTTAGGTCACCACTTCTATAGCAACAATTTTGTAAAAATGCTACAGCCCACCTAGGACCATCACCATTTAGTGCTAATGAATATTTTCAACCCTAGTGCTTGCAGTGTCCCTTATGTATATCTTGGTGGTCCTCCAATGGCATATTCAACTCCTTCAACCTCTAATGCCTTGGTGCCCCTTATTTGGAAGAATGTTCTACCCTCAGTGTTTTGAACATCCTTTTTAAACACCTTTACTATTGCTTGTTGCCATTTTGTAATTCTTTGTCAGCAATCTTGTTTTTTAGTTTTTGTTGTTCCCTATTTTTTTTTTGGTCATCCTTCGTGTTGTACATGTGTGTTTTGGTTCTTGACCACGTTTAGATCATTCCTGAACTAAAACATTTCATTGATTTGA
>Ga0209208_10013188_pt1 | contig 10358 bp, 10 predicted proteins | sample S1TSphfallax_3_FD_187694 | JGI IMG/M metagenome (GOLD analysis project Ga0209208, IMG submission 187694) | Host-associated microbial communities from peat moss isolated from Minnesota, USA - S1T2_Fd - Sphagnum fallax MG (SPAdes) (version 2) | ecosystem: Host-associated > Plants > Peat moss >... | reverse complement strand
ACCATTGTTGTAAATCCCCACCAAAGGTTATAAAACAACACAAGTACAAATCGGCTAGGTTTGACCTATTGAAAAGAGGGTTTAACCTTGAGAATGACAACTAGAAGACCCAATACAAAAAAAAACCTTAAAGGTTAGCCTAACTAAAAGCAAAATGATGAACACCTTCTACCAAAGGTGGGTCGGATCCATTGTAAGAAGAAAAACAAGCATAACACTTAACCTTGAATACTGAACCTTGGAAGGTTTTTAACCATTACATCATAGAACTATTTTTAAAAGAAGGAAGCATGGATAAATAATGCATTTATGATAATTGAAGTATAATTAAAAAATTTAAAAAAAAAATTCTACAATTTGTAATTGGGCATTTGTCTTGCAATAGGGTCAAACCCAATGTCATGTTTAATTAATTGATCTTGTTTAATGTATGTCAATATGTTTATTACGAATATGCATCCAATGACAACAAATATGGAACACTCTACAAATATTGAACTTAAAAATTTGAGAATTAAATGTTCAAGGGATTTGGGGTTTAGGGTTTAGGGTTTAAAGGTAATTGACATGGATGAAATACATGTTTACGTGCTTGGGTATAAGTGAGGTTTCAAAAAACTTCAAAGAATACTAATCCAAATGGGTCTTTAACATGTACCTACAACCTTAGTACCCTAGGAGATAAGATCTTAAACCAATTATCCTTTTATAATATAGTGCTTGGAAGTAAACTATAAGTAATTCGTAAATAGTTGTTGTGTACCAAACTAGTGGCAGGTTTGAATTTTGCTCCATGCATGAGAACATAAATATTGGTTTTGTTTTTCTGTTTCATAGTAGAACATGAATGTGTGTTATGCTTTGCAGAACTGCACATATGGTGCTGCATTGATGCCATGAAATTCAATGGGGGTGTATAATCTCCTACATTGGGATGGGTTATTATACTCGTTCCAATAGTGCACAAGGGCCCTCTAGTTATTATGCAATGAGTCCACTAGTTTTACAAGTCTGATTGGTGAAGAACCTTTCTTCTCAACGGAAGCAGAGCAAACCTAACTCTTTTTAGGCTTGTCCTAAAGCATTATGTAATACTTTTGTGTTTGCAATGTTCAACTCCATCCATCAATCACCTATGCACATATAACTCTAGAATGGATTCTTTTTGTTCTTTCCAAAAGGTTGGCCCTGCATCATTATCTTTTCAAAAATGTGATGAAATTTTCATAATAAATTTCGCTACAGTGCATGATTGATGTGGAGGTGGATATCACCCTCATCTCATCCAGATTGAATGTTGTTCAAGGATCTTTTGCTGCTACAAGAAGAGAAATTGACTACATAGATGACTGACTTCAAAGTGCTGTGAATTGACTTCAAACTGATGAACCTGCTTTCGACAATTTGCAACAGTCCATATGTTGGGTTAGTTTTGCAGGTAAGAAACCAACTCTCATGGAGCAACTTGTGTGTACATCTCTTTCTTTGTTGCAGTATGTATACAATCAATGTGCACGAGCCACTTACCACTCAAGCATGAATGGTCATCACACGTGTGTACAGTAATTGTTGGCTTCTTGGTCTCACACAGTATCACACATGTGAAATGTTGTTCCGCTTGTTTCAGCAAGTGTGGCATCATGGGCCGAAACTGAACAATCGCAGAGCATAAGCAATATCCTTCACACATTCAGTGAAGGCAACATTGCCCACATCCATCTTGTTCCGAGACTCCTCTGAACATACACCCTGCAGACTTACTAGCACACTCGCATGGTACTGCAACAAAGTAAGCCCCCTGTCTGAGTTAGTGTACAACTATCTCTTCTGTGCACCTTAAATCATAAATCCTCAAATACTCTGTGATACATAATGGTTGAAATGCACATCTGATATGAAGTTCAGTAGTGTTTACAACTTTTCAAATGTGACACTGATGTGGGACCACTGGAGTGAAAAAAAACATGGGTTGATATTACAGTGGCAAGCTTCTCTGCAATTAGTGTGGAGAGGCGCTCAGGGTAGTCCTTGAGCTTGTCAGAGTAATCCAGCAGTGTGACTCCCTTGGGCTTGTAGATCACTGTCTTCACGACTTTGCTCTGGCATCGCAACATGCAACAGCCACACATTGTACCCATCACTGACCTCAAACACTCCCTACAGACAAGTGTGTAAACCAAAACCAAATATGAGGTGTTCAAATGGGGATGCTCACCTTCTCCAGAGATGGAGGCCACAGAGCCTCAGGGATCTCTTGAAGTCGGGCAACACACACACCACTACCCTGTATCTTATTGAAATCACTGCTGGCTAGTCTGAAGGCAGGCACTGTCAAGGCCAGATCTTGACATACAAATTTCTCAAATGCCATTTCCTTCATAACCCAACATAGATCGCACATTTCCACTTATCAGTGAAATCCAAAGATTTCAGACCATGGATTTACATATGCAGATCATATGCTCCATTTTGTACACAAGTGTGGTTTGTTTTAATCTTTGGTATCTCAATAAGTCCAGGCGTACAACAGGTACAAAACAGTTTCACTGTCATGAATTGGCAACTGAAGGGAGTGGAGAGATAGCTACCAACATTCCTGAGACTTGACATGTACATAGATGTGATGGTTGCAAGTCTAACACTGTGAATGTGGTGATCAACAATGTGATGCAACAACATAGTCTTACCTTGATGGTAGCTGCAACAAATGGTGCGTCATCATCTTCTGGCAGTAAACTGAGGCCACATTGAGACAAATGCTGCAAAATGAGATAGTCCTGGTCCATTTTTAGTGCATGAATACCTCATCAAATATCATGCAAGTGAAGAAAACAGTCAGATCAAAGTGGGTCCTTAACAAGATTCTTAGCACATGAACTACAGGATCATCACATGGAGGACCCACAAACCTGAAGGAGTACTCTAGGGGGCAGCTGCTGTGCCTGAATGCCCTTCAATTCTCTTATCACAGGTTGCAGCAACTTGCACCATCCCTCACCAATGTCGAGCAAGATGTCAAGCACTGGTGTGTGCAGAGTGAGCAGTGCAGTACAGCTGGATGTGGGAGAGATGGTCCATGCTTTATATGGAAGTTGCTGCACTCGGCTCTATGCATAATACCCCAACAATACTGACTTCAACAGAAAAGAAGAATTATTAACACTCACTCTTCTACCACAACTCTGGCTTTCAGTTTTATTTAAAACAACATTGCAGGAGACAGATGTGATTCCTGTGACTGTCTTATCAACATCCTCATCTGTCATGCATGTGTTTTCATGTACGAGAGAGAACAAGTAGCAATTGCTTTGGAAAATGGGATGGAGCAAAAGTACTTGAATGATTGCAAGTGGCTTGGCATGAATGGTCTGAAATGTCAGCTTATGAGTGTGCCCATTATGTACAATGTCTGTGATGCCAGTGGTTTGCCAACATTGCTCCTCCTGGTTGCGCAGTGGTTGTGCAATTGTGAGTCAAACACACATCCCAAGTTTGGTCTGTTCTGACTCATCCATCTATGGCAAGCTTTTTATGAACAAAAATTATCTCCCTATTCTTCCCTGTCCTTCCCCCCTGTCACTCTGGACATCAGCACTCCTTAAGGAAGGAGTGGTGCTCTCAGACCACATGCATGATAGACATACAAACATGTGGTCTGTGAGAGCTAGGTACCGCATCCCACCATCCAATCTCTGGACTGGGATTCCAGTGGATGATGAAGGTAGGAATATACATCTCAACGCCAATGGGAAGCACATTCGCTTGTTGTCCAGCGGTAGCAGTAGACTGTCCAACAACAGGAATTGGGTATCCCAGATTCCTCACTTTTCCTTCTTTTGCCAAATCTGTGACAAAAGACAACACAGCTTGGGTCTTGCTCCTTTCAAGCAAAAAAACTGAAACTGTCTCTCATTGTCTGCAAGAGAATGAGTATATGATGGGATGAGGACTGATGCATTACTAAAATCAAGGGTCCAAATCTTCACAACTTTTGTCTGTATTGGCAAAGCTAGCACATCAATGACAAAGACTCCACCCTGCATGTGACAGACCACTCACAGATGTCAGCCTGTAAGTGTCAGCACAAGACTGAGCCTCACCTTCTCCATGATTCTGTTTCATGACCTTACATAACAATCTTACACATTGACGTAGTGCATGCAGGTGTACCTCTCAAAAGAACAGCACCACAAAGACTTAGAGCCCAACATAATCTCTTCATACTAGTTAACAGTCAAAATGTCCACAGGTAAAAAGCTCATGCTGAGGAGAAGCTGGAGAAGCCTCACCAAGGACATGTACGTGTTCCGAGATCGAGTTAGAGGATTGGCTGTCTTCTGTAACAAGCGAATGGCAACATTGGCCAATGCAAACTGCTTTGGAAGATTCAAGACAACAGAGATTTCGGGTAGTTCCAGGACACGAAATCGTGGGTTCTTGCCATGATTTACCCAGAGAGCAAGCTTCCAGCTCCCAATTTTCCCACACTCTATGTTCTTCCCTTTCTCAGCCCAGACTCCATATGATTGCTGCCACCCAACACAAACCTATTACTAACAAATTACATCCAACATACAACCTATCATCCTTGTGCTTACCAATTTATGTTATACTCGGCGCTAGTATTAACCATCAATTGCAAGAAGTTGCTTCCAAACTGTTCACTTGTTTCCAGAAAGAAACACACGAGCAATTCACAATCAGAAAAAGGAAAACGCTATTGAAAACACCATTGAAATGATCATTTACTTGGAGGAGGTAGTTGGTGGTCCAGTCCAGGCGAACATTGGCCAGCTGCTCCAGTTTTTGCATATACCCTCTGTATCTATAACATGCCTTCCAACAGTCCAGCCCCACCCACATTCATACATTTGCCTTTCTCCCACTACTCTTTCTTGAGCTCTAAATCACCTCAATACACCTCAGCTGCTGTAGTTCTCTAAGAATGGAAGAAATACATAAGACCAAAGAAACCAGGAGTTCACCATTCAACAATCTTCTAGTTCTGCAGGTCCTACTACTATGTCATTGCAGGATTGGGTATAACTATATCCCATCTCTGATGAGACTTGAGCTTCATTCTAACTGTTCCGGATGAAATTTGAGCAGAAGTGGCAACCCCATGGACACCCAACTCCCTTCACATAAATGATGCAAGTCAAGAGAACGTGACAACAAGCCTTCACTGCCACCACCCAACAAATTGTGAAATTGCTTAATCTAAGTAAATGCAGAGCAATCTTCACAATTCACAGTGCAATTCATATGTAAGATGGAGATTTCATGCAGTGTAAGTGGTGTGTATGTACTTGGCAGCTAACTTCACATTTCCTTTCTGATCTTCCCCCAATGCAAGCTCTTCTGCTGCAGCAGTCACCTGCACAAGGAGTTGGAGACAATTTCAGGTCAATGGCAGCATCTTTTGCCAGTACTAATGTACTGTCCTCACATTTCTATCTCTCTACATGGGAATGAAGCCAGCAGGTCCAGAGTGTTTTTTGTTGTGTGTACAAGATTATTGAAGGACAGAAAAAAAAGAATACAACAAAGTTGAGACTTGAAAATTCTTGCCTGGTGGATGTTAAGGAGAGTCTGCAGTAGAGAGTTGAAGCTTTTGTCAAAGGTAGAGCTAATGGTATCAAAAAAGATGTGAACATCGCCCTCTCTTGAAGGATGCGGTAGCCCTGAAGTATCTAGAAATTGGGCCCACTGTGCTTTTCCACCAGCAGCAGCAGCAGCTCCCTCCCCCCACCCATTATGTCATGTCAGAGAGAAAATTACATGTCTCATTTGCAACATACAAACATCCTCAACAACATTGGTTTTTCAAGCTCTAGATTTATCTAAGTTCTTCTTTTCCTCCTCAGTCTCTTCTTGCAGGAAGAAAGAATCCATCGCATTTTTTCAACAATCTGCACATCTTCACGGAGTCTACAGATTTACAAAGAGCTGAATGTGACAGAGATCGAGGAGATACATCAGTTACAGCGAGGGCTTCAGCTTCAAGCTTGGCCAAAGTGGTGTTCCGCCATTCTAGAAAAGAGCGCATGCTTTGTGATTCCTCAGCCAAGCGCTCTTCTTCTGCCTTGAGCCATGCTTGCTCCGCTTCATGGGCAAGCTTTGCTTCCAGCTTCAACCGAGCCACCTCTGCAGCCTCTGTTTGCCGCCTTTCTGCAACAACAACAACAACGTCTTTGAGCGCCTGCCTGCCTGCCTGTCTCTCTTCTCCCCAGAGCTTCTTCAATCCTTGAGAAAGAAAGATGGGTTTCCTTATTCATTTGCTGCTGCAGACGCCGAGGATTCAACCCACCCAATGCGACGATTGCAGCAAGAGACATTTCATACGGAAAAGGAATCTTTTACCTTGCTCAAGTCTGCGATCGATTTCAGCGAATTGCGCTTTCTCTTGCACTTTCTTGGCTTTCTTCTCCTTCTTGCTTACCTTCGTCGCCATTTGCAACAGAATACAGATCTCATTCAGCTGCCGCTCAAAACAGAATGATGAGCGAGAGAGAGAGAGAGAGAGATTCGGTGGTAGCCACAACAACAACAACAACAGCAGCAAAGATTTCAAGGAGAGAAGGTGAGAGCTGATGATGAGAATGGAGGACAGGAAAGCTCTTGCTGCTGCTGTATGTGGTCGTTAGGTATTCTCGTTACGATTCCTTCTTCCCCAATAGCCGAACACACAGTTCCATTTCTGCAGAGGAGAAAATGCCGGCCATTGTGACTAGTATGAGTGCTAGATTCTTCCTCAAACCAGCCATTTGAACACAGGCAGATTCTTCATCAAGCCATATGATGCCCGATTCTTCCTGAAACCATTTGAACACAGATTCTCCATCAAGCCACATGATCACAAATTCTTCCTCAAACCACAGAATCTCCATCAAGCCATATGATGACAGATTCTTCCTCGAAACCATTTGAGCACAGACAGATTTTTTATCAAACCCTTTAATGACAGATTCTTCCTCAACCCATTTGAACACATGAAGAAGAATCTGTGTTCAAATGGCTTGCCATTCAATGACAAATTCTTCCTCAAAGCATTTGAACACTGAATGACAGATTCTTCCTCAAGCTGTTTGAACACAGATTCTTCTTCATCAAGCAATTTGATGACAGATTCTTCCTCAAACAATTTGAACAGCTGGATTCTTCTTCATCAAGCCCTTTGATGATAGATTTTATTCTTCCTCAAACCATTTGAACACAGACAGATTCTTATGTGAGAGGATGAGAAAACTTTTCAGCCTCACTGAGACCATCTGGTTTTCAACACATAAATGTCAGACAACAAATGTGGATTATCATCACTGAGATGTAATGGGTTGCGGTGATCAATAACAGAAAATATGTACTTTCCACTGGCACATCAGATGCTACAAAATGAGTGTCTTGTTTGTCTTCCTGAGAAGAATACATAGAATCACTTTCATTGTTCAAAACAGTGAATTCACAAGGAAGCTTGGCAAATTGCTAGTGGAGATGGCAGATTTTCAGAACTGTATGTCATGGTTGGTGCCTCTCATGCTCTGTGATTTGCAGGTGATTCAACCTTGCAGCACCAGCAGCAATGGCAGCACTTGCTATTGGGTCATGGAAACTCAATGCACTCCAGGATTTCCTTCGTGTGGAGCTGGGACTTACTGTTGGCTGTCTCCATATGGGCTCAACTTTTGTTGATTCAGTAGGATCTTGAGGTTAGTAGAACTCCTGTCAACCTCAGATTTAGAGACTTACTCGGTTTTCAACATGCATCATTTTGAGCTTACCAAATATTCACAAGAGCCCCATGAATGCCAAAAAGGGATATTCTGTGTGCAATCTGATCTCCAAATGTATGCAGCTTGAAATGTTATGGGTGTTTCAGAGCTTGAACAGCATGGGCTATCTATTTACTTATCCACACACTACTGTCTTGAGCTGATGAAGTCATGGCATCTCATTACTGCAGTCATTTGTTATGATGGTGCTGACAGTTCTGACACTTTCAAGAGCAACTCTGATTAGGTTATGAGTGCAATCTTTGTCATATTATCTTCAAAATCAATGTTTTGGAATTTTTTCTGCAATTTCATAGATATAGTGCATCTCAAGTCTTTCTCTTCTCATTCTGAGCAGAATTTGGGAGTGAGTTTGATTACCTGTGGTTCTATATGATTCTCTACTTCACTTGTATAGGGAGAAGCTAGAACAAGAAGAAGCTTGCTTTCACAAAGCATGTTGCAGCTACATGAGGATACAATTGGCTGATTTTTCTTATTATCTATGTCTCTTGAGTGCTCTTCATATTGTTGCTTCTGGAAATGCTACAGAAACTGAGTATGCAGGCAATGTATTTGTACAATGGTTTGCCCAAAATTTGGCAGAGTAGCAACTCTTCACTTTTCTGCGCCAACTGTCAGTGGGAGCTGATGAAGTCAGTTGGGAAGCATGCCTGTTTGTCACTCCTATTCATGATGAAGGTGATAATGAGAGAGTTGGTGAGTCAAACTCTTGGCTGAGTGCAACTCCTTGGCCTATTCATGATGAAGGATATGGTTAGCTAATGCTTGAATCTGGCAAAGAGGCTCCTAGCTTTGGTTGCTACATTGGCTAGAAATACTGATTATCCACAAAGGATCTGCTTACCATGGTGTCTAATACTAGCTGCAAACCTATCAAACTATATCATTGACAAACTCGAAAAGGTCTCCAAGCCTTATTGGGCTCCAAATACCTGGTCAGGTGGTCAAGAGTTCCTAGTCTAGGTTTTAGGTCTCAACCCAAGACCTTCCTCTTCTTTTTGTGGCCAGCAAAGCTACTGCGTCCTGCTGCCCTTGATGTCCTCTTCACCCTGCTCCTCACAACCACCAACACAGTAAATTTAGAAGCTTCATTCAGCTTAATCTCTGACCTTAACCAAACCAGGGAACCATTTCATAACTTTCAAATACCTGAACAAAACAAGATTATTCAACAGGGCAAAACTTGTCAATGAATTGAATGAAACTTGAACATTGATGCAGAACTTACACATCAACAGAATTTCCATCCTCACTGCCACATTGCTCTCTACCCTCTTTCTCTGATTCTATTTCTGCACCACAATGTACAAACACAAAAAGCTCAAAGAGGAAATTCTTGAAGTCAAGTTTTCATTGGTTCCAAAGTGACACTTTGAACCTCAAAACAACAGTACATTTGACTAATTCCATAAGAGGTCTCAATTCATGGAACATGAAAGATGATACATATTTGGACTCTCTTTCTCTGACAAGAACATATGAGTAATTTCGGCAACTGAAAGGAGAATGGCTAATTTGCATACCTAGGTCCATTTCAGAATCACTCTTGTTGTCTAGGCTTTTCTGTCCATGAGCTCCAGGCACAGTATTTGTCCATCTATCAGGGCCTCCTGAATCCATATCCCACCGATCACCAACTGGAGGTACCCAAAAATCTTCTTCAGATGTAGAATCCTCCCTATCCATTTCCATGTTGGAGTGTGTGTTGGTATCCACATCCAACTCCCTCACTTCTTTCTCCTGTTGTTTCTTCATCATTTTCTTACCCTCAGATTTTATGCCTTTGCTCGGCAAACTTGTGGCCTTTTCACGTTCTTGCTCTGCTACACTCTGATCTGACTGTCCACCATTTGTCTTGTCCTTGGCTGCCTTCTTCTCAGCCTCTTTCTCTTCTGTGGAGCCCCCAGAAAAAGAGACTTGACTTTTTAAACACAAAAACATAAGATCTTTGCAGGATCTGATATAAATGCAGAAGGAGCACTGATCAAACACTACCTAACCCTATGATCAGAGGAAATTCCACTGCCTTACCATAACCCTGCTTGTCTCATAAGTGAACAGGATTAGGATTCAGCTGCTGCACAACATACCAGGGGGAAAAAGAAAAAAAGAATCAACATTAAGAAAAGCTCACCAAGCTTGTGTTGGAATTTCTTGCCCATCATGTGTTTCCATAATGCCTCCTCCTGCTTGTTGAGTACTGCTCCAGTCAAATCACATATGACCTTATCCCTGCAAATTCCAAAAGCCCAAGAAAACCACTCACCCTGAGAACCGATTCCTTGACAAAGGCAGCTAATCCTAATCTTGTTACTTCCTGAAGGAATTTGTAGACGGCACAAAAAGCTCCTAACGAGTAAGAGATCGGGAGAAGAAAGAAAAAGACAGAGAATCAAGAGCCCATGCTAGACGAAAAATCCAAGCAGACCAAAAGAAAAAAAAAAAAAAAAAGGCGGTGAGAACAAACTCATAAACCCTAGAAAGAGGATCTGAAAAAGAGTTGACAAGAAATGAAGGAAGCAAGAGAATGCTGATAACCTGGAGATGGGGCTCTGTTGGAAGAGA
>Ga0209208_10013186_pt1 | contig 10361 bp, 4 predicted proteins | sample S1TSphfallax_3_FD_187694 | JGI IMG/M metagenome (GOLD analysis project Ga0209208, IMG submission 187694) | Host-associated microbial communities from peat moss isolated from Minnesota, USA - S1T2_Fd - Sphagnum fallax MG (SPAdes) (version 2) | ecosystem: Host-associated > Plants > Peat moss >... | reverse complement strand
ATTTAACCAAAAAAAAAACCAGATAAGAATGATGAAATGTAGCTGCAAATTTCACTCAGAATAACTCCCAATAACAAATCAGAATTGATCATTTTATTTCCTTTGTCTACCCAAAAAAAAAAAAAACAATACATATTTTCCCACCATATAGTTGGACAGATAGACCTTCAATGTGTCCATGTGGCAATTCAAGCTCCGGCAAGGACCGCCATGTAGCAAACTTATCTAAAACTGAAAACTAAAAGAAAAAAAACACATTGATCCCAGGCTATGGCTGCTGAGGGACAACCCATAAGACAATGCTGAAAGGTTTCAATGGCTTGATGTTGAGAAACGTGACAAATGGAATTGAACACCATACAACTAATTAAGCCCCCACACAGTACATATAAGAGTATCCTAATAATGTCATGTTAAATGTAGGACATCGGATGGCATGGCTAGAGTGAACCAACACCAGAGTGGGTTGCATGAACCTATCTTTCAATGAAAACATATTACTGTGATTCCTATTAATCAGTTGTGCATCCAACCAAACAGTTGTTTTCTGATGGGCCTCATTGATTGGCCCATAAAATAAAGTGTTCAAAGCTTGATATAGTACCTACTAAAGAATTGAATGTCCTTTCCCTTTGCTATGTACGCTAAAAAGAGTACGAGTTTTGGTAAGGAGTATGGGATAAAATGTGGTGTGATTGGGAACAACATGGGCACAACATGGGAGGACACATTAAAAGAATGGAAAAACAATTTATGAAAAATCTAGCAAAGCATGTTGAATAAATTCAATAAATGCACTTGAGGAACACATGGGAACAACATAAGGAACATTAAACAAAAGATATGTGATGAGATTAAAGAACACATGGAGAACAAGTTGGGAAAACATTGGGATCACCATAAGGAACAATATGGCCATATGGAGGAGTAAACATCACCCTAATCCCTGAAGAGTGGAGCTATTGAACTTCTTCTACTTGGGGACAAGCACAAGTAGTTCCAGGTGATCTCTTAATGTGTTGGGTAGATAAATTTACTAGTTGCATATACCTATGTGTATATAAATAAGTAAATGAATACCCTATCCAATTAGTAATTTTTAATAACCTAACCTATCTAGTAAGTAATTTTTCTATACCTGGATTTTAGCTTATCTACCTAATTTATATATTTCAGGTTTACTCAGGTGTAGGTAATGTGTTTTGAGGAGAGTAAAAGGTGAGTATATCAAAAGTAGTTAAAATGAGATTAGATGATACTTTCACATGGAATCTTGTTTCTATTTGGCTATAGACACACATGCAAACAAATGCAGATAAATTTCCAAGTTTTTCTAAATTGCTTAATCTGAACATTGAAATTGTGAATCTTCTTGCAAAACATGTTGGAGCTATTGGTGCAGGTTGTAAGTGTGATTACACTTCTCACTACCATATATTTACATGTGTACTTTTTTCATATCTAATTTTCAATTTGATGAAAATGTGTGTGATGTAGCTTGTAGAATAAAATTGTGTTCTAACTAGGTTTTGAATTGAAGTTTCTTATGGAAAAAAATTTAAGTGGTGAAAAATTGTTATGTGAATTATTATCAAAAAGGTGGGGGGGGATGTCTTCCTTAATTAATGATTTTTTTGGTGGTGAATTTTTGTCATTTTGAAAAAAAATTATATGGAAAAAATTTATCTCAATTTTTTTAAAAAAATTGGCAAAAATCCCCACAATTTCCTAGAATATGATAGGGTACTTAAGATTTCCTACTTTCATATTTTGAATATCGCCAACTTTGGCTATATTTACTTATGGACGATCGCCACTTGAGCAACATCACAAAATTGAAAAGAAAAAGAAAAACATTGTCCCAATCCTTTCAATTTTATTTGAGAACCTTTGAAATATGTTTGAGAATTTCATGAATATTCACTTTTACCCACATATACCCACATGGTAAAACATTGAAAAAAGGGTAAATATATACCCTTACAATTATCATGTAAAAAGGGTAAATGATGATCTCTTACCCTTACCCTGACTGAAAATTTGGAGTAGCCTATATACCCTTAGCCTTTACCTAAATTGGATTTTTTCAAACTTATATTCTGTATAACCTGGCTGATATATGTTTTTTGAAATTTTTCATATACACTTACCCAGCTGATATATTAAAATCAGTGCCCAACACTGGTTTACACTTTACACCTACACTGCAGGGACTTATTGAAACCATGAGTATTTTCATCACTGATAATTCATAAAAACTTTAAAAATAAAATTTTAGGTGTGTTCATTAGACACTCAAAATGTGTATAATTCACAGACCCAAATGTGTCTGGGCAGCATCAATATGTGTATGGGCTTCACCAGACACATTTTATTCGGGCATCTGGGCAGGCATGAGAAAAGAAATACAGTAATACTTTTGTACTGCCTGCATTAAAAACCTGCCACTGATTTAAGGTTGGGGCCACTCAAAAGCCCTTGATCAGGGTTTTATGAGCTTTCTCATCAGACCAAAGTCTGAACTTTTGTTGTTCTGATCACTAGACCCACCAGCACAAAAAGCACTCCCAAAGAAAAACCTCTGCATTTTGGTAACATTCTTGATCAATCTCTCTCTCTCTCTCTCTCTCTCACATTTTGCAATCACACACCTTTGGCACATCCAAAGCCCAACCCTTGGGGGCCTTTACTGTGGTAAAACAAAAGGCAAGCCTCATTAGAAGCCTAAACATAGGTAGATCACGGGGCAACAAGAGTGGGATGGATCTTATACCTACTATTCAGGAGTGGGAGAAAACCTTGTACCTATTAAGTAGATATAAGAACATTATCAATCATAAATAGTAGGTTTAGGATCCCTAGTCTTTCCTTAGATCCCTCCTCTTTCCTTCCTTCCCTCAGAGGCATGCATATTCAGGGATCTAACGTGCCTTTCCAAATATACAGTGTAATACCTTGAAGTGTTATAACAGGGAAGTAAAGCAAGTTTACTTCCCATTTTGGTGAAGACCTAGCAAAAATAGTATTTCCTTTCATTATAGAAGTTGGGCATGCTTAAACTTTTTTGCCTTTAGTTATAGAAGCTGGGACTTGGGGTGAAATTTTTAATTTTTCTTTTTGTATAGTAATAGAAGCTACGACCAGGGTTTTTTTTTTCCTCCTTATGTTTTTTTCCTTTTACAAGTGGAAGTTAAGACCTGGTATAATTTGTGTTTTTTCCTTTCTAAATAGAGATTGGGACTTGTCCAAGAGAAACATCTTATTCAAAACAGAAGTTGGGACATGGTTTTAGAATTTCCATATTTTTCTCTTTCAAAATAGAAAGTTGCACCTTGGCTGTTTCCTTCCCCCTTAAATCTTCCCTTTTTAAAATAGAAGTACAAACCTGGCTAAAGTTTTTTTCCTTCAGTTGGACCTAACTAATTTTTTTGTTTTGTAGGTATTATAGTTGGGCCAGGGTGAACCAGAACCTAAACCAGCCAGCGTCTTGTTATTTTGGGTGCACACACACATATATATATATATTCTTTTCACAATATGTCCCTTTTTTCTGAAAAATTTCTCCAAAATTTCCCCAAAAAATATTGAATTTTGTTTGGCCAATTAATTTTAATTTAAAATCATTTTAAAAACTAGTTTCTTATACTATTTAGAAATTAGAACCTATCACCATTTAACACTTAATCCCTTTCAGGATGCTAACCAATGACACAACATCAGAAAATTGAAATATATATAATTGAAACCAGCACCTTCACCTTAACGAGCGTAGCATCTTGCTTGATGGGCTATGCCATGGTAAGAGGGCGGCTTGAACATAGTTAATGAACTGTTTTGGATGAAAGTTCAGAATTTGGATGAAACTATTTTGGAATCGTTTTAAAAACTAGGTTACATGAAACTTTGGATGAGATCACATTAATTAATTAATTAATTTTGAAGATCCCATGCCAAAATAGAATATTCCTTAAGTATTCTCAAAGCTTCTCTTGTTACTTTTACAAAAAACTATTTTTTGAAAATCATAGCATTTCTGAAAATAAGCCAATAGGTGTCAGAGCTGCCAATCTACTAGAGTATTCAACCCAGGAAATGTTAAATTTGTACCAACCTTCATTCAGTGAGGGGCTATACCCTACACTTAATTGGAAGTACCTAATTGTACATGTTTCCCATTCCTTTTTCTGCCTGTTGAAAATTTTAGAAAAGGTTCAAAGGGCCTTGAAACTTAGTGCTTGGTTAGGCTCCAAATTTTGATAAGCATTTTCAACAAGCTTGTTTGATTGCACTTTGATTTATAGCTAATTTCAAAGAGTTTTCAAAAGCCTGAAATATTCCAGCTTGTTAGAGCAGGACCACCAAGCTGAAAAGTAATACCGGCATGTAAACAACAATTTGGGTGAAGTTCAGACTTTAAACAAACAGGAACTGGAGACTTTGAATTAGGCTCTAAGTAAGGAGAGACTGAGTTTGGACCTGTATAGATGCACATAATACAGTGTGGTTGGATCTGCTCTTAGTGTGTTCATGCTCCAACATAATAAGCTGAACCATATTGTTGCTCACCATGCAGGAGCATTATAGTGACAGCTTGGGAAGAGGCCAGAAGAGTCCTGGCATCATAACATTGCAGCATGGCCGACCCCATTCATTCAATTGCTAGAGCTTAGCAAGAACAAGTGATGGGAAATGCAATGAATGTTTTTCTCTCCTTTGGAAAGGACCACCCACAATTAAAGGCCTGCAATCACCAACACCACACCAGGCCAGAGTAAACTAGCACCCGCCAGCACACCATGGAGGATGGATGGTAGGTGGTCAGTAAATGGATTTCTGTTGGGTTCTGGATTGAAGGTTTGTTAGTTGTTAGTATGGACCTCATATATCAGCCCTTACCTATGTATAAAGTATATAAACCATCTACTTACCTAGTAGTCACCTATTTTCCTAATTATCTACCTATCTATATAGGACCTACTTACAGAATGGGTTACCAAGATGAAACCAGATATAAATTCAGTTGAGGTTCATCCACAACTGAGTCAAAACAAGCATCCAGTGGATGGTGCGCTGGTGGGTTGCTGGTTCACTCTGGCCCACCACACATTGATGATGAGACAGGAGATGACACACACAACAAACATACATTACACAACACACATATATGCATATCACATGCAATAGTTCAGCACACTTGTTGATGACACTATGAAGCATGATCTGAATGTTAGCTTGTCAGATTCTAAATGCAAAAAGATATCCTACTTTATTCCATGGCCAACCAAAGTGTTCGTGAGGAAGCAATGACTTTGTAATGACATGTTATTTGCACCTAGATTAGAATCCAAATACCAGACAATCAACCTTTAGAAGAGTACGGCTGCTGCAGGGGAAATTGTGAGAGAGGAAGAGGGGAGACAAAGGAGTCAGGGTCTCACAAATCACTGGGAGAGCTTGCTCAGCTCATAATCCTGCTTCCCTCAGTACATCAACTTCTCCCAAGATGATAGCCAAGTCCTCCATGTGGAGGATCCCAACTTCTGCACAGTATTCTGCCACCAATCTTTGGATAATGCAGTTGCTGTGCTTTCTGCACAAGCAAGGGCCCTGATTCCTGCCTGCTGACCACTTCATGGGCCTATTCCTGGACTTGACCCATAGAATGGCTGTCCCACCCACACTAGATAACATCAGTTCCACTGCTAATATGGAGTTTACCATCCTCTGACAATGTGTGCATCCTCAACATTCAAGCTGATAAAGTGAAAGCATAGCAGTTGCTCTGACCAAGGAGACAGTATGCTTAATGCCTTACCTTGCATTTGTGAAACTTCATACTGCATCTTCTGAATCCTCTGCAAGAAACAAAAGCCTAGCACCAGGCAGAGAGTCTACATGATGTGTGCAGTAAGGCACTATAAATGATTATACATGTAAAAATGTCTCAGGACAACATGGGACATTGGTGCATTAATGATCAAAAGCACAGGTAAGAAATGATCCTCTCAAACAGAAGAATGAGCATTGACACAGAAGGATGTTGACTGCAGGTCAAAGCTTGGCTACGGGATTGCACAGAAACTCCACACCACCAAGTAGTAGGTAACCATTCTGTCAGTTCCTGTACACCCAAACCTAACATGAAGGTCAAGGCTGCAAACAGCACTTAGCTTTGCAGTTGTAACGACAGTTTGGTGTCTCACCAATCCAACTTTGTGTCAATGATGCACTCATGTTCCACCAACTGTGAGAAGGTCCTTGCTGACTGAATGCCAACTTCACTTTGTGATGGATCATTGAGCACCTCCACAAAATCTGTAATAGTCACTCTCTTGTCCTTCCCAGCACTCAGTGTGAGCTACCTGGTTTCTCTGTTTAGCCAAGTCAAAAATAGGTCTGCAATAAGATTAAACACCTAAAAGCACAACTTGGCATGATTCTCCACTTTGCTCTTGGCTGAATAAAACGGTATCCAATAGAACCCAAAGAGGAACTGTAAAGCTCATTCCTGGCAGAGAGTAAGAGAGCAGCTGAGAACCTAAAAGTGAAAGGAAAGACGTGACAATGCATGCAGCAATACCTCTATATACCTTCAATTTGACTATGAACCAAAACTGACAATCGTAAGCTTATTTGTCACTAAAGTCGCACCAAACTGGCTATCAAATCTAAGCCTGTAAGTGGAACACAAACACAAGAAACTTGCAGTACATTTCAAACTTGAGCTTAACTTTTACACTGCCAGCAAAAAATTGCATTGGTGTGCAATAGGCCACAGTCATTACATGGAAAACCCACCTTCAGCACGCCCTAGCAGATCTCTAGCACTATATTATGAGAACCTAGCATACCCATAATGAGAAATATACAGCTGACAAATAGGCATGCTGGCTCATGTAAGCAATAGTCAATGTACTTCCACTAACAGTTCGAACCGCTACTGGTGTTAGACCAAAAAAGAAAATATGGCTATGCCAATGACCTAGTCTGGCTACAAGTCAAAAGCAGGGAGGATGGTTGCATATTTATCCAAACAGCCCTGCAAGAGAGAAGCCAACCTTCACTGTGCGTGGAGGAGTGCCAGTCCTTGTGGCATTGGCATATGTGGCAAATTTTTGCTTCTTCTCAGCAGGTTTTAGAATTTGAAAAGAGCACATAAGGGTATCATCCACACTCATCATAGCTCCAGCATTGTCAAATTCACCACAGTAGTTAGGGGCTGAGAATATGGTGACAAGCTGGCGCTTGGCAAAAAACTCGTATCCATCCTCCACAACCTGCATCACAGCAGCGACATCAAATTTTGCACAAAAGTACCAACAAAAAAGTCTCTCTACATTAGGATTGGAGATCAGCCAGCAGAAAATATCGCCATAGAGATTGCACCTGATGTGCTCGGCAGACGAGATCCAAATCATGCTTTTGAAGAAACTCAGAGACAGTGTCTGGCCCAAAAGTGTGAGAGACACCTCTGTCATTTTCACCCCAACCTTGGACATCTTTGTCAGGATCTGCCCATAGCAAATCACACAATAGACCTGCATCTGGCACATCCGTAGGTCGTGGAATCTTCTTTATCTGGTCCAGACTCTTGAGTTCAGGAGAAAGCCCTCCATGCATGCACACAATCCTCTCATCAATCAGGGCAGCAACTGGCAAGCAGTTAAAGCAATCTGTGAATGTCTTCCATAGCCGAATATTGAACCGACGTTTGCACTCATCATAAAACCCATATATCCGATTGATTGATGCACATTCATGGTTTCCCCTTAACAGAAAGAAATTTTCTGGGTACTTAATCTTATAGGCAAGCAAAAGGCATATGGTCTCTAGGCTCTGTTTCCCGCGGTCAACATAGTCCCCTAAGAACAAGTAATTTGCTTCAGGTGGGAAGCCACCATATTCAAACAGCCTTAACAGGTCTGAATACTGTCCATGAATGTCACCTGCAGCATCACACCAATTATCCATCAAACCCTTTTTCATCAACTTCAACGCAAGGCAATCCAAACAAGTAACTGAGACTCTCTGTTAGAGATAGCTTACCTTTTTTCTTTAAGTCTGAACAGAATCTATACCTTTGTATCAAGTGGGGAAAAGTCTGTGCTGCATAGACTCTCAACACTCACAACAGCCACATGGCCTGAAGTCACAGGCCGTGTTGATGCTGTGACTCAAACCAGAGTTCAAAACTACACCACTAAATGGCTCTACCCTCCAGATGAACTAAAAAAGACTAGTTCACATTCACATTTCAGTTTCATCCTCCATCAATTGAAATGATTGTACTGGGGAGGAAGATGCTACAGGAGACATATCTATAAAATTGCAGAAAAACTTCCACTGGAACACTTTGAAGGTAACCATTATGTCAGTTCCAGCAAGACCAGAACTGACCTAACAAGAATGTGTGTGGTCATAACCTTATGAGTGTCACTCACAAAGTATCAGAGCATCACCTTCATTATGAATAGCAGCAATTTCATCAGCTCCTGATATAGTGGGTGTAAGTTGATCTGCTAAAAACTACAGGCAAAAACCATTAAAATCCTACATCCTGAGTTTCTGCCGCATTTCTGGAAGCAACAGGAAGACTCAATAATGATGTTGACTAGCTCAACAGACATAGCTGATTAAAAAGTCTACATTATACTCAAGCAAGCTGCAACCAGATTGTGAGAGAACTTCATTTAACTTTAGCTTGCTCCTGTACAAGCAAGCATCTAAGCCGAAGGCATAGAGAGACCTATATAGAGGGTAGCAGTTGGGGCCTCCCACACCCTGATAACATCCTTTAAGCACACCACTGCAATGATGTTGATGCTGTGCATCTTTAGCCACCAGAAAATATCCATGAGATTGGAGAAAACAATCCACAGTAACACTTTGCAGGTCTTTGTATTCTCAGTTCCAGCAAAGCCTAAACTAACACAACAAGAATGGGTGTCATTCAAAAGTATCAGACCATCACCTTCATCGTAAATAGCAGTAGTGACTAGTCACCAGGACTCCCAACTGACATCATCAACTCCTAATGGAATGCATACATACATATATATATATATATATATATATAATCCTTATCAAGCATTCTACAGGAAGACATTGAAATTTGAATACAATTGTGAACGAAATCTTAAATTGTTTTGACATAGTGCACAAATTGCTGATCACTGATTCAAACAAAGTGACAGAAGTCTCACTGCTTTCAGAGATAAGCAGTATTCAAAAATTACACCAAAAAATCCCAGTTACTCTTGTGAAAAAAGACCTTGTCACAAAGCTATGAAAGCAATGATGGTTGTTGCAGTTCCATCAAGTATGCTATGAGGGTATAGAACTATGTCTGCCACATAACAACATTTTGATCAGTGACTAGGAAATCAAAAAGATGTAATCCTTAAGAGAGAGAAATCACATGCTTGATCAAAAACACATAGTAATCGAGGATCAAGGGCAAATTGAGACTAGAGTTAAACAGTGCGGCTGAAAGAAGATGCCATATATTTTTCCCTGGAACATAGTCCAAGCAAAACCCTAAAGGAGGTTAAAGATCACTTGTAATTGTCAGTTGCTACAATAGCTGCAGATGTAGTGTAAGCCTGCATCCTTTTGTCTGCCTACTTTGCTCTTTACAAAAAGCAAGAGAATTGCCGACAAAACCACAAGTGGTGACTTGAAACAATCTCGACAAACACTGAAAAGAGAGCACAAATGCATACATTGTGCATATCCAACAAAACCCCTTCCCATGGTTTCAATGGTTACATTCCCTACTTCAAACAAAAACAAGCAGATTTGTTTCGTAAACTTTTTTCTAATCATCCACAGGAACGAGGTCGCTCGGTGGTGAAATAGCAGTCCCTTGTTTTTCTCTCAGTGCAGACAGAAACCAAAACGTGCGAAGAAGAAGGTGATGAACAAGAGAGAAAACAAAAAGAGAGACTAACAACACACGACGCAGCAGAAGAAGAAAAGAAAACACATTACCACAGATCTTGATAGGCGCTTCAAGCTCCAGAAGGTTAGGTTGCGCCAAAAAGATATCCTTGGATGTCAGACACAACTGTCGTATCTCTGCCTCCGATAACTGCACTTGCTTTCCTGGCCTCCCACTCCTCACGTCCAACAACCTCGCTATGATATCATCTAGTGTCCCGCTGTCCATCCCCCTTCCTTCCTCCCCCAGACACAGACAGCCCGCCCTCCTACTCCCGCCTCTCTTCCCGGTCCCTTCTCTCTCTCTCTCTCTCTCTCTCTCTCTCTCTCTTTGTCTCAACACTTAGCTCCGACTTTCCCTTGTCCTCCCCCAACAACCGCCAAGCCCTGCCTTATTTGCACTTATCAGACGTCTGCTTGTA
>Ga0209208_10013185_pt1 | contig 10362 bp, 11 predicted proteins | sample S1TSphfallax_3_FD_187694 | JGI IMG/M metagenome (GOLD analysis project Ga0209208, IMG submission 187694) | Host-associated microbial communities from peat moss isolated from Minnesota, USA - S1T2_Fd - Sphagnum fallax MG (SPAdes) (version 2) | ecosystem: Host-associated > Plants > Peat moss >... | reverse complement strand
CCATTTGGGTCTTTTGGAACCCCTTGGGTGAACCAGCTTGTAGCCCAGATCTGGCTAAATCTTCTTATGGATGATTACCATTTTGCCCCGTGGGTGAACCAGCTTGTAGCAAGCTCTTTAAAGGTTATAGGAACCCCCTTGGGGTGAACCAGCTTGTAGCACAGATCTGGCCAAATCTTCTTATGGATGATTACCATTTTGTCTCTTGGGTGAACCAGCTTGCAGCCCAGATGTGGCCAAATCTTCTTATGGATGATTACCATTTTGCCTCTTGGGTGAACCAGCTTGCAGCCTAGATCTGGCTAAATCTTCTTATGGATGATTACCATTTTGCCTCTTAGGGGTGAACCAGCTTGCAGCCCAGATGTGGCCAAATCTTCTTATGGATGATTACCATTTTGCCTCTTAGGGGTGAACCAGCTTGCAGCCTTAGATCTGGCTAAATCTTCTTATGGATGATTACCATTTTGGCTACATAAAATAAATTGGAAAACAAAAAGAAAATTGGGTACCAGAAGCAGAGGTGCTATGTTCACCCCTGGCCCCTGTTAGAACTACTTAATATTAGTTACCACAGTACAAAACCCACACCACCGTTTCTGGGCTAAGTGGGCTTTTCTCCTTTTCCTAAGTGTCTTTTGTGTGTGTGTGTGTGTGTGCAATTCTGTGGAATTTGGGAAAGTTTGGGACATGATTCTTCAATGCTCCATTTGTTGTTTGCTTCCTTATTAGTTTTGCTTGTTTGATTGCTACACAAATTGCAAAATTTTCTGCTTGAAAATCTGATGCTCTTTGCTCTAGATTGATCTAGTATATACTCTAGTCAAAGACTCTCTCTCTCTCTCTCTCTCTCTCTCTCTCTTCTCTCTTCTGTCTTTCAACTCTTTGTGTGTTTTGTTTCCCTTTTCTTCTTCTTCTTCTTCTTCTTCTTTCTTTGAGTGTAGATCAATTGACTGATTTAGGTGGGTTTGTGAATTTTGGTGAGTGATTGTGGCAAATGGTAGATGCAAAAGAGTGTTCAGAAAATTTTGTACAGACATTCTTTTGCTGCTGATTTTTGTGTGTGGGGGGGGAGTTTTGGGGAAGTTGTGTGTGTTTTTGAGGTTTTTGTGATTGCTTTTTGTTTTGGAGAATTTGTGGGTGTTTTTGTTTTGAGGTTTTTGTGTTTTCTTTTGGTGGAGATAGAGAGAGTGATGAAGAGGTGAGATTTTTACAATTTTTGTTGTTCCTTTTTTTTTCCCCCTGGGTTTTTTGGGTGGGGACTGTTTTGATGGGTTGCACAAATCTCCAGGTGATGAATGAAGAAGCTGCTGCTCTGATCTTCTCAAGTCTTTCTCGGTCCAGTTGACGGAAAATCTGGTGCAAAGCAAGCAAGCTGCAAAGGATTTTGACCCAACCCAACAACTCTGTTGTGTTTTTCCTTCTTCCTCGTCTTCTTCTTTTGGGAGTGTTTGGAGTGTTTTGGACGCCAAAACAGTACAAAAGAGCTGCAATTGTGGAAAAGACAAAACCAGAGTACGCAAAGCATTTCACTTATAAACCCATCATCATCATCATCATCATCATCTTCTTCTTTTCCGCAAATTTCAAAAAAATAATTCAAAGTATACTCTAGAGTCTGGTGAAGAAGAAGAAGAAGAAGAAGAAGAATGGGAGAAAAACAAGTGTGAATTCAGCAAAAAAAATTGAGTCAGAAACACCAAAGTTGGGTGGTGGGTACTTCGAGAAAGGAATGAATTGCAGTGCAAATTTGGGGTACTTAGTACTTAGTACAAAATTCCATTGCTGTTGAAGAAGCTGCTACATGTTTGCTTCTTCTTCTTCTCCTTCTTCTTCTTCTTTCATGTGGGTTTTTTCTTGCTGCTACTGCTGCCGCTGTGTTTTTGAGATTTTTTTTTCCCCCAGAGTTGGGTGTTTCCAGTTTGGAGTCGGTGGTCTTGTGAATCAACCAAGAATTGTGTTAGAAAGCTCTTGTGGATTGAGATAGGAAGGAGAAGAATTAGGATGTTGGGTGGAAGAAGAACAACTTTCATTGCTTTCTTCAAACGAACTGAAACAAAAGCTTGTACAGATCTTCCTGAATTCAGCAACTGCATCAACAGCAACAACAAAATCTTTTGAAGAATGGCAGTGCAAACAAGTCCTTTGATAGTGAAGGGAGGAGGAGGTACATGGGGGGACTCACCAGGGACTCTTCTTCATAGAAATCTGTGGACTGTGCAGCAGCCTTCCTTGTTCACATGGCAAAAACAGTTGATTTCCAACTTCAAACATTCTCAAAATGTAAACAGAGACAACAGTAGCAGCTTCAGACTCCGCCGCAAGCTGCTGCAATCTGGTGGTTGTTCTCCATGTCGATGTACTGTTGAGGTAGGTTTTGGGGTTTTTGTATCCTCATCTCCTTGTCTCTCTCTGTATCTCTCCTTGTAAACAATTTTACAATTGAAGCTTTTTTTTTAATATCTCTAAACCTAAATTCCTTTTTGTTGTTGTTGCTGATGTTCAGTATGAAAAGGAATTGTTTCTCTTGTCACTCTTGACAGCAGCTGAAATGGGTTTTGTTGATGTGAATTTGCTCATTCACAACATGGACTAAACCCCTGATATTTTTCTTCTTCTTCTTCTTTGCTGAAACTTCAATTGTTTATGTGAATTTGTGATTGCTGAAAATTCAATTGTTTCTATGAATTGCTCATCAAATTCAAGGGCTGAGTTTGATTGATATGAATTTCAATCACTTGCTATTAGATCTTAGTTTCTCTTCCTAATAAAGAAAGAACCTTACTGTCAGTGACGATCAAGGTTCTTTCTTTAGAACCCACCTTCCAATCTCTTGAACTACATACATCTCTTGGATCCTTAAAATCCTGATTTCTTGTTATTGAATTTTCAAAGGAAAAAAAAACCACCCAATTCACTCAATTTAGAAACTAGGTTGTCCACAAATTTTTGTTTTTTTCCCCCCCTCTCTCTTGCTTTCTTTGGAGTTTATTTGATTTTCTAAGCAGCTGAATCTTTGCATCAACAAATCTCTTCTTCTTCTCCTCTCTTTGTTGTGTTAATTTTTCATTTTTCCTTCTCTCATTGTCTTCAATGCAAAAGACGCAGAACTTCATTTCCACACCCAACATACTACAAAAAGAAAACCCATTCTTTTTTCTTTTTTTGGGTTCTGAGCTTTGTTGTTGCATTTTATTAGGAGATAGTATTGTGTTTAGAAGTATTAAGGGTTGTGGGGGGAAATTGGGGGGGGGGGGTTCTTTTGAGGGGGTGCAGCCACAGCAGTATGTGGAAAGGGCTCGTAAGTGCGCACCATTGTTGGAGAATTTTAGAGCTCAGGATTTGCCACCAAGCTCTAGTGAGTGGAGAGCTGTGCCAGACATATGGAAGACAACTGCAGAACTTTATGGTGACCGCATTGCACTTCTGGATCCACATCACAATCCACCCACCCAAGTCACATACAAACAGGTACCTAAATTAGTAGTTGCCAATTTTTAGGGTTTCCTGGAATTACAATCACTGTTTCAGATAGTTTAAGTGAGCAAATATGTGAGCAAGTTTTTCAGTGAATGAATTTGGTGGGCTAATTTGCTATAATTTCCGTGTGTTTTTTTTCCTCCTTTGGGGGCTGTTTGTTTTTGGGCATGCAGTTAGAGCAAGCAATTTTGGATTTTGCTGAAGGACTTCGCATTTGTGGAATTAGTCCTGATCAAAATATTGCACTCTTTGCTGACAATTCATACCGCTGGCTTATCGCTGATCAAGGTACAAACTTCTTTGTTTTATGACATTTTCTCATCATGAAGAAGTTTGCCAAGTCTCCTGCATATGGAAATTGGGTTTAAGGGGGATTTTTTTTGGGGAAGTAAGTGGATCAATCCAAATTCATTGGGTTTATGGGTTTCTAATGCAACACATAGGGTGTGTTTGCAAAGTGACTTCAGAACTTTTCTCATCTTCAAAAACCCCATTTATATTTTCAGAACTTTCAAAGTCCTTGAGGTATTTGACCTATTGTCCAGCTGAAGGTTGTATTTTCTGTGCTCCTATGTATACTAGTATGGTGGATTATGATGATGGGGTGTAGGAATCATGGCGGCGGGAGCCATGGATGCTGTTAGGGGGGCACGGTCGTCAACTGAAGAGTTAATCCACATCCTCACACACTCAGATAGGTTTGCATTTTTGATCCTTTTCACTTAGTTTTTTCATGCACTCAAAGTGGCAGAGGGCTATTTGGGCACCTGCAACATCACTCATGCAAGGGTGGTGGTGATGATGAGCACTCTATAGAATGGGTTAGATTAGCATGATGAGAACTTTGTAAGACTCGGTGGTTACTGCATGATGAATATTGTTGTTGGTGATTTAGTGATGTTTGTGATGACTTGGGGTCTTTATTCTCTCTAAACTCATGGATGAAAATCTTTTTTTTTGAAAATCATGTACAGTGTTGCATTAGTGGTGGATAATCCGGAGATCTACAACAAGATGTCACCACGATTAAAAGGCTATGACAAACTTAAGTTTGTGATTGTGCTTTGGCCATCGAAGAACACTGTAGCAGATGATATCAGCAACAATGACAATAATTCCTCAACCCATTTGCCCATTTACACTTATGATGAAATGTTGCTGTCAGGCCGCACCAGCCGTCAAGCGCTAGCTGCTGTTACCAGCTCAGGTATTACTATATTATTGAATCTTCTCTCTCTCTCTCTCTCTCTCTCTTTCTGCTTATGTTTTAGGTCTCTCTACATTACCTTAGTTTTGGAACTTATGACAATTCTGCAACAAACATTATGGCACCAAGTGTGATATACAAAGCTCAGGAATATAAATATGTTGATGTAAGCTGCTGTGCTCTATTTTTATGTGGGATTTTTTCTGGGTTTTAAAATTAAAACAATTGAGGGAAAATCTGAGTATAAGGTTTAGGGTTTAGGGTACTAGGGAAAAGAAAAGAAAAAAATTGGAGATGAAATTTCTGGGTAACAAATGAAAGTGTGGTGAACTGATGATGTGTCAGGTGAGAGGGTGCAGTATGATGTGATACGGCCTGATGACGTTGCAACACTTGTGTACACAAGTGGCACCACTGGAAATCCAAAGGGTGTCATGCTCACGCATGCCAACCTACTCCATCAGGTTACCTAGTGTACATATTACTGTGCACCTCTTCTTTCCCTTTGAATCCGTAATGCTTCCCCACTTTGATGCAATTAGTTTCCAAGTGTGCATCCACCCAGCCATGGGCAATTTTCGTTCTCAAGAAGCTTAAAGGATAGAAAAACTCAGCAAAAAAAATGTGATTTGAAGCAATAGAAACTTTGGGTAGCAAGGGAGGGTGGCTTGATGATGATCACATGCACTCGTGGGTCTTAATTTAGGGTTTGTATTATTTGTTTGCATGCAGGTGAGGCAATTGAATTCAGTGGTCCAACCTACAGCAGGTGATTTTGTCCTCAGTTTGCTTCCACCATGGCACATGTATGAGCGCTCGGCTGAGTATTTCATACTCTCACATGGTGTTACCCAAGTTTACACCAACATCAAACACATGAAGGTAGATTGCCTAAGTTTCAGCTATGTAGTGGGCTAATGTTCTCTCTGTCTCTTTCTCTCTCTCATGTATTTTATGTATTTCTCCTACATCAAATTTCAATAGAAAATGGGCCATTTGCTGTTTTTAAAACTTTTTTAGTTAGGAGGAGGAGTCCATAGGCATAGAAGCGAAGGAAAATATTTTCTCTCATCTGCTTTGTTGGTCTAGCAGGGGAGGGAGGGGCATACAGTGGTTTTTTTTAGCTTTAGGTTTAGGGTTTGAGACCTTGTGCTTTTAGCTTTGGGTTTGGAGTTTGAGACCTTGACAAATAATCTGGAATGGGTGAATGGGAAAAAAAATTTGGCAGGAGGATTTGGTTAAATATCCACCAGATTACTTCATTGCTGTGCCACTTGTCTTCGACACTCTTTACAAGTAATCTCCTTTTTTTGCTTAATATTCAGCATCATACACGTGTTAGTGGATCAAGGCCAGGAGAAGAAAAAGGAAAAGACAAAACTCTTTTTTCTTTGGTTTGTTTGCACAAAGTTGAGATTTTTTTTCATTTTTATTGCTGACTTAATGAATTATAGAATGTAGAAAGGGGTATGTACTATGTACATATGTACAGCATGAATGATTATTCATTTGGTTCTTTTGGTGGGTTATGCAGTGGAGTGCAGAAGCAGTTGGCAGCAGCATCCACAACAAGGAGAATTTTGGCGCAAACCCTCTTGACTATTAGTCTTGCATATATGGATTTCCGTCGCAAACAACAGGTTTCAAATTTTTTCCTTTCAACAGTGGGACCTTCAACATACATACAGTCAGTCAACAATGTCAGGTTCAAAGTCCGGATAACCAGAAATAAAGGAAAAAGAAACCAAAATCATGTACATGTAGAGAGAGATTTTTATGCTTAATTTTGTCATCTAGGATTTGCTTTAAGCTTGTCTAGTGAGATTCTTACATTGAAAACCAACATAGTTACCATTGTTAAGCACTTGTGGACCTTGCAAGAAGTGGATCCAAAACCCCTCTAAGTTTAGTGCTAAGAATGTTGCAGTATGATCTCTTAACCACATCGCTCCGCGCGCCTAATCAAAGTGTTATTGTGGAACAGGTTGATTTGGGTTTGTCAATTAGCAGGAAAAAGAAGAAGAAGAAAGAAGAAACAAACCCAATAATGTTGTTAACCTTGATCCTCGGTTGTTTGTGGTTTTTCCCAAGGGGAGGGATGTGACAAGGGCAAGAGAAAAGTTTGATGCAATCACAGCTGCACGGGAATGGCTGCTTGCCAGTATTGCAGCTCTGGTTCTTCTTCCCATACATCTCTTGGCTCAAAAGCTCATCTACACTAAAGTATTGGCTTCAATTGGCATTAAAAAGGTTCACCACGACCGATGACCATGCAAGAAGAAATTCATTTGCTCATAAATGATATTATTTTTGTGTGTGTGGAGTCGAGTTAGGGGATTTCTTCTCAATTGTTTCTCTAAAAGAAGGAATTGGGTAATTTTTTTCTCTAGGCAGCAATTAGTGGAGGTGGAAGCCTTCCCCCATACGTCGACAAATTCTTTGAGGTAAAATGATGTGTGGACCTAGTACCTACCTCCTTGCAAATTCACTCTATTTCACAAAATTACGAATTGTGATTTCATCATTTTCCAGCTGAGTAAAAAATGCTGTTTGTGATGACAGGCTATTGGAATCACATTGCTCAATGGGTATGGGCTTACAGAGACATCACCGGTGGTTGCTGCTCGCCTTCCAAGTAACAATGTATGTTTAGGGCACACCTCTAGCACTACTAATTGAAATTCAGTGGGTAATAATGATCCTGTGGACTGCATCGAATCTTGCAGATTATGATCTGGGTCAACATTGATTTGTGCAGGTGTTGGGAACTGTCGGTTGGCCAATCCCAGAAACAGAGATCAAGGTTGTTGACTCACAAACTGGACACACGTTACCTCCTGGGACAAAGGGGTCCATAAAAGTCCGTGGACCTCAAGTCATGAAGGGCTATTACAAGGTGAGAATAAGACATGCAAGTTGTTGGTTCAGCACGAAGTCTTGTATTACTTTAGGCCATTATGATATGGAACAATGGAATGAAGTATGAGAAGGTTTGGAGATCTGTGAGCTGAAAATTTGGACTCAAGTTTGTGCACCTTGCACTTGTTATGTAGCTGGTGAATTTTGGTCTGGTGAGTGGGAGGCCGGAGTCTATTTTCATGGTTTTTTTCATTTTGCTTGACATGGGTGTTAGTTCCTCTAATGTAAAATTTTTTCGGGGGTATTTTTTTTGTTTTTGGTTTTTCTCTTGGTATGTGGGTGCAATAGAATCCAAGCGCAACGAGCAAAGCAATAGACGACAATGGGTGGTTTGAGACAGGGGATCTTGGATGGGAGGTACCTGTTTCTGAGATTGGTCCTTCACGGGCTTGTGGAGGCACTTTTGTTCTTGATGGCCGTGCAAAAGACACTATAGTGCTTTCAACTGGTATGATACATCTGCCTAACTTGTATATTTCCAAATATGCAAAAATCAACTTGGCCATTTATTGAGAAGTGGCTAGACTCATGGATTGTTGCTTGGATTGAGCTTCATGCTCTTGCTTTGATGCACCAATTTACCAGCAAAGCCCAGGTGGATGCAAAAGGCAAGAAATAGAGAATAAAAAATAAAAAATCTAGAATCATCACCCTCGACTCATGATAGAAATCCTGATGGAAAAAGATTATGCATTGTGCACCGTTTTCAGAAGAATTTTCATACAGTTAAGATCATGGCTTCTGTAGAGAATGGCTGTTCACAAATAAGTGTCTTGGGTCATGCAGAGTTTGGCACTAGTAAAATTTGTGGAAACTAGTTGTAGCAGAAGTCTGATTTCCCATCCATGTGGTTCAACAGGTGAGAATGTGGAGCCACAAGAAATTGAAGAAGCGGCAATGCAAAGCAAACTTATACAAAATATTATGGTTGTTGGTCAGGTTTGTTGTCTTTGAGAATTCCAATATTTGTAATTTGTTTGGCTTGTTTTAAAGGTTTTCGATTCCTCTATTTCTGCTTGGTGTTTTAGATTGCTGTTTCTGTAGATTTTTTTTTACCAGGAGCTTGAAGAGCAGAATGGGTTGAAGGTGGAAGCATAGTAAACTAGACAGGGAAATTACCTTGTTAGGGCTGGATGTAATTCAACAACAAAACCCATCATAATATTGTTATATGTTGAAACCAGAGAAAACTTGGCTACTTTTTAATATGAAACTCAATACAAGTTGTAACCAAGGCCACAGCATACAACACTGATCAAGGTTTAAATGTAAACAGATAGCTACAAAATAGTTATGTTGTTGTTGATTACTACAGGATCAGCGACGGCTTGGTGCAGTAATAGTCACCAACAAGGATGAGCTTCATGCTGCTACAGTTGAATTTAAGAGATCAAAGGGTGATGAATCAGCACCTTCTAGACATGATTTGAATGACTCAATACGCCGTGAACTCAATAAATTGTAAGTGCACTACTGGAATTCCACCTTTTGCTGCAGTTTTTGAGTTTGAGGATTCATTTGATGGTAAGCAGAAGTGTCACCAATAATTGAAAAAGTAGTGCTGATTTTAATGTGACTTGTACTATGCAGTGTCACACTGAATTGCTCTTTTTCAGTTGGCCCATTTGTGGTGTTGGATGAAGCTTTTACGGTACTTTCAAGTCTTCCAACCCCTCCTTGTTGACCATTGCAATTTTTGTCATCAATTTTCCAAGTCCATATAACCCACATGCATGTGTATACCGCCTCCTGGATATTTAGGGTTTTGGTTATGGAGAGGAGTTGCACCTTATAGATGACCAATTGTCATGTCTCATATATCACAAGTCTTGTTGGGGTGCACAGATTGAGAATGGGTTGCTGACGCCAACACTCAAGGTGCGTCGTGAGGTTGTTGCAACACGGTTTGAACATGAGATCAGCACACTTTTCAAAACAAATCGAGACAAATAACTTGTGTTAATTACTAGGCTCTTCCCCACTTTCAGAAGAATGGGCTTCGTCCCAAGTTTGTCCAAAAAAAGTAGGTTTGAACTGTTGATTGGGAAAAAAGGGCTCTTCAAACATTGAATTTTAGTGACCCATTTCCCACCACCCAGGATGCTAGAAGCCTCTTGTAAGCTCCTCTCTTTCTCTTACTTAAAATCCTGGTGTTTGTAAAGATTCTAGCTTAGTATTCTAAGCTATCAAGTTAAAAGCTCCTACATATATTGCAGCCAAACATTTAGTTACTATTTTACAGTTTCAAAAAGACCACTTGGGAATCAGTGGTACTCTTTGGTCCCTGATGAAAACCTCCTTGGGTTTCAGGGGCATGATTGGCAAAGGGGTTTAGGGTTTACGCCCATGGTGTAAAAAGGTTGGGAGGATATGAACCTCATAAGCTCTGTTCATAATCCATATGAATTGAAATTTCAAGCCAAGATGAGATAGCTAGTCCCGGGAAACTGATGAATTGCTACATGTGTAATTAGCTTGCAAATTCAGCTGGACAAATGAAGATTATACTACAAAGTCTCAAAGAGCGCTATGCTGCATAATACTAGTCTTGCACCCTAACTACTGAATTTCTGATTGCTTTGGGTCAGACTACCTAGTAATGTTGTGACATTCGCCAAAAGCAGCCTTTTGGAAAAGCAAGTAAGATATTGCCTTCACCTTGGAATTTTTTTTTGCATCAATATTTATTGCATGAACTTGGTCAGCATGTGTAGGTTACTTGTGTAAAATCTGGAAGTGTTTTGCCAAAATTTTCA
>Ga0209208_10013184_pt1 | contig 10362 bp, 10 predicted proteins | sample S1TSphfallax_3_FD_187694 | JGI IMG/M metagenome (GOLD analysis project Ga0209208, IMG submission 187694) | Host-associated microbial communities from peat moss isolated from Minnesota, USA - S1T2_Fd - Sphagnum fallax MG (SPAdes) (version 2) | ecosystem: Host-associated > Plants > Peat moss >... | reverse complement strand
CAAAACACATCAATGCTTCCATAAATGCATCCTGCAATCCCCCAATGAGGTTTAAGCTCATCATTGGTAACATGAATCAAAATTCATTCAAGACCCTAAACCCTAAACCCTTGGAAGTCTGCACTCAGCTGTACCATTATGAAGTTAACCCTACGCAGGCTCTGTGGCCAGAAAAGCCAGCAAACCAGGCCAACATTAAACTCAAGAGATCATTCATACGGGAAACCCCACAGAAAACCACGAGTCAAGGATGTTTTTAAGGTCATGATTGCTAACACCTGACACATTCTCATTATCATATGTCTTCAAGAGATCAATGACTCCACATTTTATGAAAATTTTCAAGACCATGAAGATGCATTGTTTACATAGTTTGCCATATACTGAAGGAGGCAGGGAACAAACATACGGAAACAGCACCACAACAGGTAATTCGAACAGACTGCATTGGGTATGATGATGAGACTGAGTCACTCTCTGCACAAATTCCTCTCCGGAACATTTGAGGTAGAGCAGTTGAAAACTTTAACCAATAGTCATCATCTCCCCTTTTCCCATGATTGGGAATGTGGTCCCTTCTTCCACATTCCACCCTTCGCAGTGGTGTACGCTGATTGTTCTCATTGAAACTGCTTCTTATCCACCTACAACCTGTAATGGATGATCATCAAATGCATATATCAAAGCCACTAAGATTCAAATCCCCACAATCACCGAAGGCTCAATTCTTGAATGGATTGAAACCCTGCTTGAGATGGATGGTGAGATGATTTCCAACTAATTCTATACAAAAGAAAATTCAGATAGTCACAACTGAAACCCGCCACCTTAGAAAGCAGCTTTCAAAGAGGAACACAAATCTCAAAAAGAGGGGGGAAACAACCCCTTCAGAAACCCATCAAACAAACTCACTCTTGAATCGTGTAGAGCAACAAGTGCCCAGCTCAAATGGCATTGCAAACTCTGGAAGACACAAAAACAGTTGCGTACTTTTACAAGAATGACATAACCGCCTTCTGATGAAGCAGATCTCTAATGGTTCACAATTTTAAAAAGTTTCAAGATGGACCAACTTACCGGCAATTGACACAGCAAGAGAGGGTTTGAATGAAGAAGAGTGAGCAGACAACACGGACAGAAGTCGCAATGGAGGTCGCATCTCTGTCTGTCTGTCTTCTTCCCTCGCTCCTTCCTCCCTGCGCATATGTTTTGCATGTGAACCCCGGAGGTCAGAGGAACCGTCAAAATCCCAAACCCTAAAACTAGAAACCCTAAACCTGGGACTTTCAGTCAAATTTTCATTTACAAAACCTTATCCCTTGAACCTGGAAGCTGAGGCTGGAACCCAACCCTAAAACCCTAACCCTAAACCCTAATTTTAAGCCCAAATTCATTTGCAGAGCCCCCACCCCCCTGAAGCTCCCTTAAACCCTGAACCCACCCTATACTTCAGTCCAAAAAATGAATTCCCAGAACCCATAAACCCTGAAACTAGAAACCCTTAACCTATAAAAACTTCCAAAAACTCCCAAACCTGGAGACCTTGGATTGAGTACCATATCACCCAAAACAAGCAAACCCTAAATTTCTGTCCACCATTCCTTTTTCTTCTCTCACTCACGTTGAATGCAGCACTAAATTCTACATTTTTTTTCAAACAGCCTCTTTATGCTTAATTATCAAATATTTGACATTCTATTCATAATCTTCAAGAATGAATGCTTTGAAGTTTGGATACGAATAATTTGAAGGGAAGATCCATCTTTTTTTCATTTGTGGAATTAGCAGTCGTCTACTGCTTCACTTTTGGTTTTGCCATTTCCACTTGTCATGTAAATCAACGATGGGAACAATCTTGCGATGTGAATCAATGGTGAGGAACAACGATTATTCCACAAAAGGAATAGATAGAACATATTATATCATCCTAGGGAATGGTTTCTCAACCCCATGAGGAGTTTCATTGAGGTGGTTTGGTCATGTTTAAAGTTTAGACCTATGGTGCAAGAGTTATCAAATATTGAATAATTTAACAAGGAAAATTAAATAAAATCAAAAATCAATGTTTGAAAAAAAAATTGGGCGAGTTTATATTGTTGGAAAGCCTTTGATTAGTGAGATTTCTTGAAGGTGATTTTGTGATGTTTAGACGTAAGGTCAAAGAGATATTGAATTTTCACTATATATTTTTTATCATCATTGAGAATTGATTTAAAATTAAAAATAAAAATTTCACAATTGAGTTTTATTGTCAAGGTTGTATTCACACTTAGGTGAATGGCAAATGCCACATTAGTAACTATAATGAGAGGACCACAAATTAGGCCTCATTATCATTGGATAATTAGTTGCATAGGTAAAATTAAACATCTAAATCCTTTTTTTTCCCATAATGGCTATCTACCCAATAGCTACTTCCCAATACTTTTTTTTGTCAAAATAAATTTATTTATTTTCGATGGTTTGTATAAACATTTGAAAATTTCAAAGTAAGTGTACACCCAAGGTAGAGAGAGAGCCCAAGGGCACTTAAAAGGTGCATTCACACTTGGTGTTAGGGACTCTAGTGTTGAGTCCCTTATCACCTTAATACTAGTCAATTAAGACTTAAACTTACGATTTTATGTTAAACTAGCATTCCCTTAACATTAAGCTATCACCCATTTAACATTGGGTGCCACCTAGGATGCCACCTAGATTTACATTTAACATTGATTTAACATCAAGTGTGAATGCACCATTACATACATCAAGAAGGCCATCCTTGCTGGGAGGGTGTTATCCTTGACATAATGACTTATAAGAATTTCTTAAAATTAAATTTATTTTTTTCTGATTCTTCAAACTATAACAAGATTAGCTTTCTAGATCATATTGATGCAATTTTGTTTTCAGATGAGCAACAAATTAGAAGCCAAGAATTCAACACAATTCGCAAAGAATTCAACACAATTTGCAAGCTTTTCGGCATGCACCAGGGAACTCTGATGTGCCCAGCATGTATGTAGGATTGTTTTTGCACTCACCATAACTTGCCCATTCCTCACACTTGTCATCCTCATTCACGCACTCAACATTAGTGTTCTTCTTCTTATTGTGTTTGTGTTCTTCTTCTTCTTCCCCTGTTTCAAAGGCTTCAACATGGATCCACTTTGTAGCTGACCATTTCTCGCCTTCCAAGACAGGACAACCCGCATGCAAGCTTGAGGGATCTGGTTGAGCTGAAGGATGCAAGTTGAAGAAGAGCAAAGCATCGCCTCTTTTGGGTTTCACACCCAATCCTCTCTTGCCACATTCAGACCATGAATCATCCTTCACAAGACTTCCTTCAGTATTATAATTATCATCATCATCTTGATCTGCAGACGGGAAAACTGTTTCGCCTCCTTTGATGACATCAGAGAGGTACATCAATACTGTGGCTATTCTGTGACCTCCCGCAAGAGCTTCGTTCTTCTTGTGAAGGAAGTAGTCGAAATGTGGTTCATACTTTTGTCCATATTGATACCTGAGGATTTGTAGACATTCTCCATTTTCTTTTGGCAACAAAGTCCAGGCAGCAATCCGATCCTCAATTCTTGACACCACTTCGTCGTGTCCCCTCCTTACAAACATGCCCAAGCTTGTTCGGATCTCACTTACCACACTCTTCCCAGATTTTACATCTGCAACCATGGATGCTTGTAGCTTGTCTGTTGCTAGCTGAATCAAATGATTGCACTCAAATTCTGAAAGAAATTGCTTTGCCAGAAATGCTCGTGGCTTCCACGAGAGTTGGGTAACTGAAGTTGGGTCAAATTTGATCACTTCCTGCTCTCCATCACTTCTCAAGATCGATTGCACTTCCCCCATCCATCCTGACAAGTCTTCCACATCTGCTGCTCTTCCATATTGCAGCAAACATAGTACAAGCAACAAGACCTCCAAAATCCACATGGCTGAATTCGTCTTCTACTGCAAAAACTGGAGGAAAAAGCATGTATGAATATCACAAATCAAAGAAGAAAAAGAGGGTTTTGTTTCTTCTTCCCTAGATCTGGACAACAATCACCCAACTAAGAGGCCATCATGCATGTGCACTGAAAGCTTAAGATCTTCAACAAAAGCACATGAGTACTACCAACAATATAAGAGCCCCTTTGGTTGAAGCATTTTATCACAAAATTTGCAATAAATTTCTACATAGCAGAAAAAGGAAGAGAATTCTTTTCATAATTTTCAGTCACCTAAAAAAACATGTTTCAATCATGCAACATGCTCCATATTTTCAAATTTTAATAATTCAGTGTTTTAAACATATAAATATTAAAAAAATAAAAATAAAAATCTGTGGGGAAATATCCCATAATTTTATATCTTGAACTGAATGTGGCATGTCTTGCAATTGCTTGTAGAATTGAATTTCCAAATATCTTGATGGTTTCGAATATAAATAATTAACCCAACACATTCATAAATAGAATTATATGTAGATATTGTATATTAATTGTATATATTCCTCAATTATCCATCATCTGGATGCTAAATTTGGTGAGACTTTGAAATCTTTTTGCAATCCCCCCCCCAAATGAAAATTGGAATCTAAATATTCTATTTAATATAGTCCTTGAACTAAATACATGTGACATATTAAATGTATTGTGATCATGCATGATCAACTGAAAATATCAAAGTATTTATGATTTAGTTTTGGGGAAAAGAAAAAAAATTCCACATAAAGGGATTGTTGGTTTAATGCAGCCATGTTGTTGTCTATGAATAATCTACCCAAATCTGAAATATTTGTTAATATGAAAGTTTGCAAAATATATTATTAAATTATTGAAATTATTGCAACTTCTTATTTTATTTTTATTATTATTATTTTGTTTGCCATTATTTACATGTTAAGCTGTGTACAACCATATCTGGCAACTATGCTAAATTTGTTATGTTTTTGTGTCATTTGATTTTGCATCCAATTTCATAATTTATTCCTCCTCCCTTTCTTTTTAAATTTCTGAAAATTTGAAAGTTATAACAATGTCTAAATGACTCACACCCAATCTTTTGGCACATTTCCAACCTTTGATTGCAAAATTATGGCACATTGCAAAATTTTGGAACTCTCAAACAAATTTTCATTCCAATTATTCAAAACAAACATACATACTTGAATACCTTTAACATTACCTAAACCCTAAAACCCTAAAACATACAAACTTGAACCCCTACAGGTCAAATTGACCTAATTTGAGTTGATGGATGATTTCACATGAACCTGGTAAACAACTATATATGGAGTTCAATAACATTCATCCAATTCCTAAACATACAAATTTGAACCCCTAAATGCCAAATTGACCTAATTTGAGTTGATGGATGATTTCACATGAACCTGATAAGCAACTATATATGGAGTATGATGACATTCATCCAATTCTTAAACATACAAATTTGAACCCCTAAAGGTCAAATCAACGTAATTTGAGTTGATGGATGATTTCACATGAACCTGATAAGCAACTTATATATGGAGTTTGATGACATTCATCCAATTCCTAACCCTAAAACCCTAACATTTGAACCTCTAAAGGTCAAATCGATGTAATTTGAGTTGTTGGATGATTTCACGTGAACTTGATAAGCAACTATATATGGAGTTCAATGACATTCATCCAATTCGAGTTCAGCTCCTGGGGGAATTCTCTTCAAAGTTGGTAATGTGAACAGAGGATTGAGCCAACTTATATTTTTGAAAAAATTATAAAAGTTATATGTGATGATGGGAAGCTGTTTTTGGGTTTGCCCAGTTTTGGGTGAGGGTTTAGGGTTTAGGGCAGTTTATTTTCTTAAATTGTCTAATATGATAAATTAAAATTTCCTTAATGAATAATCCAAGCAATAATAAAAAGACTATCTCTAGAAGAAAAAAATTTCAAGAAAAACTGTGAGGGAAAAAAAAAAATTACACACAGAAAATGCACAAAAAATTTAAAAAATGACCACAAATTGAATAGGCCCCAGAAACAAAAAATAAAATAAAATAAAAAGATTCTTTGTGGTCTCCTGGATGAAACAGTACATCCATGAAACAAAGTAGGGATTATTACATCCATGAAGGTACTGTTGTAGAGTTGATAATGGAATGCTCCTTCCTCCTCCTTCCTTGTCTGATGGGCTCCTCACGAGTCGTGTCTCTTGACGCTGCAGCAAAGAGTCGCGGGGTGCAAGAGTCGCGTCTCGTAAGGACTTGTGGTGGGATCAAAACGACAACAACAAGGATCAACAGCAACAGCAGCTTGACATTCTCTTGCGAATTTATTTTTGCAATTTCGAGCTCAGCTGCATTTTTATCCTAACTCTATTGGTCTTTTTTGGGGGGGGGAATTCTCCAAAAGCGCTGCTGCAGGAGGAGAGAGACAACAGCTTGAAATTGTCAATGTTGTGGAGAATTTACTTGACGACTTGAGAGAGAGAGAGAGAGAGAGAGAGAGAGAGAGAGAGAGAGAGAGCTCGGCGGGCATGAATGAGCTCTAGATCTCGTCGATTATCTCTTGACTTTGGTCGAGCTTGCAATTGCTTGTGTAAAATTCTCCTTGTATAAAAAGATTGGAATTTTTTTTTGGTTCTAAGTTTCTGAATAATTGCTCGTGACAGCTTTGTAGGATGGGGGAACCGGCGAAAAACAGTGTAGGCATCAACCGAGCGATGACACCCAGCCAGAAGAATCTGCAACTTGCTCTCAGTCGGGTTGTTTCTCGTTAACCCATGAAAACCCCAATCCAAAAAAAAAAAAAAAACAGAAAAAAAAACCGCTGGAACCAGCTGATTCATGTGGAGCTCTACTTTAGTCTCATAACAAAGTCTTTTATTTGCTTGTCAAGAGCATGTTTTTTCTTTTCTAGGAGGAAATTCGCATTGGGTGTTCTGTTGTATTTAGAGCTTCATGGGTATCAAGCGCCATTGCAATCATTTGAGGCTCTGACATCGCTGTTCATGTGTATTTGCGACAATTGGTTGGAAACCCAAGTTGTCTAACAATATTATATATATATTGTCATTGGCTTTGATCTCATCCTCGGGACTAGCCCATGCATGAAACTGAAATGGTGGTGAGTGATCCATGTGATAGGAAATTGTATCGTTGAGAAATCTGTTAGACACATCTGTTCTTCCACCAGCCAAGAAGGCAGAGTTTCGTGCTCGTCTCAATGAGCTCCAGGTGCGTAGTGCGTAACCCCCTCCTGCAGTCCGACTTGCATTGTCCACGAACAGTACTTGTTGCTTCGATGATCGACCTCTTGACACCAGCTACTAGTCCTGAAATGAAATTTGTACATGTTGGTCTTTTTTGCTGCTATCGGCGCAGTGTTGACGTTGTCGTAGCTGCTGAAAATCCTTGTTGTAGGCCTTGTTGCAAATACAGGCTTCGATTGCGCAAAATTTGTTTTTCTCTTCGTATCATTTATTGATGTCTCTCGACAGGATCGAATGAGAGCGGCACAGAAGGCCGCTGTAGGCATGAACTTGTTAACGTCGGCGATGGCGGCGGCTTCACCATCGTTAGAGGAGGCTGTGAGATCAGCCATGCGCTTGGCTGATGAAGCAGTTGCCCGAAACGACATCTATTGTGTTGTCCAGATCAATGTGGGCCTCGACACCAATACACTCCGAGAGGCAGTCATGGCGATCATGAACAATCAAAAGGTTAGCAAGTTACCACTCTCTCTCTCTCTCTCTCTCTCTCTCTCTCTCTCTCGGTTTGAAATTGGGCGTGGCGCAGAAATGGGATTGCTCCATTCCTGAGAACTAGATCAGCACCGAATCATGCTCCTTTTAATCCAATGTCTGTCTGTCTGTCCACAAATCTCTTTGCAAAAAGAGTACTAGAATTTGCATTAAACTTGCCATGAGCAGTAGTAACCATCATATTGATCTACAAGAAGCATGAAACTGCGACAAAATTAGTACTGCGATTCTGCAGTACAATCCGCTCATTTTTTATGCTCCAGCTTGGTTGCTACACGGCTCGCGGATCGATAAAACTTCTATTTGTTTTGTTGGTGCCGGTTTGGAATGCATGAATGAATGAATTCACTGATGGTGATGGGCACTCTCGTGGAGACAGGATTTGGCAGTGATGATATTCAGCGTCGAGGAGGTGAAAAAACTGGGAGCGATTGTGTGTGCTGGTGTGCCACAGGTCGCTGCAAAAGGAGGTTTCCGGGTGCTCGACTGGCTCCACGTCGCCTTGCAACCCATCGACGGCGCAACAGTGTTCGTCAAAGGAAGCATTGCAATGGGACAGGTACCCACAAAAAAAATACCCAAAAACAAAACACACACAGACACACACACACGCACACACACACACACACACACACTCTCTCTCTCTCTCTCTCTCTCTCTTTCTCTCCACATTTCCCTAAAACCCTAAGCTCTTTGGCTGACAACAATTTCACCCTTCTCATGCCCTAAAACCCTAAACCTAAAAAAGCTTCTTTGGCTCACCACAATTTCACCCTCCTCATACCCTAAAACCCTAAACCTCAAAAAGCTTCTTTTGCTCACCCAATTTCACTCTCCACATGCTTTTTCATGCTCCCAAACCATGCATCCAAACTCATGCATGGTTTGATCCAAAATCTTAACATTACTCTAAAACTTTGAACCTTAAGAAGTTTTTTTATGTTCACCACAATTTCACCCTCTTCATGTTTTTTCATGCTCCCAAACCATGCACCCAAACTCATGCTTGGTTTGATCCAAAAACCTAACATTACCCTAAACCCTAAACTTTAAAAAGCTTATTTTATTTCCCACAATTTCACCCTTTTCATGGTTTTCCACACTCCCAAACCATGCATCCAAACTCATACATGGTTTGATCCAAAATCCTAACATTACCCTAAAACCCTGAACTTTAAAAAGCTAATTTTGTTCCCCACAATTTCACCCTTTCCATGATTTTCCAAACTCCCAAACCATGCATCCAAACTCATACGTGGTTTGATCCAAAATCCTAACATTACCTTAAAACCTTGAACTCTAATAAACTTGTTTTTGTTCCCAACAATTTCACCTTCCTTTTGACCCTGCTCCCTTTCAAACCATGTGTCCAAACCATGGTTTCGGATCCTAAACACTAACATGTGCTCGTTATCATTCTCACAACAATTTCACCCTCTTCTTGACCATACTCCCAATCCATGCTTGGTTTGGGCTCCTTGACTTTAAGGTTTGCTTGTCATCATGTTCACCACAATTTCACCTTCAATTTGAACATGTTCCCATTTCATGTTGATCCCAACCCATGCTTGGGTTTGGGCTCCTTAACCTTAATTTGTGCTTATCATCACATTCATTGGAATTTTATCCTATTCATGACCATGTTCTTAACACATGCTTGAATATGATACTTTAAACTTTAACATGTGCTTCATATGTTCACTTTCCTCTTATCACCCATGTTCAATATTATCTTGATTTGAAACCTTCAACTTTAATGTTTGTTTGTCATGTTTATCACAAATTTTCAATGCATTTTTCATGTTCCCAAAACATGCATGGTTTGACACCTTAAACATGTGCTTGTCACATTCACGACAAATTCAACAATTTTCCAACCATCCTCACATTTCACACTTCCATCACAGGTTGGGTTTGAGACTTTTTATGTCTTTATCATGTCCACCACAAAGTTTAATGAGCTTCTCCCCACAATTTCACCCCTCTTGTTAAAACCATGTTCCCAACTCAAGATTGGTTATCAAAGAATATCAATTGCACAATATTTGTTATTAGTTCAATATTCATTGGGAGTTTGATTACCATAATTGATGGATGGGTAAGGTGTGTGTAAAGGTTTGTATTTTTTTTAGTGATTGGGCAATTGATGATTTGTCTTTCCTCCCTTGATTTTGGTTGTAGGTCTCTAATCACTTTTAATCATTATTTTTTCATTTTCATTGCAACAAATGTTATAAGGGGTGTTGTGCACCAAAATTTCCAAGGGGAGTTTTTGAATTAATGTGAATCATAAAATGAATTCTACTTTAAGGTTGGTAACTTTGAAATGATTTCAAATATGTATTGATTTGTTGAAATTTTAATAATGGTCTATTTGAATTTCATTTTATAGTTAAAATATTCATGAATATGATACTTGAAATGTTTTACTTGGAAAAGTTATGATGTTTATAATTTGATTGATATCCTAGTGATGACATTCTTCATTTTGCACATTAAAATTTTTTAAAATTCTTCATTTAGCACCTTGTCAAAACATTCTTGACCCGCGAATGTTTACCAAATTACACTGGTTGATCTATAAAATTCATTAAAATTCTTGCTTCTTTGGGCTTCCATAACATTCTCGCA
>Ga0209208_10013183_pt1 | contig 10362 bp, 8 predicted proteins | sample S1TSphfallax_3_FD_187694 | JGI IMG/M metagenome (GOLD analysis project Ga0209208, IMG submission 187694) | Host-associated microbial communities from peat moss isolated from Minnesota, USA - S1T2_Fd - Sphagnum fallax MG (SPAdes) (version 2) | ecosystem: Host-associated > Plants > Peat moss >... | reverse complement strand
AATGGATGTTGGTGGTTATTAATGGTTGTATTAATGGCTATTGGTGAATATTACATTAATGGATATTGGTGGTTATTAATGGTTATTATGTTAATGACTATTGGTGAATATTTTATTGGTGGATATTGGTGGTTATTAATGTTATTATATTAATGGCTATTGGTGGTTATTCTATTGTAAGCCATTGGTAATTATTTTATTAGTGACTATTAATGGCTATTAATGGCTATTAATGATTATTTTATCAATGGTTATAAGTGGTTATTTGATTATAAATTATTGTTGTTTAGTATATCTTATATTATGATTATTGGTGATTATTGTATTATAAACTATTATTGGATATTATATGTTTTAATATCATAGGCTATAATAGTTATTATATTGTATGATATTTTAAATTATTTTTCATAGGTTATTATTTTTATTCTAAGTTATTTTACCTTAAATCATTATATTTTATTTTAGATTATTTTAAGTTATTATACTAAGGATAAAATAATTTATAATAACATAAAGTAAAATGACATTGAATAACTTTAAATGTAACTTTAAATAACATATATTAACTTTAAATAAAATAACCTAAGGTATAGCCTAAAGTTAGTTGGATACTTTAATTTAGAATAATTTAAAATTTTATAATAAGCTAATTAAAATACCTTAAAGTAAAATAACATATAAAAGTTTAAGGTAGAATAATTCGTAATAGCTTATAATAACATAAGATATAAGTTAGAATAACTACAGTAACTTAAAATAATGTAGGATATATCATGAAGTAGCATATATAAATATTAAAAAAACATCAAAATAAACCTATTTATTATAGTAAATTATGATAGTGATTTATGTTAACTAGTAATGAAACATGATGTTTACATAATGATATTATAGTGAAATAACTTTTAGTAGGGTGAAATCAATAAAATGCAATGAAGTTATTTTTGCTTTTTAAGGTCCATAGTGATTTATGCTAGTAAATTACACCTCACTTTTGTAGTAGTGAGGTGTTATTCCATTGGTTGATTTATACATGTCAATGTTTTATATGTTGATGTCGTTCAAATAATTAATGACATTTTCTTAAAATTCTTCATCATGATGTAACAATTTTATTAATATGTTTGGATTTGGGGAATTGTTGAATGACAATAATGTATGGATATGTAAGCTACATGTTTTGGAGTTTCATAACATCCATAATAAATTAATATATGGCCAAACACACATGTGTTAATATTGATAAATTTTTTTTAATCTTTTATTTATAACATGTATTTGAATATAACATTAACAAAAGTGTGTACAAATATGGCTTGAGCTTTTGGGTTTATTGCTACTTGTTTACATTGTTTATTCTTTTATAACATATTTGTGTTGTAAAATAAGTCAAGATCTATGTTTTGTTCCATTAAAATAATAATTAGAGGATGATGAACAAATGCAATATTTAAAGTGAAAAACAAACTCGGTCTTCCCATGAAATTAATCAAGCTAAATATTTGATCTTTTTGTGATGCACAACTACTTCCAAAAGCCATGACATATTTGTTAGAGATTTTTATATATGGCATAATAAATTTTTTACATATGTTTTATCATTTATGTTTTGTGAGTCTTTATGATTTTGTCAAAATCTATTGATTATAAATTATTCAAAAGTTCATGGTCATTCATTTTGACGATCTAGATATAATTAATTTAGTTCCAAGGCATATTTTTCTTTATTGAATTATGTTGGACATAAAAAAAAGAAACAAATGGTGTTTTGAAAAAAACATATTTTATATCATCTAAGTTCATTAATTGTTTAATATGTAGTTGGAATGATACTTTGACCGGTATGTTTGTCATTTTGGTAACACCAATTCCAAAAGGGGTATATTTTCTTGTCACAACTTTCTTTTGTTTTTGTTCCTTATTTGTAATAAAATATTGTTCAATTTTTGTTTCGCATGTGTCATGTTTTTGTTTTTTTTCTTTTTCTCGTTTCATGATCCGAATTTGGAACTAGGCATGTCCTTGTTCTTGTCTTGATTAGGAAATCTTATTGACTTGGTTGTTTTTGTGCCTATGACAACTAATTGTTTCCATGATTTCTTTAATGTCTAGTTTGTTTGTCTCATTCGTTTTGCATTTGTTCATTTGTTTACGTAAATCAATAATGTTGGTACGATGTTTTGCATTTACTAATTATATATTTTTTGATTTGAATATTGATCTCAAAATAAGGTTTGGTATGTTATTATTTAATAACATGTTCCAACCATTTGTGATAATTGTTGTAGATTTACATCCTACATGATTAAATTTCAACCATGAAAGCCATGTAATGATAATGTGTTTATGCACATTTAAAAATTTACAATTTTTGACCAATTTTATGAGTGGATGTGTACTACCAACAAAATGAATTGTAATAAAATCATATATTTATTTTAATTATAATGGAAGTTCATTTAAAAGTTCAATTGCATGTTTAAATTTTTGTGCAAAACTTATAACATTTCTTTTAACTGCATGTTGACCTATCATACCACCCTTGTTTGTATATTTCAATTTAAATAAGATCATCCAATATTGTGCAATTAATGTTTCTTCCGCAATTATCAATTTTTGTAGCATCAATGGTGCAACACCAATCCATAAACCATTAGCCAATGCAAGTTTTGGCATTTTGTTATAGTTTAAACAAGCATGATAAGATTTACAAATTGAAATACCTTTTTTTGCAAGTAATAGTCCTTCCAATTTTGGATGCCCATGCTTTGTATTTTTTATTAACGTTTGCAGAACTATATTGTTGTCATTTGATATATGATGTTTGGGATTGAATTTGAGAATATTTTTCATATTTTAAAACTTTTATGTTTATGTATGATATTGGGTGTATTATTAGATCTTGCATGAATTTTTTTTCATTACATACACAATAATGACTAGATTTAAAATTAATATTTTCATATAATTGTTGAATTTTTCTAGACATAACATAATGTTTTGGACTTTCATATGTGGTGGAAAATACATTTTTTTTTTGCATATTGAAACTATCATTTTGTTTTTGTATTTCAATTTGATCATGTGAAGTTTTTTTTATTTTCTTGATTCATATGTACATTATTATGTACATATTTTATTTCATTTTGAAATACTTGAATTCTCTTTAAATGTTTTTTGTCATTTACTATTTATCAAATGTTTTTTTGTAATAATTTCGTATTTTTCTTTATTATTTGCCTATGTTTTCCTTTTTTTTCTTTTTTTGGTCTTTAATATGTTGAATTTTTTTTTTCAGTATTTGGGTTCAATTCATCATTAGTTTCCATGATAGATTTTTTTGAATAATTGTTTTTTACAAATAAATTGATTATATATTGATTTTATGAAGTTATTGATGATTTTTTATGTGTATGATGTTTAATAAAATCATTTAGGTGCCATCCATGATTGGGGTTCTAAAAAAAGGAAAAAGGATATCATGAGTTTTTTTTAACTTACAAATAACAACTACACAAGACAAATTTGGGCCAAAGATTGATCATTCTTAATCCCAACATATATCCATGTGATTGCTCTACTACCATTCTTTAATACCAATGTTTTTTTCTTTTATTTTTATTTTTATTGGCATTGTGGTGACAAAAAAATGGAGTGCAAATTGTACAAAGTTTTTTTACAAAATAGAAAAGTCACCATACTTGAGAAAAATAATTACATACTGCCATATTTAGGCAATGAGTTCATATTAGTCATCAAAACAAGGTCATCTTTTTATTATATATTTTCCTATTTGACTTCTAACCAAATTTGGTTCATTTCTACTTGACAAAATTGGGGAAAAAAACCTTGTTCAATTCACCCCTAGCTATATGTAGATAGGATTGGTTTTTAAAGAACTAGGAGGATGATTTCTTCATCTAAGAATAAAACATTGTTCACACCCAAAGTAAGTCATTAGGAACTAGGTGTTAGGAACTAGAATTAAAGAAGGCCATTTACAAATGAAATTTGATGTAACACAAATGTTGAAGTAGCATCCTATGTGGCATGAAATGTTATGCCAATGTTAAGCAAATGTTACTTTTAAGTCCATTTTAACTAAAATTTCACCCTCAACCCCAACCTTCAAGCCCACCATCACCACCCATCCATTCCCTACCACTTTTGAAAACATGCCCAAAGAGTAGTAACCCTTTACCATTTTCAACAATGACATTCAAGAACATCACCATGTCCAACAATAGTGCCAATAACAATGTTTTATAATATCACTATAATGCTAGTCAACTAGAATAGGGGTGCAAGCACACTATAGTGACCAAAAAATATTGTCACAAATATAGTTTTTCGAAATAGTGTAACTTTTTTCTTCCACCAAGCTGATATTAAACAAAGTTTTCATAAATTTCAAAGGTAGTTCAATTACCAATGCAATTGTCAAAGAAAACTACATTTTGTATTAATATTAAATGATTAAAATAGATATTTGTGAGAAAATAAAATAATAACAATATATTGCAAAATGTAGATATATATATTTTTTAAATGATTCAAATAATTGCAAAACTTGATAGAATACGTAATCATATATCGAATACAAGTTGATTGTACCATTTCAATTACAATTGAATAATTTGACTTAGGTGTGATTTCACAAAAAAATCTAAATATTTTTTCAATCAAACAAGCATAAGTGTGTTGAAAAAAAAACATTTTGTTGAAAAAATACTTTCATTTGAAAGATAACAAAAATTATGTTGGAGGCCTTTCTATCAAAATGCATTTCATATGTTTATCAAAACGCTATATGAAATCAAAGAAAACTACCCCCAAAATAATACAAAATGTACCCAAAAAAAAATCATTTTCTTGCCAAAAGCAACCCCCCCATAATGTGTTTTCACCCATAACACCATGCTCAACAATAATGCCAACAATAATATTTCATGATAGCACCAATGATGATGTTCAAAAATAACACCAACAACGGTAGTCAACACCAATAGCTATGCCCAAAAGGTGAGTTCCTTCAATGTAGAAATAAATAGCATCAAAGAAAATTAGTTGTTGCAAAAGGGGAAAAAAGATCTAACACCACCATGGACAACTACAATGACCAACTAACCAATGAAGGAGGTAAAACCTAGAAAATTCAATTGCAATTCATATTCAAAATGTGGTGCACACAAAATAATAAAAAGAATTGTGTTAGAGAACCTAAACCTTGAAATTCAATGCAAATATGGTTGTCATCAATAGTGAAAGATCCCACCAAAAACAAAAAATAGAATATAAAAGAAGACAAGCTCATGTGCATCAATTGAAGTGAAGTTAAGGAAACCTAGGTAGCTTAATAGGGAGCATGGAGAGGTTACAACACTTATCAAGGCGAAACAAAATTAACACATTGTAGCTTTAAACAAGGTTGATCTAAGAAATTAGTTCAAAACAATTGTAATCAAATGGGAAAAAATCTTTGCAATTGTTATGAGTGTTAGATTCTTTTACCACATGAGAAATGGCCTTGCTGATAAGGATATATAGGTGCATTCACAATCAAACAATCAAAAAAAATGTCAAACGACCACCAAAATTCTTTCAAAACTATAATTTTGTTAGATATATTTTTGGGGTACCACTTTAATGCCATGGTAATCATGGGAAGTCATGATAAATGACTTGTGTGAGTGTTGAGGAATTCAAAAAAAAATTTGAGTTTTGGTTTCAACAAGGGACCTTTGAACTTGAACAACAATTACTTAAAAAATGGTCAAATTTATAAATTACTAAACTAAAGACTCTCTTAAGGAAAAAATAATTGAGATGATGTTAATTGATTGCCCACATTCAAAAACCACTCACAATTTCAATTTAATATAGTTTTTCAAAACAAAACATAAAATTTGGTAGAATTTGTAAACTTTTTTTAAAATTTTAATTATTCATCAAAAGTTATACAAAAAAAGTGATGTATCAAGGAAATTTATGTATTTTTAATAACATGTTAAAAAACATTCACCCAAAAAATCCTTTTTGTGAAAAAGTGAAAATGAGCAAAAAAATTACAATCTTTGAATCCTTTGTCATTATTGGCTCATTTGATTGTGATTGCACCCAAATAAACGGGGAGCCATTTCCACAAATTTTTACAAAATATTTGATCATTTTACAAAAAATAAAAATAAAAATTACTAAGCAATAAACCCACAAAATGAAGTAGCATAACATTTTCCTCAACTTTTCAACAAGGCCCATTTCGAGATGATGTTAGTATTCATGGGAAAGAAACATGTGTTCAATCCTCCGCACATTTATGATATCATGCAAAATGCAAACAACCTTCAAGTCCAAATATAGTATTCATTGAGAACAATTGGGCATTCATGAAAGAGGTTTCAAGTCCCAAATCCAAAGTAACTCTCGAGCATTCAATTTTTTCCACAATTCCCATGATTAAGGCCATGAATGAAACTACCATTGACTTTGGCAACATCCCCATGTAAAGTCTAATGCAAATTCCAACATGAAAAACAATGACATTCCCATGCAAACAACCACGAAGAACCTAATGCATACAATAGTGAAAATCTCAATGCACAATGGAGTGAGGACCCCAATGCAAAAGCCAAAAACACCAAATTTAATCAATAAAGGAATAGGGAATCAATTAGGATCAAAGTGAATGCAAATTATAATGGCTCATTTTAGGTAGATTTAGAACTTTCAAGAATCTTGAGCATGTTTTTATATATTATCCATATGGGTATGGTTTTTAATTCTAAGATTTCATTAATGTAATTTTTTACTACTACATGCTCACTCACTTATGAAACCTTTCAAAACTAAGTGAAAACCCATATTGAAAAATGTTTTTGTTTATTCATATGGTGAAATCACTTCGGAAATCCTAAAGGAAAAACTCATAAAGTCCATAAGAATAAAAAACCATTTAAATATTTCAATTATGCACTCATTGGGCATAGAAATTTTGATAAATAAAAAATAATTCATTTCAAAATGACTTTTGAAAATAAGGTTCCATTCTGACCCTTCAAAAGATCATAACTACCATTTGCTTAATGTTTAAATTTTTAAAAAAAAAATCACACTTAACTTTGTCATTTCATTTTTTAACATGCTTTTCATCCCTATAAACAATTTGGAATGAAATTCAATATGAATTCGTGAGTTTTTTCAAATACAACCAATTGACCAATCCATATTATCTATTCCAAAAGTCCACTATTGATAATGAATGTATTATTTTTAAAAAATAATTATGCAAATGTATTCATAATCAAGTTGTTAGTTTAAAATGATTCATCATTTAATGTATTCAAAATTAAATTATTCACCATAAGCATTTAACACAAAGCACCATGTAAAAGTTGCCATTGTGGCACCAAAAATCAACCACTATAACTTGCATTCACCCATCACAAAGCGTTGGTAAACACTAGTAAAAACTTAGCTACTCTCCTACATATAAAAGCATGGTTGAAACAACAATACATGGCACACCACTATTAATGAAGTTCATTGATCATATGCAAGAATGCATGAATGAGATGAAGATGCCTATGGAGGGGAAAAATTCAAAAACCTAAAAGTTAAGTTTTGACAATCAACTAGATTATTTGAAAAGTAAAAACAAGTTCACAAATGAAACTCAAATGAACATGGTGAAGGCAATTACAAGTCTTGTAGATATCATGAACATGATATTCAAAAGTGATCAAGGTAACGAAATTGTCTTTCCAAAATAAGGTTGTATTAATGAAAGCAACAAACAATATGTATAATCAATGAAGAATGTATACAATATTGTAAATAATGCAAAAAACACAAGTGACCTATAATACAATCCAACAATGATGATTCAATTCTGAATTTTGTTTTTTGTACGCTAAAAATTTGACTTTATATTTGCCATAGTTGATGTGATGAAGTGACATAACTTTGCCTTCCAAGATAAATGTTTAGCTCCTTGCACATTACCTCACCAAATTGCTCGTGCCCCTCAATTACATGTGATATTTGTTTTCTTGTTGTAAAAGTGTTTCTTTGTGCCATCTCTAATTATAGATTTTATTGAACGTCAAATCAAATATCTTTATTAGTCTATCAATGTTAATTTCACTTTGCAATTGTAACAAATTATGTAACAAACAATAAATGGTAAAAACACCAAACACAAAAGACACATGTAAACCAATTTTGGTAAGAAATTCTTTGAAAGTTTGTTTTAAAAAATCCGAAAAGCATTTTCCAACATATTGACCTTGTTTGTGTGTCATGTTGTGCAAGAGTTCCAAAACAATATGTTGCCCTTCTTCCTATGATCCATGTAATTAGTGGATAATTTTTTCCGCCCATAAAGTATGGTGGAAAATCATGTTGAAAAGTTGTATTGCTAGCTACAAACAAACCATGGTTTTCAACATTTCTATATGGTGCATGTTTGCACAACAACTTTAAATTGTTTATAATTTTTAGCATGCCCACATCAATAAACCTATTTTAATAATCTAAAAATACTTGTGCCACTATAGTATAACCCCTTAGCTTATGATAATAATAATATTTAGGAAATGAAAAAGGTTTCACAATTGATATATGCATGTAATCAATGGCACCTTACATATTAAAAAGGCCACACCAAACTTTAAATTCATCCATTACAATTGCTGTTGCTTCTCCCTAAAGCCAAGTAATCAAATATTGGTATACAAAAATGAATGCATGAACAAAACGATGCAAGACCAAAGATAATATAGAATTGTCAACTATAAAGAATCTGTGACAAGTTTAAAAATTGGCACCTTTAGCCAATTTATAGATGGAGCAATAGACACAATTTTTTACAAAATAAAAATTGCAAAATGTTGTGTTTTGCTTCTATGAAATGGGTTTGAGGGAATTTACAAAACTAAACTAATTCATTTTGTTCATGCAAAAAAAATCCACCCACCTATCCTTGTCAATCTCTATCAATAAAAATTTGAAAAACCAAGTAGGCTTCACCTAGTGACCTAATTCATTGGAAAACATATTCAAAGAAGCTAAAATCTGAAATTGATGTAATGCATTGAATATGAATACAAACCTCAACTCATGTTTGATTGGTGATGGAGTGACATTTGTCACGAAAAAAGGTGAACTTTTAGTAGACTCCACACATATTGCCAAAACCATTTCTTGTAACACATCACTTGACATTACAATGTAAAAATGTGAGAAAAAACATTGTAAATTTGAGTATCCATGGGCTATAAACACATCACTTGACATTACAATGGAAAATGTGAAAAAAACCTTGTTAATTTGAGTATCCATGGGCTATTAAAAAATCAGGAATACAAAGGGAAGCTTTGAAAAAAAAACCCAAAGCTTGAAAATCATAAATTCCCTATGCACCGCAAAGAAACCAACAATGTAGTGCAAGTAGAAAAAAGGTGACGAACTTGTACAAGTGTTCCAAGAGAACCAACAAATCAAAACACAAAATACAAGGTCTTGAAATTTTTCTTTTGTGTGATGTGAAACAATGAGTAAAACATAATGATTGTCAATTCTAACATTGCGAGCAAATGCAAAAAAAACTTGTGGTGAAAGTTGCAAGAAAGAATAATGTAAATGAAAGAACAAAAAAACAAACAATGTGAAAAGATGATCAAGAAACAAAGCACAAAGTGAAAGCACTACAAAATAATGTTGTGAATCAACATTGTGAAAGCATTGCAAAAGAGTTCAAAAAAAAATGTAGGAGGGATGAGGGAAGTGAAGGGAAGATAATGAGGTGAGAGGAGTCGAATGAAAGGGGCAATTAGGAAAAAAGGAACTAGGCATGCCAAAAAAAAATTTAAAAATAGACATTACATTCAACGATATGTGTGAATTCATTATGATGGCTTTGGATGGCACAACATTGGTATAAAGCCAACCATCACTATGTGTGAATGGATTCCCACTAACATATCTTTCAAGGTCATGCATGATTGCCATATGCTGTCATGATGGCCATTGAGTGGGTTGTATGTGGCAAGCCCTAAAGCATCCTAACACTATGTGTGAAGCCACCTTAAGATTGGAATATAAAATTACAATACTAGACTGATTTAATCTAATTATCGTTCTTTAAAACTTGTATTTTGAGATTACATAGTATCAAACCAAATACCTATTACCAAAAATATAGAGAACCCCATTTTTTGAAAAAGAAATTGCTATTAAACTAGTTCAATTCAAATTCTAAGAAATAAGTTAGGTTTGGAGTTTAGTTCCAAGGTAAATAGGTTGGTGAATGAACAATTAAGAATTCAAATGAAGTTGAATCTTCACACATTGTTCCTCTGC
>Ga0209208_10013182_pt1 | contig 10362 bp, 11 predicted proteins | sample S1TSphfallax_3_FD_187694 | JGI IMG/M metagenome (GOLD analysis project Ga0209208, IMG submission 187694) | Host-associated microbial communities from peat moss isolated from Minnesota, USA - S1T2_Fd - Sphagnum fallax MG (SPAdes) (version 2) | ecosystem: Host-associated > Plants > Peat moss >... | reverse complement strand
TAGGACCTTGGGGGGGGTTTCCCAAGGTGAAAAACCCACTAAAATAGTGGGAAATCCACTAGACTAGTGGGCCAGTGTCTCAATATTTCATATTAAAAACTTAACAATTTGAGTGCGAGGTACGTAATACAAATAATGTGTGAGTGTGAAGATCATGGAAACAAACCCTAAGTGATCGGGATTGAATTTTTTTTAAACTGTCATAAAGACACCTAGATAGCTTAGTAGAATGTTTTTCTTCTATATAACCTTCTATGGTAATAGAGTTATCTGTAAAGTCAGGCTATTAGGGAGCGAGAACGGTCAGTTTTGGTATAATAGGGCATCAAACGCTTAACTGGTAATGAAATTTTATGAAAGGAAATAACTGGGACCCAACCTGGTTTTTCCACCAATTTTGGTGGTAAGCTGAGTTTGATCCTCTCTTTCCTTTTGCCTGAGCGCCTCCACTACATGTAATTTCACTGCTCCTACTTGTACAAGTACTATAACTATTCTCGAACCTTGTGCATTAAATGCTGAGTTTCAGCATTTCATACCTAAATTTAATAAAAAATTCCTTACTTTGCAGATACCGCTGAAAGAGAGGATAGTGGGCAAAAGCAGAGGAGATACAGAGTTAAACAGAGGGTGACTTTACGGATAACTCTAATAAGTGGGCTAAGTGCAATGTATTGAAAATTGGAAACCAGTTGAAGAAAGTGAGAGTGTGTGTGTACCTTGTTTTCTTTAAGGACTTAAGGAAATTGCTAAGTTGGGCACTAACCATGATTTCAGCGACATGATTAACTCAGTTGAATTTCATCCACAATTGAGTCGCAACTGGCATCCAATGATCGGGACACTAGTGGGTGCTGGTTTGTTCTGGCCTATTTGTCCTCAATACTATGCAAATTTCATGGGTTTTTCTGTTGTATATGTTTTTCTCCCTCATCAATAAGCACAATGCAACATTGTATGAGATTTTATTTTTTCCTCTTTTGTTTCACATCTCCTTAGGCAAGCTTGGTTGGATTCGATATTCACCATTGTCAAGTATTTATTGTAGGAGATTAACTTTTTTGTAGTTTTTTACATTGTTTTTTTTTAAAAAGTTTTTCAAATGGTTTAAGTTGATTGACCAATCCTTTTTGCCTAGTGTACATGCACTTTTTAAGTAAAAGCCTAAAGCTTGAATGGTATTTATATTTTTGATCAATGAACTTCAAAGGAATTGTTTAATTATTTATCAAATCAAATATTAAATGAAGTTGAATAAAGCAAAATGATATTATTGATCACAATGGTCATTGGTTTTTTAATCAAATGGGATATCCTAGGCTAGCTAATTGGTTGAACTATGTAAGAAGGTAACTTAGGTCTTCTTATCTACTTCCTACTTATCTACCTTTTATATAGAATTTAATATCTTAACTACCTCCCACCTATCATCCTACAAACCTACCTACCCACCCACTCACCTATCTACTTATATGCCTCCTACCTTTTTATAACCTACCCACCTTTTGTCTCTTATCTATAACCGTCTTATAACCTACTTTCAACTTACATATTGATTGCCTAACTTTTTTTTTTACCTATTTATATATGAAATAAACATATAAAATTAAAAATTTAACAAAATTTGTCACATTTTGAAAGTGTGATTTATTGGTAAGGCTTGGTTTATCATTGTGAAAGTTCAAGGAGTTCAACTTATTATTCTTGTAAATTATCTACATGTTTAGAAGACTAAAGTACTTAAGCTAAACTAAGGTAGGTAAACTAGGTTAAACTATGTTAAATTAGGCTAAGCTCCACCTATTTACATGCATGTTTATTTCTTACCTACTTGCAAAAAACATGAATTTTCAAAATGATTTTAATATTCAACCAATCAAATGGTCCAATGCTTATTTATTGAAATGGTTAGTTTAATGGTCTTTTATTCTATCCAAAAAAAAAAAAAACAAGCCACCTAGATCTAGTTGCAATAGATAGGTTCAAATTGATAGGATAGTCTTTGTAACACATGTCCATTCTTTAGTTAAATAAACTTGTTTTCATAATAGTCTTATTAGTTGTTGGAACCGAGTTTAGGGTGAATAGGGTTTTGATTTTTTTTTGTTTGGAAGGTTTATCCCCATGTTGTGATTTATAGCTTCATCTTTCATGTTTTGAAATTCCAAACACATGGTAAAAACATGATGGTTATTTTGAGATTTTGCTTTGTGTTTTGAACTTGGATTCTTGCAATGTGGAAATGAATATTTCCTGAAACACAAAAGATATTCACAATCTAGTTATGGTGTTAATTCAGATTTGTGTTTGTGATTGATTTGTGTTTGGGATTCCATTCAACATGTTGCACTTAGGTAAGTTACAACATGACAATGTTTTTGAAACAAATTTGTTTCTCTCATATTGAAAACTAAATAATATTAAGGTATATACCTAAAGGTATCAATTACAATATTTATTTATCAAAAAAAGTGGAATGTCTAATTTGTGATTTCAATGATTATTAAATAAAAGTCTATAAACTAAGGGCATTTTCCAAATAAGGGGCATAGGCACAACATAGTTGGACTTAGCTTTGCATTTTGGAAATGTTGTCACTATGGACATTAACTAACATGATACTTGATGCAAATCATGAATAGAACATTTCTATATGACAAGGTGACCACCCTTTTAAGCACCTTATCATGCTTACTTTTTTGGTGAGGAGGCACATTACACCTATTATTTGCCTGTTATGGATATAAGGAGTCTTCTTCTAACACTAAAATGACAAAAAGGGTTTTAGATGTAGAGTTAAACTCTATGGTAATGACACTCTAAAAGTAAGGGGCATAATATGAGACCATAGCTAAACCCAAACCCTCATTTTCATAACATTCCCCCACCCATGGGTTTTGTTCATTATCAAAAAGGTTATCATGAATTTAAATATATGTACATTGTGAAGCATATGAAGAGAGGCTTCTTACACCTACTCCACAAGACTGGGAGGGATATCATGATTATTTTTAAGGATTGGGTGTAAAAGGCTTCCTCCTTTCTATCTTGGAAGGATATTCACAAATACAAGATGCGCTCCAAATACACCATAATTTCTCCAAGTGTGCTATGTATAAAAACTTAATATTACTAGTTCTTGACCCAATTCAATCTAGGTGGCAATGCCAAGGAAAAGGGCAGATGAAAAATATTTTTTATTTTCAATTTTGTGAAATAATTTTCAAAGTATATAAATTCAAATTAGTTTTGGGTGGGTGCCACCTTTATTCAAATATACTCACATGTTTAATTTTTTGTGTTTGTTTCCTAACACTTTTTTAGATACCTTATTTAAATATTTCGAAGGTATGAGTCCTATTTTATTGTATTTGGCTAGTTCATATTCCAAATTCATTTTTATATAGAATTGAGTCAAAATAGTGTGTATACAAAAATAATCCTATGGCTTAAGTGCATTCTCGCATTTTGTATTACATTTAATTATGATGGATTTGTTTTGAGTTTTGTTGATTGATTAGTGCATTTTGAAGTTATTGTTATAACTCAACTTGACCCCCCTATTTACTAGGTTTCATCCCATATTTTTGGGCATTTTAAAAATCAGCCCAACTAGGGACAAAGCCCCCAAACTAGGGATGAATTAGGGATTAGTTCTAACTTTAAATTATTTAAGTGCACTAAAGCTTACCTTAGTTAGGAATTATGAGTACTTAGGATTTCTAGGGCTATAGGATTTTGGGGTTTAAAGTGTAAGGTTTCAAATTTTGTGTTTGAAAGGTTTAATTTTAGGGTTTTGGTTTTTGGGGGTTTTCGATTGTTATTTTTTAGGGTTTGGGTTTTAGGGGGGGGTTTTTCATCATTATTTTTCCGGTTTGGATATTAGGGGTTAGTTTTTAATTGTTTTTTTGGGGGGTTTGTGTTTTAGGTTTGACATTTTAAGCCAAGGTTTTGGGGTTTATGGTTTTAAATTTAGGGTTTAATTTTAAGCACAATGTTTTTTGGGTTTAGGTTTTAGAGGTTATTTTTAAAGTTTTATTCATATGGGTTTGGGCTTTGGGGGTTTTTTTTGGGTTGGGTTTGGGTTTAGGGGGTCCTTGTTAATTTTTATTTTTTAAGGTTCAAGTTTCAAGTTTGGTTCAATTAAAAAGGTTTAAGTTGATAGGTAAACGTGGGGTTTAAATTTAAAGTTGGGTTTTAGATTTAGGCTTTGTGATTTGGGCTTAGATTTATTATTTAGGGTCTAAAGATTAAAAAATGATGAGGATTTAATTTTTTATTTTATGATTAGATTTAGATTTGGTTACATGTTTAGGGTGTAAGCTTATATTTAAGGCTTTTGGGTAATCAAATGAACGATCTAGCCCATAGTTATAACTTTCAAAATCCCTAACTTTTTATAAACATAATTCTTTAGATGTAAAGTTCTTTCGATACATTGATTTCATGTTTTTAAATACATAACAAAGAAAGTGTATCCATCGTCTTTCACCTATTATAGATCACCCAATTTCAACATAGGTCCAATAACACAATTAAAAAGGTCTACCCATGCATATTAGTGTCTATGTATCACCCAATCTCCCTATAAAAGATATGTCCAATTTTTTAATTGTTGAAAAATGAACCAATTTGAACATAAAGGATTTATTGTAGTTTTTGTGTATGTCTATAGATCACCCAAAATGGTGCATTTAGTTATTTTGTGAGCTCCCAAGCTCAAGCTAACCTTGTTCGTCACCTCTAAAATGAGAGGGAACCTCTTGGGTTGTTACAATTTGCAACTTGAATTTGTTCAATGAACCAAATTTGCCCAAAGCTATGCATGCCAAGTTCCTCACCTTAGTTCCACTCCTTTTGTTATGTTAGTCAAATTCTCTTAATGGTCCTTTTGAGCTCCCTTTTAGGTTTCATGAATATTTTCTAGATGTTCACACCCTTGCATCCAAAAACTTTCTAGAGCCATCACACCTTCATGTTCCTATTGTGTTTTTGTGAAAAAATTTACCCTCTCACACCTTCACATTCCCTTCACACTTGCACAAAAGAATCCTCTCCTCACGCCTTTTCACTCACATGCATGCGTACATCAATGTTAGCTAATTTTGAAAACAAGTGCACTTGAGCATGTGCCTTGATTTGAATGTTGACTCCTTCACATGAAAACAAAGACACATGACGAAACTCCAAATTCATCACTTTGGTGCATAATCAAAATTGGGCCCTTATTATTTTCCTAACTATGCAATACATCCCATGTTGTAGGTCTCATCCTAGCCCATGCTAAACTAATTATTCTCATACCCTAATATGAAAAATTTGTGGATATATATTTATTCTATGTATTAAGCACCTTTAGCATGATTATTGCAACATACCTTTTTTTAAAATTTAATTGTGTTATCATTGACATTATATGTATCATTTGATTGAAGCCTCAAAAAGCCAAAAAAATCACTCTATCTTTGTTTTATTAATGTCATGTGCTTGTGTTTGCAATGTTAATTGTGTAATTGGTTGTCATCCCCAACTTGCAATGTGCCATAATTGTATAAATTTTCAACATGTTACAATTTTTGATATAATTCACCTTATGTTTACACTCTTGTATCCATTATACATACAATAATGTAGATTATCCATAAAAATTTACCTTTACTTTATGAAGAAGATATGGGTTAGTCATTTCCTTCATCTTTGTTCAAATTTCCTATTGATTTTGCAAAGCCAACATGAATTTGTTACCTTCACTCGTTGATTTTTTTAAAAAGCTTGTATACCATTAGTCAATTGTTATACTTTCAAAATATTTCTTCTTAACACATTGATATGTAAGATCAATATATTCACATAAACATTGGTTCAAACTTATAACCTTTGGTTATGGGTTTTTGGAGAAGTTGAAAGAACCAATAGTTTCAAGCAGGTTTTGTGACTAGTTCCTTGATTTTTGACAACTTTGGTTATAGGTTCAAAACTAATTCTTTAATTTTTTCTTTGGACTTTTGGTGAAGGGTTCATATACCCAACCTAGGGGAAGAACTACCCAACACTGGTTCAAACTTCAAACCTTGTAAATATCCAAGAAATCATCCAAATGAGAGATTCATTTGTTCATTATTGATATGTTCAAAGGTTCAGACCAAGTTTTGTTCCATGGGTAGTGATACTAGAGACATTGTGATGCACCCATAAATAGGTTAAAGTTTGGAGCGCCAAAGTTTTGTATCCTTAGATTCTAAGGGGGACTTGCATGATGTTGTAAACAACTATCTTGTTTTTTTCAAAAGTGTCAAAGGGTTGCTAACAACTTTTTGAAATAGGTTTAAGGTTTTGAAAATTACAAGGCTAGAAACAACCCTCTACAATTAGAGCTTGGTGTATGTCATTGAAAACAAGAAGGTTGCATTGGAAAATAAATCATTATTTTCCAATCATTGGTTATAGGCCTATTTTTCTTCTTCTTATTTTGTTGTTGGTAATAATAGTGGTGGTAATCTTGTTATTGTTATTGCATCTGGATTAGTTTCTAGAAATCTTTGATTTGGTTCCTTATGGTGGGAAGTATATTGGCAATAAGAGATTAGAAATTGGCATTTGCAATGAAAAGTGCAAAAATGCAAAAGATATGGAGATGTTGGACACCATTGGATTGTGGGCATGTTGAAGGACATCCTAGCCCTCCCAATAGGCACCCAATGGAAAGTCAATAGTCAAGTTTACCCTTATGCCCAACTATGTTCTAACTTCCATCCATATGCCCATCATTCCCATCCTTTTTAGTTTACTTTGGCCAATCCCCTCATCTCTTGGTCCATCAAGCTTCCTTCTACCTCACTCCCCGCATCCACTAAAAGTTTTCCAATATCCGTCATATAGTCCTTTCCTCCATGAGACCATGTTCCATATCCTTCTTGTGGTCATTTATTCAATGCAAGGGGGGGTTTAACATGGCACCAATTTTTATGCATTGTTCATAGGTTGTCATTTGTTTCATGGGCAATGTTGTTTATGATTTTACCATGTTTTCCTTCCTCTTCAACATGGACATGGATTGCTTCCATAGACATCATTGATGTTTTCCATTTGGGTTTACCTCATCCTTATTCATACCATCATATTTCATATGTTTTTCAAGTTGATGTTTAATGGGCTTTGCATCCTTTATCTCAATTAACATATGATCCTTCCAATATTGCAACTTGGCATTTTTTTTGTTATTATCAAATCTTGGTGTTTGTCCTTTCCTCCATGGGGTGGTGAGAAAGGCCACCAAAAAATTTGTGCATTTTTTGTGTCGATACATTGGTGGACTAGGAGACATTATAGGAAAAACACACAATTAAAACATTTGTTTTAACTTTTCATAAATGTTTGGAGTCAACTTCAAATCCTACCCCACCTCCATCAACATAATTACATTGCGCATGAACCCTTGTTCATGTAGGGGAATATGTTTGAGTAGTAGATGCGTTAGCTCTAAACACACATATAACCCATTTGACAAGACCATGAAAATCCTTTGCCTTCACCTTTTCCATCCATTTGTTGAGGTTAATCTTCCCCTTTCGTTGATGTTTCCATTTTGAGATGGAGGTTATTTTAGATTGGCATGCATTTATCTTTGTGCTAGTTCATTCATGATTTTTTTTTGGGTGGCCTTTCAAGTATGGTGTATGAGCTTTACAAGATTGTTTTGTCCCATATGATTCTATGAGTGGCTTCGATTATTTTTTGAAGTATGTGGGTACATTGTTCAAGGTCATGTTCCACCTTCAATATCACATTGATTTTTGCATCTCGATTCTTAAAGTTGGAAAAACAATCTAGAGGCATACATCCCATTGCAATCGGTGAGGTGACTTCTTACCTAGTTGCCCACACACTAGTTATTCAATTTAAGGTTACTCTCATGGAACATTTTAATCCTCATTAGTTTGGTCTAGTGATTTGTGATGGGTGTTAGACAATGGTTCATGGTGTTTAAACGATGTTAGATTTGCACCTAAACTGGGTGGTGCTATAGGTGGATATTCGTAATGCTTTCAATTTAGTGTCACAATCAACCATTTTTCGAGAATTATAATCTTCACCCAATTTTCTAGATCAAATTTTCCTATTTGTTCAACCATTTATGCATGCCCATCCCCATTATATTTTTCTTAGGCTTTTTAACATGGGGATTTCATAATCATTTCATTGGAATTAGGTACATAGTAAAAGGACCCATTAGGAGGAACGTTGTTTGATTTGGTTCATTTTTGCATTTTTCATCTTATAACAACAGCCCACCTTACTTATGTTTTCCCTTCATTGGTGGATGATATGCATATAGTAGGTCCCACATCAAATGTGGTTCTTGTTTTTTTATAATTAAAATAAGAGTTTTTGGCATTAAGACTTTTAGTGCAACCAACAAAGTGTGTAGCTTGGGTTTTGATAGGGGTTGGACCACTTTATATCACTTCTTCTTAGTTTTTTTACTCCCAACTTGGGTTTTCGTATTTTGGGCACATTAGTGGGATCCAAATCATTTGTTGAATCATTTGTGGTTGAGGCTTTTCATGAAGATCTTGGAATGATATTTACTTTCCTTATGTTTATAAATTTTTAGGTGTTTTTTGTGATGTTCTTGTTGTATTATGCCAAACACCTTAGTTACTTGCTCCATACAATGTTTCAATTTCTAGGTATTTTGCAACATTACACTAAGTTCGATACTTGTACCATAACTTCATTGGAGAAATTACTTGGTGTGGGATCTTATGGTGGTTATATTAATCACTTAACTTGTCATTATGCCATTCTTCTTGCTTCTTCAAGTGGGTTCAGCCTCCTTTTGTAGTTTGGATTATTGTCCGCACATTCTTGGGATGTTGGGCACTAATCGTTCCTACACTTGTCAGTCATTTTCAACATGATGATCACATTATTCTTTTGGATGTAATAACACATGTTGAAACTAACACTTTCTAGTTCTAGATGGCACTATAAGATACCCAAGCCTTATTACCCCATGTTGTTCATTTTCAAGTCCCACCCTTTGATAACTTAATGGTTTAATCTTATCCCTAGTTGTATGTTTTTTTGGTGGATTGTTTACATGAGTAGGAGTATTTGCTTCTTGTAGACATTCCTTTAGATATCATGTGAACATGTTTTCAGTCATGTGTGAATCCAATGGTAGACGCTTAGTTATTAATTTTTCCTACCACATTTGCATTTCATTTATCTTCAACCCACTTCCCTACAACACTATGTACTAGTCTTGGCTTGCCACATCCTATAGTTGTCCATCTTTCATGGTGTGAATGTGATTCCATTGACGATCTAGGTACCCATTTGCTTTAATGCCCTTGTGGGAACGAATGTACAACAACCCACAATAGACTTCAATATACTGTCATAACTATTTTTAGGGTGAAAGCATGGTAAAGTATACACAAAAAGTAGTGTAAGCAACAAAATATTTGGGACCATAAAAAAAAGGACTAACAAGTACATGATTTTATGGGATAATAATTTTTTTGGGGTACATTATTTCTTAAATCTTGTTTGCATGGACTTTAAAAGCTAAATTATTATAATCATGTTTTTAAAAAACTACTTGCAACACTAGTAGAAAATGGCCATTTTGTAATTGGTCTTTGCGACTAATTTTTAGTTACAAGCGACATTTGCAACTAAAATCTTAATAGTCGCGTTGGACAAGTCGCAAACGACACTAGTCGCAAACGACAACGAATTTTGGATGAAAGAAAAAATCAACAAAATACGCCTTCATCCTTTGATTTATCATATACGTATTGTCGCTTGCAAATAGGATGCGACTTTTTTTGTGAACAAGGGAACAAATTATGTGTTGCCACGTGTCCCAACTCTTAATAATTAAAAATATGTTTTTATTATTTTGAAATAATCTAAGACATTTAATTTTTATATTTGGATGGTTTAGATTGTGACACGTGGTGCAATAGAAATTTGCCATGTGGCATAATAATTGAATTTGTCCAAATTCAATTTAAATCAATATTTAGGTATGTAGGTTGAACTAGGTACCTACCTACCTATATACCTACCTACCTTTCTAGGCTAAACACCTATCTAGATAAAAACCTATTTACCTACCTAGGCCAAATATTTACTTAGGTAGGTAGGTAGGTAGGTAGGAAAGTAGGTAGGTAAGTTAGGGAAGTATGTAGTTAGGGGTAAACACATGAATATTTTAAAAAAAATTTGGGTTAAGTCGTTTTCAATGGCTCATCCCATATGTCCATGTTTTAAATATGAAAATATAAAGACAAAACACCTTGTTTATATACTTTTCAAGATGAGAATGAAAGCCAAAACATATGGGATAAA
>Ga0209208_10013181_pt1 | contig 10363 bp, 9 predicted proteins | sample S1TSphfallax_3_FD_187694 | JGI IMG/M metagenome (GOLD analysis project Ga0209208, IMG submission 187694) | Host-associated microbial communities from peat moss isolated from Minnesota, USA - S1T2_Fd - Sphagnum fallax MG (SPAdes) (version 2) | ecosystem: Host-associated > Plants > Peat moss >... | reverse complement strand
ACCAATTTGTGACTATGTTGAGATTCTTGAGTGTCTATAATTTCAGTTTAAAGTTTAAAGTTCTTTTTCCATTGAACTTGGCCCTTTTGCAACCTCCAAAGGACTTTAAGTCCACAAGTTTTTTTCTCATATAGAGTCCACTAATGTAGCATCTTCTAGTACCAACCAAACCCCAATTCTTGCCCCTACTATTGAACCTCTCTTTGATGTAGATATTTGGATTTTTATTGGAAAGACTAAAAGGAAAAGGAACGAGTATGAGCAAAATAAGATGTGAACTAGGATGTTTGGAGTGTGAAACTACCTTTGGGTTGGATGAACAAGGGAAAGTGCACCTAATGAAATGTAAGGTTTGTTCCAAAATAGATGGTAAGGACGAAATGCTTGCCCCTAAAATTGGCAGCCTCCATAAACATGTTGGAAGAAGGAAGGCCTTAGTGGCAATCCCTAAAGTTTGTGGTGCTAGTGAGTATTACATGAATAAAGACAAATTGTCCATGTTAAGAATGAAAGGTTATATGCAATAACTAATAAGGATTTAGTTCTTAAGCAAGTTTGTCATGTTGTTCGAGAAAGGAAAAAAAATTGGTGCAATTTTCTACATGTTTCCACATATTAGTTGAAGGAAGTCCCATGATTGATTTTGAAAGCATAAGCAAGCTACAACATTCCTTGATGTCAAAAACTTTCCAAAAACCCATTGGTCAAACATAAGTGGTTGGGATAAAATCTTGCATGCATGACTTGGTTATCAACAAAACCAAAACATTGGTTGAGGTTGTTAGGTTCATTTCCCTTTCCTATGATGAAGTGACAACCTTTAATCAGCATTCCTGGGTTTCTATTCATGCCTACGTTGTTGAAAATTGGCGACAAATTCCATTGTTAATATTTTTACAATGAATGGACATTGATGGGGACACTTCTAATAACCTAAAGTGCATTCTGGTGGATGCCATGGTTTTTTTTCGGTGACTTGAATTAGGATAACATTGCATATAAACTAATCATTTTTGGAGCTAATAGGGCGAATGTTTTTCAAGGTGTCAAAACAAGTGTAACAATCCAATTGAAAAATCAAAATGCACCATTCATGATTGGTTTGTGCATTGCATGAACCACAACACTAATTTGGCGATCTAGACTTTTTCCAAGTTCAACATTGTGGGAAAATTTGAGGATGTGATGTAGAGCCTATATGCGTATTTCTCACACAGTCCAAAAAGAATTCATGAATTCATTGAATTGGCCAACATTGTGGAAACAAAAGGTCAATGGATTTTGAAAAACATCAAAATTTGTTGGATTTCGATGTTATTCCTAACTAAAGTAGTTCTATTTGAATATCGAGCCTTGGTTTTGAAGATACATCAAGATGTTGGCATTGTTAGTCAAGTTGCCTATAATTTAAAGTTGTTTTGTGACTTGGACATAATGTTTGGGCTTTCTCGTATCATGTTCTTGCTTGAGGGGCTAAATAAGTTGATAAAATTCTCCCAATCTTAACAATGTTTTATATGTGATTTTATTGTTGCTATGAAATTGTATCAAATAGATCTCTACTATTAATACATTGACCCCCTGAATGTTTCCATGGGTGATGTGTTCAATGGGTACGAAAACTTATTGAATGGGACATCAAATGTGGTGGCACCTAATTTAAATATTGGTTTGGAAATTTTGAATTTTCAAATTGCTAACACTTCCATCATGACGCATTTTCATTGTTTTGAGACATTTGTCTATGTGCTTGTGACTCATGTTATTTTTCAATAGACCATCAACAATGTGCAAAAATAATGTTATGAAGTTATAACCAAGTGAAAGCATGAATAGGGGATTGTTTGGACTATCACACATGTAATTTTTTTGGCTTACATACAAACATAAAATTTAAAAACATATTCAAAATTAACATTGTCAATTTTAAAATATTCATGATTTCATAAACATTAATGGGAATCATCATTAAAATTTTGGATGAATTTTAAAAAGATTATGGACTCATAGTGGATTTTTGAAATGACAACACTATATTTGTCACACACAAAAAATGAAAAATGTGGATTTAAAAAATGTCAAAATAGTGTTTAAAAACAAAAAAACATCATCAAATGAAGAATTTATTAATGAAATGCATTGAAACTTTCTTAATATATATATTTTAGTTTTTTAAAGTTTTAAATGAAATGATTTTTGTAAATTTTTATCCTTAAAAATCCATTTCACATTAAAAAATTTAATCTTTTGTATGGTTTTTTTTATCAATCACATGTTTAGATATTTTCATAGGTTGGTTTATTAGTATTTATGATTAAAAGTGTAGGGGATAATATGTAGGATTTATGGCTTGATAATTGATAAAACTGCCAAAAAGGTTGCTATTGTTAATTATGGACTTTCAAATGCCACTTTTGAAACACTTAACCATGTTTTTACCCAACCAAGGTTAGTAACAAATTGGAAAAATGTTTTTCAGCTTAGGATGTGATGGATGCTTTAAGGTTGGTTTACCCACAATACTAATTAAAAATTTCATGTGAATAAAACTTTCTTATTCATATGCCTATGTTGAAAGGTTTTTATATTCAGCCCAAGAAGCTTGGATCATCCCAAACTTGGATCTTGATTATTCTTGATGTGAACATTTTGGACCTGTAGTTTTTGTTTTCAAGATCATAATGATGTCCAATGGGGCTATGTAACATCCCATGGATGTCAATCCAATGTCCAAACTTTGGAAGAAACACTCTTCCAATGCATTGTTATGTGTTTGACTTTCTGAATTCACTAAAGTGGCAAAATTGGTTGTGGTCCAAATTATGGGGTCTATGGAAGATGAAAGAACTTTTTCAACTTTGACATTCATGAAAACCAAACTGTGGAATTGACTTTGTGAACATTCTGATTTGGTGGTGCGCATTTTTGCACAACCATTTTATATGATTGATATTTTTCATTATGATGATGTAACAATAGCTTGGACTAATGAAAAAGAAAGAAGGGGTCTTTTGGCTTGATGTTTTCTGGAAAAAACCCTAGTTTTCCATGATGTTGACCGATTGCGCTCTGGGTAAATATATCCTTCTTATTTTCCTTTTATGATCAAACTAACATGTGGTTTATAGGTTAGGATCATGTTTTATAGTTGGGTGCATTATTCTTTTGGACAAAGGTTCAACTCCTTCACACAATTTGTTAATTTATTTTTTCTACATTGTATTCTATTCATGTGATTTCAGGTTTTGTTTTTTATAAATTAATTGTGTTTCATCCTTAACTTCTAAGTTGTAATTCAAATAGCTTAAGTCATTAGCCATGATTTTTTTGTCAATCTTTGCCACTCCAATCTTCGAACATTTGCCAAATGATTCCACAATTTTTTCTATTGTCATCTAAATTCATATTTTGTCAAAATTGAAATAGCCATTATTCACACATTGGCTATAACTTGAAATAGTCAAATACACCACCCCTCCGAGGGGAAAATAGCCATATGCTATCTTTAATTTTTTCCAATATAGGTAGTAAAAAAACAACCAAACGTATTACTATAGCCACTTGAGCTTTGAGCTCAAACACATAGTAGCCAATAGGGCTATTGTTAAGAATCTTTTAAAGAAGCATTACAACTAAGGTCTCAAAATCCAAACTTAGCATTTCCAAGATTAAATATAACCATGAAATGATAGAGTTACTCATAAAGTCACCTTGTATCCACCTTGTTTTTGGGTTTACTTTCACCCCCTATCCCCTCTTTCAACATATCTGCAAAGTAAGGAAGTTTCATTAAATCTCAACATGAAATGATCAAATTCAACATTTAATGCACAAAGTTTGAAAATAATTATAGTAGATGTAGGTAAACATTAAATAATAACAACAAATTAAATATGGCATGATTTGCAACATGCCATGATAGTCAAGGTTGTGGACCTTGATGACCTGAACTTCATTGTTCACTAAACCTACCTTAGTTAACCAAACTTGATTGAACCCTCCCCAACCTCCTGAACTTGCTTACCCAACATTTCCCCTAATTCATTTGCCAAAACCTAATTTCACCCTAGCTCCCTTAAACATATTTTTTTCCCCACTTGCCCACCGTTACAAATCCCTTTCCCCAAGGCAAGATCATCCCCCAAGCCCATCTCCTCCCCATGGACCATTCCCAACCCATCTTCACCTTTCAGGCCACATCCTCTCTTTGGCCTTGTCTTTTCCCGAAGGACACATCTTTTCCATGGGCCCACATTTTCCCTAGCTACATCTCTTTTCCCCCCAACGATATCATTAATTAAAATTTTGATGTTTTTTAAAACTTTTTTGAAAAACTAATGTTTACGATCAGTAAAGGTTTAAGGTTATTGTTCCATGTTGTTAATTTTGATCGAATCAATGATGGTTGTGAAAAAAATTGTCATTAAAGGCGTATCATTAAATTCAGTGTTGCACTACTTGAATAATGATGACAATGACATGATAACATGGGCCCATAATTGTTTGTTTTTTTTCCTACCCATTTGGTTTAGTGTTTGTTTGATCTATGACTAGTATTCACCTTCCACAGTCAATTTTTTTTTAGTGTTGCCTAGGGATTAAATAATTTGAGCTTGGCAATGGCACCATTACTTAACCATGGTAAATGCCCAAGGACGTTTTGCTTTTCCATGCATGTTCAGGGATGCCAAGTTGTTGATGCTTGGGAATGTGTTTTGTTGTATTCGTAATGGAAAGCATTTGCATTTGCATTCTTTGTGTTTCAATTACATTTTTTGTTATTTCAATTTTTCATTCCGAACTTTGTAATTATTTTTGGTGAATGTCAAGTTTTTCTTCTTTACAACACAATTTTTGGATCTCATGTGTTTTGTTATTGCATATTTTTTACAACATAATCTTTGGATTATGTGTATTGTTGTCTTTTTAAAAAATTAGTGTGTATTTTTTCTTTTTTTTCTTGGTTTGCAACGTGTGTTTTTTCATCTTGTTCATTTTCAACATTGTTTTCTATCAAAAGCAACCATTTTTGACAAGGAATTCACTTCAAAAACTCGTGACAATGATGGGGGTGATTCGTTCTTTGAAAATTGACTCCACCACCATAAGAGCCAAGAATGTTACGATGGTGGCACAAGGTGCACGAAAAGGAAAAAGGCAAAACAATGTTGTTGTCTACATGGCTTTTGTTATGGTATACTCCAAAGGAATGGGCACAAAAAGTTTTTAAAATTGATGAGTCGTTGAAGATGCAATCTACATTGTTGAAGGACAAGCGCCAACCCAAGTATAAACACCCATGTTGTGAGAAACTATGGGGAAACAAACATAAATCAAATCAACATTTTTTCACTTGTCATGCCTAGAAGTGAAGGCCATCAATGATAGCAAACCATGGCATGTTGTTGTGAAAGCAACGCAAACTACAAATGTGTTTGGGGCGACAAGTAGTCAAGCACTTGTACCCACCAAGCCCCAAGGAAATGTGTAGTCTATGTTTTCAAACTAGTAACAAGATGTGTCCCCACCAATTACAACCATTTGAGATTCACTTGAAGCTTGCATGCAACATTTAATAAAGCAATTCAACCTTGGCATTGTAGCCTAACCCACCACACATTGAACCCTACTTCGTCCCAACATTGTTCAATTACCAAAGGATAATGCAGGCTTTACAAAATCATTTGCATCCATGCAACAATGCCATAGACCCATTAATTGAATTATTGTTCTAATGTTAAACACCTTGCAAATAGAGACAATGTGATTGCAAGAGATTTTTGACACGAAGAATTCTAATGATACAGACCTTGATTATCATCCACAACGCATGTGACAAATTGAGAACATCGTTCATAGGCTCTTTCTTGGTTTAATACAAAAAGAGGATTTTTAGTACAATCCCTTTATAGTTTAACCTGATTGGCATGGGAGGATATGATTGTAGCCTAGGACTCTCCTTGTGATGATAAATGTGGGATACAATCGAAAACAATTGCAATAGTATCTTGCAGTCTATAGGCTAAATCACAAGCTAATTTGTTTTGGTCTTAGACCCTTGTCTAAAGGCCTTGGGACCTATTTAAAGCTTTTAACCAATTAGAATGTTCAATTTCATTGAACCCTCCTTGGACCCTTGTGTAAAGGGGCCTTAGTTTAGGTTAGTAAAAGTAGATTAGATTGGCTCCTCTCAAAGATTTGTATCAATCTGACCTATTTTTAAAATAATTTACATTCTTTCCAATGATGTTTTGAATTTTGAAATAACTATGAATTGACTGTAACCTACCATAACCTACCCAAATTTGACCCTATAAAAAAAATTTGAACCAAAATCACAATGGTTTATTAAATAATCAATTAATATGAAGCACAACAACGGAACCAACCTAGCTTGATGGAACTCCTCTTCTAACCAAGAGTTAACCTGAACCTGCCCTAGCCTACCCTAGAACCAAGAATTGACATATTTTGAAATTAATATATGTAAAGGACGTCGTGGTTGTGATGAAATGAAGTTTTTTTCATCCTGTCAACCCTTCTGTCCATCCCTTGATCCACAATGGATGGATGTAGCCAGTTGCCTCCTTTTGCCGCGTTGAGGAGGTGCCACAGAAGAGCCACGAGGAGCAGGAGCAGAAATAGGAGAAGCTGGTGGAGTTGTCGCAACGAGCTATGACATCTTTCCCTTTGGCCCAGGTATTACATATAGTAAAAGACGTCGAGACGAAATGAAGCTTTCCATCCATTCATCCCATCATCCATCCATCCATTCGTTCCTTCATCCATCCATTTACATTAAATGACGACTGTCCTAGGCTGACAGTAGAGTTTTTTTTTGCAATCTTGCCTAAATCTAGGTGAGCTACACGGACTCACTGTCTAAATCTAGCAAATTCTTCCTTTTTTTTCTTTTTTTCCTAAGAAATATGGCGAATGTTCTGGAAGTTCATTTTTTTAATTCCTTCCTAGAGGTTGCACTGGGTTTTTTTTTGTCGCCAGTTGGCAAAATTTCACCCAAAAAAAAAAAACACTGCTGTATTAAAGCTGGGGATCCTCGCCATTGCACCTACCTAAGGAATTTGAAAAACAAAAACCCTATTATACAAGGTTTGCTTTCTTTCAATTTTTGTGATTAGTTATCCCACAAAGAGGATTTAGGAAAATTAGGCTATAGACCATATAAATGACAGTGAATAAAACATTTAAAAATATTTATGTTTTATATGTATCTGGCGAATTTTAATTATTTTTTCTAAATTTGGCGATTAGGGCCATTCCTTTTCACAAAAAATGTCAGAATGTGTAGAAAAAATAAATTTCAGGTTGAAACAATGAAAATAAATTCCCCCAAAAAGAACCTAGCAATGTGGTATACAGAAAAGGTTTTGGAAATGTAGTTTGTAGTTGTAATTTTGTAATATGTACCGTCAAATACACACACACCTGTGCATTAGGCACGGGGTTCAAACTAGTAGTCATAAAAACCAAAAGCGGAACCGGCCCTCACATGAATTATCCGTAAAATGACCCTGTCTTCACCCTGTCTTTGGGCCTCCTTTCACCCCCTATCCCCTCTTTCAGTGGTATCTGCAAAGTAAAAGATATTATAATAAATCTCAGTATGAAATGCTGATACTCACCATTTAATGCACAAGGTTCGAGACTAATTATAGTAGTTGTACAGTTAGGAGCACTGAAAATATATGTAGCAGCAGTGGAGGCGCTCCCGAAAAAGGAAAGATGGGATGACACGCAGTTTACCACGAAAATTGATGGTTTTCTGATTTGATGGTTTCATCCCCCCTTGAATGCTAATGTACTTTTTTGCAGGTTTTAAATAGATTTCAACAAATATTGTAAACCCTGCGAATTGGGTATCGCAGAGCACAATCGCCTACCAAACAGCGCGATCAGTCCTGCTCCAGTTTTTTACGAGTCCTGGTGCTGCATTTTTTGGTGTCGAGGTTTTTGAGGGTTTTAGGGCAATTGCAGGTGGACGAGTGAGTGATGTTCAATGTGGAATTTTCCCACCAAGAATTGCACAGCTGGTGGCGGCGGCGGGAGAGAGATTGGATTTCCGTCGACTCGCGACGCTCGAAAGAGTATTGGATTTGGGTACAGTTGGGATGCTCTGGGATTGTGAGGAGCATAGCAATTCTTAACGTTTTTGCGAAGCAATGTCTTCGTCATCAGTGCAGCAAGAGCAATTGCCAGGTCCGAGATCTAAGTTTTTTCTAAAACACAAAAGCAGCAGCTCCATCACAGCATGGAGAGGAGGGAGGTGGACGGGGAGGGACGTGCTGCTACGTGTCTGTATGCACCCGTTATTCCACTTTACCCATCAACAATTTTCCCATTACACCGCACTTCTCTCCGGACCGCACCCAATAGGAACAGAGTCGGCACTCACAAATCACGGCAAGTGTAAGCTTTCATGTATTTGTTCCTTTCTGTGTACTGACTTCTTCTCACAATACGTATGTGTTGTTTCCCCAAAAATCTTGACCTGATTTGATTATAGGGATGTATTCTTTGTCAAATCAAAAGGTTGGACTCAATCTATGTAAGAAGATGCAATACCTCATCGTGGCTTCTATGTGATCAAAGTACATGATTTGAAAGGAAGTTTTTCTGCAGTCCCTGGAGGTGAGAGAGAGAAACTGTGGCGGGAGTTCTTTATGGATCCTTCACAATGGTGGGATCATAGATCAGAGAAGGTAGGTGAACTCCAAACCTTGTCAGAGTTGATATGTCAATGGAGCCATAGCTCTTAATAGTGTCAATCTTGTTGCTCTCTCTTGGTTGCTATCCTGCCCTCATGTAAGCTTGGCAGAAATTCTTTTCAGGTCTTTATCACTGCTGAGATAGTAGCAGTAGGCTGGAGAAGGTAGGTATTTAATATGCTGACAGAGAAGGTCATTGCAGCTTTTTCTGTTCTTAGGGTACCATTTATGCCTGGAATGTTGAGAATACATGGCTCAATAGATGGCTGGTTGTAGACAGATAAGAGGTTCCCAGATTTCAAGCATAAGACAACACAGAAAGCACTCTGGCTTGACCAGCAACAAAAACCACCATGGGTGGCAGCAAAGATTGCTGCATTGGCACCAGGCACAGTGCAATTGAACATTTTTGCATGGAATCAGAAGCTTACAAAATATGCAAAGGATGGGAAACCTGAGAAGGTGATGCAGCTTTTCCAACAAATGCAACAAGAAGGAGTGAGACCTAACAAATTCACTTTTGTTCAGTTGATTAAGGCATGTGCTGGTTTGGGAAGACTTGAAGATGGCAGGCTTGTTCATGAACAGCTCATTCAAAGTGGTTGCGAGTCTAATGTCTTTCTGGGGAATAGCTTGATTGACATGTATGCAAAATGTGGGAGCATTGAGGATGCTTGGAGAGTGTTCAATAAGATGCCATCTCAAGATGTGGTCACTTGGACTTCCATGATATTAGGACATGTGAAATGTGGGCAAGGGCAGAAGGCGTTGGAACTATTTCAACAAATGCAACAGGAGAGTGTGCAACCAAACTCCATTACCTTTGTGGGGGTGCTGAATGCATGTGCCAGTGTTGTTGCACTTGAAGAAGGCAGGCGCATTCATCAGCAGATCATTGAATGTGGATGGGATTCAAATGTTTTTGTGGTGAATAGCTTGATTGACATGTATGCAAAATGTGGGAGCATTGAGGATGCTTCGAGAGTGTTCAACAAGATGTCATCTTGTGATGTGGTCACTTGGAATGCCATGATATTGGGGCATGTGCAATGCGGGCAAGGGCAGAAGGCACTGGAACTGTTTCAACAAATGCAACAAGAACATGTACAACCAAATTCTGTTACCTTTGTGGGGGTGCTAAATGCATGTGCTAGCATAGTTGCACTTGAAGAGGGCATGAGTGTTCATCAGCAGATCATTCAATCTGGATGGGATTCAGATGTCTATGTGGGGAGTAGCTTGGTTGACATGTATGCAAAATGTGGGAACATTGAGGATGCTTTGAGAGTGTTCAACAAGTTGCCATCTCGAGATGTGGTCACTTGGTCCGCCATGATATTGGGATATGTGCAAAGTGGGCAAGGGCAGAAGGCATTGGAACTATTTCAACAAATGCAACAAGAAGGTGTGCAACCAAACTTTGTTACCATTGTGGGGGTGCTGAATGCATGTGCCAGTGTAGTTGGGCTTGAAGAGGGCAGGTGTGTTCATCAGCAGATTGTTGACTGTGGATGGGATTTAGATGTCTTTGTGGCAAATAGCTTGGTTGACATGTATGTAAAATGTGGAAGCATTGAAGATGCTTGGAGAGTGTTCAACAAGATGTCATCTTGAGACGTGATCACTTGGACTGCCAT